>ERZ1090860.1827-NODE-1832-length-10777-cov-32.018094_pt1 | contig 10777 bp, 13 predicted proteins | sample MGYA00478483_ERZ1090860 | MGnify/ENA primary metagenome ERZ1090860 (study PRJEB33644, sample SAMEA5815741) | chicken gut metagenome | biome: Chicken; feature: Gastrointestinal Tract; material: Caecum | place: Ireland | collected 2019-01-01 | study: A study of...
TCGGACAGGTTGATACCGAGCAGGAGCCGACGCAAGTTGTCAACCATGACCGCCGCAACATGGTAGATGTAAAAAGTATCGCTATCTAACCCCAGCAAAGTTGGTGCCGGTGTAGCCGTCGTCCGCATAGTAGTCCACCAGCTCCAGTTCCGGATGCTCCGCCAGATACTGCTCCAGCTGCTTGTGCTGGTTGGCAATGCTGTCGCTCTCCACCTTGTCGCCGTCCTCCCGGGACAGGCGCAGATACGCCGCCGTCCTCCAGGTTTCCATGACCGCCCCACCTCCTTTCTGCCACAATGTCGTTATGTACCGGGGCTTACTTGCTGTGGGCCTGGATCAGGGCCCGGAGCAACTCCTCCGGGCTCTTGTCCCCCTCAAAGCAGCGGGAGATCCGCCAAGCATCGTTTCTGTTGTTCTGAGCGGCCTGCGGTGCCATAGCCGCCGCCTCCTTTCTGTGTCAGGATACTGATACTCCATGGTATGGGCCTGCTGGAGCCGGTATGCAGCCCCGGCAGGCCCATACCAGTGAGATCATGACTTAATGATGCGCCCAGGGGTGGAAACCATTTCGTTCAGCCGGCAGTGTTCCGGCAGCAGGCACCCAGTCGGGGCGGCCTCGGCGAGACGCTCTGGGAGGGACACCTCGGCGGATTCAAAGTCCCCGAACTCCAGGATGAGGACCTCGCCGCACATATAATGCCCACACAGAAGGGCGTTCGCATAGGCGCCGGTGATAATACCGCCGTTTCCCCCAGCGGTTACATAGTAGGACTCTTTCATATTGGCCTCCTGTCGTTTCGTGTCAAGGTGTGAGATAGACAGGGAATGACCGCCCGCTGCCGGCCGCGTTCAGCGTTATCCCTGAGATGATTGCTGCTGTTCAAACCGATCAGCCCGTCCGGACGCGATCAGTATAGCAGCGAGGGGTACAACTGGTCTTCAACTTAGCGGTCTGATTTGAGAGAAAAAACTGGTCCGCATCTCACAGGATGCGGACCAGTAGGTCAAGTCATATAAGAGAGTAAAAGGCAGCAAAAAACCGGGCGGGAAGGCAGATCTTCCCGTCCGGTGGTCTTTTGGCCAAACGCGAGCCCAGCACAGCGGGTCGCGTTTGGAAACGGAGGCACAGTGAAAGGAGCGAGCTTTGCCCGCCAGGGTGAAGCGAGTGATCTGGAACTTGTGCCGACGTGGGTCACGGTGTGGGTCAGATTTTTTGACCCACACCGCAAAACAACTATTTGCAACAAAAAATCCCCGAAAACCGAAGTTTTCGAGGATTTTTGGAGCTGCTGGGCGGATTTGAACCGCCGACCTCATCCTTACCAAGCGGCTCCGGAACTTTTTTCTAACTATTTTTAACGTTTTATGGCCATATCCGCTCCATTCCGTCTACTTTCTGTCACTCTCGAAAATCAAAGTTTCCGCCCATTCCGCCGCCCTCTGTGGCAACTTGTGTGGTCAAACTGTCGGGGGCGTAGATTTCCGCGATTTGACCATTTGCACAAACGTGGTTCGTACACGGTTTTCTGTCTGCCCTACTTTTCTGCAATCCACCGCGAAACATTTTGCTATGGTGTTAACAATGATGAGGGATGTAAAAGGGATCTCGATACTTAGCCATTAACCGCGCTACAAGCCGCCCATATTAGGGGGCTGGGCAAAAATTTGACAAATTAGAGATAAGCTGTTGTCAAGTCCTCGCAAACCATTCCCTTGCTCTTGCTTCCCTTTTCACAATACCTTTTCGTATAGTAGGCAGGTTTCGGTTTTTCAGCAAAAGTTTTATGACCGTGTTGAATAAGGAAGCACCGTAAGTATCCAATCAACAAGTTGCGGGGGTACCCTACCTGTTAATTGGGCGGGTACCTCCGCATTTTTTTGCTTATCTATTTACTTGGTACGTCTTCTCTAGGTGAATCTTATCCGCCTACTCTCAGGTGGAGGAACTCTGTAAGCTTACCATGCTATAACAGCAGATCGTGGGTCGGCAGCGATGGAGTATTTCTGAAGGCGGGGAGATGTGGTCTCCATCTGTCCGCCAGTATTAGAGTGATGTTTCCAGGGCCCGGTACAATGTCTTGCCCGCCTCATTTTTCGGGATCTCCTCCAGCATATGGAGGCGGAAGGTCCTGGGTGGGAAGTGCAGCTGCCCGCTCAGGTAGTCCAGCATCTGGAACGGCAGCTCCGGCTCCCGGCTGTCGTGGAACACCTCTAGGCAGTCGTCCGTGCCTACGCAGGCAAATCCCACCCCTGCAAACCGGGCCGAGAGGAGGCGCTCCACCTCATCCAGGCTGACCCGGCTGCCGTAGAGCTTGACGAACCGCTTCTTCCGCCCCACGATGGAGTAGAAGCCCTCTTCGTCCCGCTTCGCCATGTCGCCGGTATGTAGCTCGCCGTGCCACTGGTTCCCCAGCAGCAGTTCCTCCGCGTTCCGGGCATAGCCCATGGCCACGTTAGGCCCCCGGTAGACCAGCTCGCCCATCCTGCCCGCCTCTGTCAGCACGGCGCCGTCCTCCCCCAGCAGTTCAAAGGAGCCGCCGGGCACCGGGATACCCATGCAGCCGCACTTCTCCACCGCCCGCTCGGCAGGCAGGTAGCCCATGCGGGGGGCAGCCTCGGTCTGGCCGTACATGACATAGAACCGGCGGCCGGTGTGCGCCGCCCAGTCGGCAAATTCCCGGTGAAGGGGTTCGGGCAGCTTGCCTCCCGCCTGGGTAAGGGTGTGCAGGGCGGGCAGCTCCATGTCCATCAGCCCCACCCGCCGGTACATCTGATAGGTGTAGGGCACCCCGGCCAGAGAGGTGACACGTTCCCGGCGCACCAGTTCCCAGAAGGGCTTCTCCACCACGCTGCGGCGGGTGAGCACCACCGCCGCCCCGGCCAGCAGATGGGTGTTGAGGATGGACATGCCGTAGGAGTAGCTCATGGCCAGGTTGGTGACCGGCCGCTCCCCCTCATCCAGGCGGAGGTACTCCACGATAGAGCGGGCGTTGGCGTCCAGGTTTTTCCCGGTCAGGCGCACCAGCTTGGGGCTGCCCGTGCTGCCCGAGGTGGTGAGCAGCAGGGCCAGCTCCGGGTGGAGCTCCGGCCCCGTGCGGTCTCCGTCCCGGAGCAGGACACTGTCCTCCACCTCCAACGCCGGGGTGAAGGAGGCCAGCAGCACCCGGGTCTCGTCCGGCAGATCCCCCGGCGCCAGCACGAAGGCCGGGCGGTAGGTCTCCAGCAGGCCGGCCAGCTGGGCCGGGGCGATGCGGGCGTCCAGCAGGAGGGGCACCGCGCCGGTGCGCAGGCAGGCGAAATAGCCCAGCAGACTGCCCGGCGTGTTCTCGCAAAGCAGGAAGACCAGCCGGTGCCCCCCCACCGCCCGGCCCAGCCGCCCGGCGGCGGCATTCAGATCCCCCAGGGTATAGCGCCGGCCCCCCTCTGTCACGGCCAGAAGGCGCTCCGGCTCCCGGTCACAGCGCGCAAACAATTCCACGATACACACTCCTCCCCATTCACAGGGCGCTCAGCGCCCGTCCATCAGTTCCCGGATCGCGTCCTTCACCGGCTCGGGCAGGGCGTCGTACCAGGACTGCTCCTGACCGGCCGGCGGGAAGACCGTTCCAAACTTCAGGATGTTGGTGGGCTCGATGCTGGAGAGATCACACCAGATAAAGGGCTGTTCAAAATCGCACACCCCGCTCACCCGCCTGGTCAGCTCCAGCATCAGGGCCTTGTTCTGCTCCGGCGTGCGGCAGCGCACGTCGCCGCGGATCCACATGTGCCGTCCCATGGGCCGGCCGGCCACGAAGCGGTTTTCGTCGGGCACCTCGTCGATGATGACCTGCACATAGTAGGGCGGCGCCCCGGTCTGGGCCACATGGCCGTCGGTAATGGCCTGGGCCACCGCCTGCTTCTGCTCCCTGGTGAGCCGGTTTTCGTTGACATAGACGTGATAGGTCGGCATATGCACTCCTCCTTATCCGATGACGCGGGACAGGCAGGCGATCAGATCCCTGCCGTCCCATATGGTGTCAAAATCCAGAGCACGGCCCATAGGCACCACCCGATCCACCCCTCTGGCGCCCAGCCGGGCCAGCAGGGCGGCCGTCTGATCCGGATCCACCCCGCCGCACACCAGAGTCTGTACCTTTGGGGTGAGCAGAGGCGGCAGCTCCTCCATGCTACCCAGCGTCCCCTGATAGAACAAGCCGAAGCCCCCCTTCAGCGGGGGCAGCGGTCCCGCAGGACGGGCCAGCTCCGCCACATAGACTAGATTGCCTCCGTATCGTTCTGCACGGGTCACCGCCGGGGCCTGCATGGTCATGGCGCTGAGACACAGCCGCTCCAGCTTGCGGGCGGTCTGGAAGGGGCCGAAGGGGTAGCGCCGGGCCGCCTGGGCGGCTACGGCCTCCCACCAGCGGCTCCGGCAGGTCTCCTCTCCCCCGTCCTCCAGCCACAGCACCAGCTGAGGGCTGGAGCAGGCGTTCTGATCCATCTGATAGGTGTCGTTATAAAACCGCCGGGCCAGTTCCGCCATGCCGTCCTCATCCAGCTCCGAAACCGCACGCCGGCTCAGCACGGCCAGCGACCAGCGGTCGGGAAAGCACAGCTCCACGGCGTGAGGGGGCATGGGCATGGCCCGCACCGCCGCCACCGTGTCGTCGCCGCCCCACACCACCCGGGCGTCGCAGCGGGCGCACCAGGCCGCAGTGATCCTGCTGTCCCGGGAATAGGTGATCAGGCCGGTGCGGGCCCGGACAGCGGCGTGCTCCGGCCGGTCCAGCACCCGGCGCAGGACGGCCAGGAGGGCCGCCTCTCCTTCCGCCCGGCGGCTGGACAGGCGCACCACGTTGGCGTTGCCCGACAGCAGGCCCGTGGCCAGGGTGTAGGTAAACAGGGCCGGCACGTTGGCGGGCGCCAGGTGAAAGACCAGTCCCCGGCCCAGCCGGGGCAGCGGGGCGGCATGCCGCCGGGCCAGCTCCTCCAGGTGGGCGGGACGGCACCAGAAGGCCAGGGCGGCCTCCGCCTCCCGCCGCCGGGTGGCGGGATCCCGGCGCAGCTCCGCCGACAAATACGCCAGGAAGTCCACCGCCCGGGGGTCAAATGGGGCCCAGGGGGTGCTCTCCGGCTCCGCCGTGCCGGCCAGCAGGGTCACATCATCCCTCATAGGTATCGCTGCACCCCCTTACTTCGGCCCGGGGCACCCGCCCGGTCACCCGAAAATATTTGCCCAGCCGCCCGCAGGGGCAGTCATCCTCCCCCAGCAATACCCCCAGATCCTCGGTGAGCAGAGAGTGGCCCGGATAGGAGCGGGGCAGCAGGGAGAGCACCTGGAGCACCCCCTCCTCCCCCGGTTCGCAGAGGGAGAAGTCCCCGCTTCGCCGTACCACCACGTCTGACCAGACGCTGGCGTGGAGGTGGCCGCAGGGGCACTCCATGTAGATACAGCCGGTCTGCTCCGCCATGCCGTAGTAGTTGTATACCTGCTCCACGCCGGTGGCCGCCGCCACCCTGGCCTTGAATTCCTCGGGGGACACCGCCTCACCGGCCAGCTTCTTCCACCCGCCGCCGTGGACCAGGATTCCGTCGGGGATGGACAGACGCTCCCCCGCCTCCTCCAGGGCGCGGATCACGTGCTTCCAGATCATGAAGGTGAAGCCGAATAGGAAGATGCGCTCTCCCCGGTGCCGCTCCAGAAAGGCGCGCACCCCGTCCAGATCCAGCTCCATATTCTCGTCCAGGGCGTAGCAGGTGCGGGAGCCCAGCAGGGCGAAGCCCAGGATACCCGCCCCCCGGGCGGAGAACATAGTGCGGTCCCGCAGTACCTTCCGGCTGTCCAGCACCAGGTAGGGCAGCCGCCGCTCCCCCAGGAAGTCGGACATGATGTGGCACAGGGCCTGCTGCTGCCGGGCGGCGGTGTCCGCGTCCAGAAAAATCCGGGACACCCTCTGCCCCGTGGTGCCGGAGGAGGTGAGAGTTTTGAACACCTGCTTCTCCGGGATGCTGCGCAGTGCCAGCTCCTTGAACAGGCCCACCGGCAGCATGGGCGCGTCCTCCGGCGCGTCCAGCACCTCCGGCGTCCCCAGGGCGTCCAGCAGCCGACCGTACTCCGGGCAGCAATCCCGGTGGAGACGGGTGAGCTCGGAAAGGCCCTGGGTAAACAGGGCCCGCTTCTCCGCCCGGGCCAAGGCGTAGGGCCTGCCCTGCAGCAGCCTGTCATAATCCATCCTGGCTCCACTCCTCTCCTGTCAAGGTATAGGGCGCACCGTGGCCCGGACAGATCCGCAGCCCCGGCGGCAGCTGCGCCAGAAAGGGTCTGGTTCTGGCCCGGTAGTCCGTCTCGCTCCCGCCGGGCAGGCGGAGGATCACCTTCTCCCCCGGGATCAGGTAGTCCCCGGAGAAAAAGGTATCGCCGTCCAGAAAAATGCCCGCGCTGCCCGGGGTGTGGCCGGGCAGCGCCTCACATTGCAGCCGGTGCCCCTGCCATACCGTCTCCCAGCGCCGCTCATAGGGCAGCTCCGCCGGGGCGCAGACAAAGGGGGGATAGGACACCCCCGGCTTACCCCGGAAGGTCAGGTAGACCTCCATCCGCTGGGTCATGTTGAGCCGCTTGTCCTGGAGGTTGGCACTGCACACGGCGGTGGCCGCCGCCGGTACCCCGGGCCAGCGGCGGCGCAGGGCCTCCAGGCCGGCCATATGGTCGCAGTGCTCGTGGGTGAGGAGGATCAGCTCCGGCTTCCAGCCCAGCCGCTCCAGCAGCTCCAGCGGCCCCCGGGGGTGGTTGGGGTCAATCACCACCGCCCGGCCGTTCTCTCCCAGGAGATAGCAGTTGCTCTCCGTCAGAGGGTCAATCCACCGCTCCAGACTCAGCACGGCTCAGAGCTCCACGCCGTATTTGGCCAGGATCTCCTTCCCCTTCTCGTAGGAGGAGAAGTCCAGCACATCCACCGTGCCCAGGCTGATCCCGAAGGTCTCCTCCAGGTCGCCCATTAAATCCATATGACCCAGCGAGTCCCACAGGGGGATGCCCTGATACTTCAGCCCGGGCAGATCCTCCGGCTTAACCTTAAACGAGGTGAGAAACAGGTGGTCGTATTTTTCCAAATTCGTCATGTCCGGTTTCCTTTCCCGCCAGAAGCAGAACCGCGGCGCGGAGTTGGCCGAGGCCGGCTCCGCGCCGCAGCGCGGCCGCATGGCACTTAATATTTCTGATGGAATCTCTTCTCGTACTCTTCCTTGAGGGCGTCACGGAAGTCGGGGTGGGCAATCTCGATAAGGTTGCGGGCCCGCTGGCGCAGGGTCTGCCCCTTCAGGGCAGCCACGCCGTACTCGGTGACGATGTAGTCCACGTCATTGCGGCTGGTGGTGACGGCGGCTCCCTCGTCCAGCAGTGGGACAATCTTGGAGATCTTGCCCTTGACGGTGGAGGGCATGGCCATGATGGAGACGCCGCCCTTACTGGCGGAGGCACCGCGGACAAAGTCCACCTGGCCGCCCACGCCGGAGATCTGCTTGGCCCCGATGCTCTCGGAGGCCACCTGGCCCATCAGATCCACCTGCACGCAGGAGTTGATGGACACCAGCTTCTCGTTCTGGGCGATGACAAAGGGGTTGTTGACGTAGTCCACCGGGCGCAGTTCCACGTCGGGGTTGTGATCCACGAAGTCGTACAGCCGGCGGGTGCCCATCAGGAAGGCCACCACGAACTTGCCGGGGTGGAGGGTCTTTTTGGCGTTGGTGATGACGCCGGCCTCAGCCAGCTCCACCACGCCGTCGGAGAACATCTCAGAGTGGATGCCCAGATCCTTCTTATTCTTCAGGAAGAGGAGCACTGCGTCCGGGATGGCGCCGATGCCCAGCTGGAGGGTGGCCCCATCGGGAATCAGGGAAGCACAGTGCTCGCCGATGGCCTTTTCGATGTCGCCGATCTTGGGGGGCGCCAGCTCAATCAGGGGAGCCTCATGCTCCACGATGCAGTCCAGATCCTCCACAGACACCAGGCTGTAGGGGCCGGTCCAGGGCATCTGGGGGTTGACCTGTGCGATAACTGTTTTGGCCTGCTTCACCGCCTCCTGGGTATAGTCCACCGACACGCCTAGGGAGCACATGCCGTTCTCGTCCGGCGGGGTGACCATGACCATGGCCACATCCACAGGCATGGTGGTGCTGAACTGGCGGGGCACCTCAAAGAAGAAGCTGGGGGTAAAGTCGCCCCGGCCCTCTGCAATGGCATCCCGGGTGCTGCCGCCCACAAAGAAAGCGTTGTGGCGGAAGTTCTCGGCGTACTCCGGCTTGCAGTACTCGCCCTTACCCATGGCCACCATGTGGACGATCTCCACGTTCTTGTAGGCCTTGGCGTTGGACACCATCACATCCAGCAGATAGGAGGGCTCGCCGCAGGCGTGGGCCACAACGACCCGGTCGCCGGACTTGATGTGATTGACCGCCTCTTCCGCCGTCATCAAATGCTGCTTATAATATTCTTTCCAGCTCATACTATTCACACTTTCTATCAAATTTCCCTGCTCAGCGGGCCAGGTAGGCACGGCCCATACGGTCGGCCTCCAGGATGGCGTCATAGACCTCCTGGGCGGCGATGTCGGCCCGCAGATTCCGGGTGGACTGTGTGGGAACGCAGGCGGCCTCCGCCACTTTCTTCAGGGTTTCGGGCACGACCTCTTTTACCCCCAGCTGAGCCAGGGTCATCGGCAGCCCGGTGTCCTTCAGGAAGGAGAGCACCTGCTCCAGCTCCTCCTCCGGGGCCCTTTCCAGCACCAGCTGAGTCAGTGTGCCGAAGGCCACCTTCTCACCGTGATACATGCCGTGGGCCTGGGGCTCCTGGGCAAAGCCGTCGTTGATGGCGTGGGCCGCAGCCAGGCCGCCGTTCTCAAACCCCAGGCCGCTGAGATAGATGGACGCCTCCACCACGTCCTCCAGTTCGGGGGTGACCTGATGCCGGTCTACAGCATCCAGGGCGTCCCGGCCCTTTTCCATCAGCAGGTCGTAGCACAGACGGGCCATCATCAGCCCAGTGTTGGACACGTTGCCCCGGGCCATGGTGCGGGCGCCGCTGTTTTTGCAGGCCCGGGCCTCAAACCAGGTGGACAGCGCGTCGCCCAGTCCGGCGGCGAAGAGCCGCCTGGGGGCCTCGGCGATGATGCCGGTATCTACCAGAACCAGATCCGGATTGCGGCGCATGAGCACCGCCTTGATGACCACGCCCGCGTCGTTGTAGAGCACAGCCACGCCGGAACAGGGCGCGTCGTTGGAGGCCACGGTGGGGATGACCACGCAGGGCAGGCCCAGATTTTCTGCTGCGGCCTTGGCTGTGTCCAGGGCCTTTCCGCCGCCCATGCCCACGACCACGTCACAGCCCTGGGCCTTGCATTCGTCCATTTTGGCAAAGACCTCGTCTTTGGTGGCCTCGCCGTGAAAGGTGGTGAACACTACCTGCTTCTCCTGGGCGGCCAGGCTGGCCTCCACCCGCTGGCCGAAGCGGACGCGGCTGTTGTCGGAGCAGATGACCAGGAATTTGTTTCCCAGCTTTTTGGCGCTGCGGCCCAGATTGTCCAGCTCTCCCGCGCCCTGCACATAGCGGGCGGGGGCTTTGATGGCATACGTCATGTCGTGACAGTCTCCTTTTCCTGTACTATCGAAAGGCCAGCCGCACTTCCAGATCGGCGGCCAGCGTGCCGTCCACGAATACCTGCCCGCGGCAGACGGCCAGGCCCCGCTCCGTCTTTTCCTCCAGGAGAGACACGTGGATCTCCAGGGTGTCCCCCGGCAGGATTTTCCGGCGGAAGTTGGCCTCCCGCACCCCCATGAACAGGGGGAGCTTTCCCCCGTAGCGCCCGGTGGTCATCATCAGGATGTCCGCCGCCTGGGCGGCCGCCTCGATGGTGTAGATGCCCGGCAGCACCGGGGCATCCGGGAAGTGTCCCGCGAAACAGGGCAGCTCCAGCCGGGCCCGGAAGGAGGCCACCGCCTCCTCCCCCGGCACCAGACGGCTCACCGTGTCGATGAACAGCATGGGCTCCCGGTGGGGCAGGATGCCCAGCACCTCCTGGTGGGACAGGCTCCGGGCCTCCTGGCCCTTCAGGGCCTGGGACAGCTTCTCCCGAACCGGGAGCAGCTCCTCCCACCCGCTGAGGTAGATCAGCCGCCCGGCGGGCACCGCCAGGTCGCTGGTGTTGGCGCACCGGGTGGGGCAGCCGCAGACCACCAGCACCGCCGGGTACTTCACCCCTGCCTGGGCGGTGACAAACTCCGTCTCAGGGAAAAAGCTGCTCAGCCGCTTGACCAGGGCCACCCGGTCATACCGGGGGTTGCAGCCGCCGCAGTAGCGGACACCGATCTGACAGTTATCCGCCATGGCGCATGTTCAGAATGGCGCAGGCCTCGTCCAGCAGCTCCGGGCTGATATCCTGAACCAGGACGGCCTGCTTGATGTGGGGAAGGTGCTCGGTCAGCGCGGTCTGAATCAGCTCCTCCGTGGTCAGGTCGGCCGCCGGGCAGCCGGCGCATTTTCCCCGGAGCTTGAAGCGGACGATACCGTCTTCTACCTCCACGATCTCCATGTCGCCGCCGTGGGTGCGCAGGAGCGGGCGCACGTGCTCGTCCAGCACGGCCTCGATGTCCTCATACATGGCGGATACCTCCTTATAAGAACCGGGGGGGGGGGGGGGGGGGCCCCCCCCCCCCCCCCCCCCCATTTTTTTTTTAATGATACGGCGAGCACCCCCCCCCCCCCCCGGGGGGGGGAGCCCCCCCCCCCCCCCCCCCCGCGGGGGGG
>ERZ1090860.1831-NODE-1836-length-10746-cov-4.638481_pt1 | contig 10746 bp, 12 predicted proteins | sample MGYA00478483_ERZ1090860 | MGnify/ENA primary metagenome ERZ1090860 (study PRJEB33644, sample SAMEA5815741) | chicken gut metagenome | biome: Chicken; feature: Gastrointestinal Tract; material: Caecum | place: Ireland | collected 2019-01-01 | study: A study of...
CATATCTTTCTCTGTCGTGACCGATCGGATGAAATTTTCTATCATTCGTTGTCCCTCCGGCGTCATCACCGATTCAGGGTGAAACTGGATCCCATATATCGGATACTGCCTGTGTTCCATCGCCATGACTTCGCCGTCCTCTGACCGTGCCGTCACCCGGATCTCCTCCGGCAGGGTATCTTCCCGAACTGCCAGAGAATGATATCTTGCCACCTGTATCGGTTCCCGGATTCCTTCAAAAAGCACACTATCCTTTACTTCCGTCAGGATCGAAGTCTTCCCGTGCATCAGCCTCCCCGCATGAACCACCTCAGCTCCGAATGCCTCCGCGATCGCCTGATGTCCCAGGCAAACGCCAAGTATTGGGATCTCTCCTGCTGCCTTCCGGATCAGTTCCTCGCAGATTCCTGCATCCGCAGGCTTTCCCGGCCCCGGTGAGATGACCACCGCATCTGGTCTCATCTCCAGTACTTCCTCCGGGGTGATCCGGTCATTTCTCACTGTCCTGACTTCTTCCCCCGTTTCGGCAATAAACTGATAAAGATTGTATACAAAACTGTCGTAATTATCGATCAATAGAATCATTTCAGCCCTCCCTGTGCGGTCCTGACAGCCTGAAGCACTGCCCCCGCCTTATTCAGACACTCGGTAAATTCCTTCTCCGGAACGCTGTCCGCCACAATCCCCGCTCCTGACTGCACGCACACGCGGCCATTCTTTTTCCATGCGAGCCGTATGGAAATACAGGTATCTACATTTCCTGCAAAATCCAGGTATCCGATAGCTCCTCCGTAGATGCCCCGCTTCTGCTCTTCCAGTTCCGCGATGATCTCACATGCCCGGATCTTGGGGGCGCCTGAAAGAGTGCCTGCAGGAAGTACGGCATCTACCACATCCACACTGTCCCGGTCTTCCCTGATCTTCCCCGCCACTGTTGAACCGATGTGCATCACATGAGAAAATCTTTCGATACCCAGATATTTTTCCACCTTGACAGTCCCGGGGATACTGATCTTCCCGATATCGTTTCTTCCAAGATCCACCAGCATATTATGCTCCGAGAGTTCCTTCTCATCACTTAGCAGTTCCTCTTCCAGCGCCAGGTCTTCTTCCTTTGTCTTTCCTCTGGGCCGCGTCCCCGCCAGCGGGAATGTGAACGCCCTGCCGTCTACCATCTTTGCCAGCGTTTCAGGGGATGCCCCTGCGACCTCGATGTCGTCGCTGGAAAAATAAAACATATAAGGGGAAGGGTTCATGGTCCGCAACACCCGGTACGTATCAAACAGGCTCCCCTCTGCCTTAGCTGTCAGCGGATTAGACAGCACAACCTGGAAAATATCTCCTTCCCGGATATATTCCTTTGCCTTCTCCACCATCCGCACATATTCTTCCTTTTTCTTTGCCGGACGGAACTCCTCCTTCAGAACAAGAGGACGGAAATCTGCTTTCGCCTGGCTTCGGATTAGACGCTCCATCTCATCCAGTTCCGCATCCGCCCTACGGCAGTTTTCTTCCAGATCACCGGTCAGGCCGACTCCTGTGATCAGGATCAGCTTCTGCCTGAAATTGTCAAATACGATCACCTTGTTGAAAAGCATCAGATCCACATCCCGGAATTCCTGCCCTTCCCCTGATGAGAGAATGTTCTTCAGAGTCGGCTCCGCATATTTAATAAAATCATATGAGAAATACCCTACCAGTCCTCCGGTAAAAGGCGGAAGGCCTTCCACTGCCGGTGTCCGGTAATCTTCCAGAATCTTCCGGAACACCCCGCCCGGATGTTCCACAGGAAAACTCCGGCTCTTCTTCTCCTCTTCCTCTTTTCCTTCTACAATTGTCATAACCCCGTCCGTACAGGTAATCTCCATATCCGGATCATATCCGAGAAAGGAAAACCTTCCCCATCGCTGTCTGTCCTCTGCACTCTCCAGCAGATAGCAGTGCCTGCTTGCCGCTCTCAGCGACCGCATCACTTCCACAGGGGTGAATGCATCTGCATAAAGTTCCCTGCTGACAGGATATCTTCGGTATTTTCCTTCCTGTGCGCAGGCTCTGATCTGTTCTAATGTCTTCTCTTCCATAAGCGCCTCCTTTTGCTGATGCTGATCTCTGCCGGAACCATTCGCGCTTCCTTCCGATGTGCTACAGCTTGAATCCTCGCTTCGCGCTTCTTCAAGCTGCGGGCGTCCGCCCTATGCTTTCTCGGCTTCTTTCGTCCGATGTGCGTCAGCTTGAATCCGCGCCTCGCGCTTCTTCAAGCTGTGGGCGTCCGCCCTATGCCGGAAACGGCAACTCCCGATTTCCGCAAGCAAGCTTGCAAATCGGTCATTACCATTTCCGGCGCACATCGGACTTTTGGGCAAAATAAAAGTCCCTGACAGAATTTTTGGTTCTGTCAAGGACGGTAATTCTTCAGAATCTCCGCGGTGCCACCTTGATTCACGGGTTTTCCCCTGTGCTCTCTGCAGGATACCAACATATCCCCGGCAACTGACGTATGCCCACACGTCGCAGAATACTCAGACTGAAAAGTCCTTTGACTGCGCCCTCGGCGGTCCATTTGGCAGACTGCATCTCGACCCGGCTCTCACCTTCCCGGACTCTCTGTGCGCGCATGACTGCTTTGATCTCCGCTTCAACGGTTTAAAGCATTATTTTATTTTTTTGAATTCTATCACCAGTTGTGTCCCATGTCAAGAAAATTCTGAAAATGCTCTCAAAAAGTACCTGGCACTTTTTGAGACCGTTTTCAACTGTACGGTTGGATGATTCAAGAATCATCCAACCCACTTATTCATTCGCAAAATCGTGCTAACGCACTCTTGCGTCTGCTAACGCATCCGCTTTTTGCTCATTAATAAATGGGCTGCTGATCCGATAATCCATTGGCATTGCAATAAATTGCATGCCAATGGATTATCGGATCGCAACCGCACAGTTGAAAATTCTGTCATTTTCTCGACAACATATGCTTAATGAATACATACATGACGATAATAAACGCCATCACATATCCGAACGCGCCCAGCGCCGGAATTCCAAATATCTTTGGCTTCATATCGGTCGTACAGATGATACTGGAACTGATAAGAAGGGCCATAACCCAGAGTCCCATGACAATATTGCGGACCAACCTTCTAAGGAGCTGTGAAAGATCATTTGTAACCTCCAGGTTCAGCGTGATCTTCGATTGGCCGAGAAGGTATTCATGCATCATATCTGCCAGCAGGGAAGGTATGTCAAGTGCTTTCCTCATGGACTTGACAATGCTTTTTCCACTGCTCCTGAATTCCTTTTTCAGATCAAAGTTCCGCAACAGATTCCCCGCCATATGAGACGTGGCAATCTCCACCATATTGATATCCGGCGCGATATCGGCAAGGACTCCCTCCATATGCGTCAGTCCCCTGGCAAGCATGGTCAGACCATGGGGCATCTTGATCTTGTTGTCTTTCATCACGTCCATAAGGTCTGACATGACTTCCGCAACATTAATGTTTCCTATGCCAGTATTTCCGTATTTCGTAAGAAGAGCGCTGATTCCTTCGTAGAGCTGCTTCTGATCCGGTTTCTCCTTAAACTCTCCAATCGCCAAAACCGCATTCAGAATCATCCCTACATCATTCAGCGCGATTCCCTGCACAGCTTTGCCGATCACTTCACGGTCATGTTCCGTGAGTCTGCCCATCATCCCCATGTCGATCCATATGATCTTCCCTTCACGGATCTTGACATTTCCCGAGTGGGGATCTGCATGGAAAAATCCGTCGTCCATGACCTGCTTGATATAGTTGTCCACCAGCTTGGTCCCGATCTCCCTGAGATCGTATCCATTCTCCAGAAGCGCTTCTTTATCATCAATCCCGCACCCGTCGATATATTCCATTACCAGAACATGGACCGTCGTAAACTGCTGATAAAGGATCGGTGTTCCGACATAATTCACATCTTTGTTCCGCCGGGCAAACTCCTCCATATTCGATGCTTCGGTCAGAAAGTTCATCTCATCTCTCGTGACAGACCACATCTCATCCAGAACCAGATCCAGATCCGCCATCCCTTTGATACTGACCGGAGGAAGGAGTTTGACTGCCTTGTGGAGCAGTGCGATATCTCTCGCCATGGTCTCATAGATTCCTTTACGCTGTACTTTTACGACGACCTCCTCACCTGTGCGCAGGACGGCACGATGCACCTGGGCAATAGAAGCAGAGCCCTGCGGTATTGGATCGATCTCGGAAAAAACTCTTTTCCACGAACGCCCGTAGGACTCTTCGATCACTTCGATCACTTCTTCAAAAGGCATCGGCGTTACCTCGGAGCGAAGCTTCATCAGCTCATCGCAATACCTTTTCGGGAGGATGTCGGAGTGCATGGACATGATCTGCCCCAGTTTGATAAACGTCGGTCCAAGATCTTCGATGATCAGCCGCAGTTTTTTCGGTGTAACTCCCCGGGTGATGTTATGCTTTCTTAAAACTGCGGTGATCTCCTTCAATCTGGAATTATATTCGATCGGTTCTCTTTTACTCATCTGCTCCTGTATTCTCCTGAGCGTCTTTTATATCATCCGGCACGTCGTCTTCTTCCTCTTCGCTCTCCATCTTCTGGATCTGCTCTTTCAGAGCCTTGATCTGCTCCGGGCTCATTTTCCCCAGAAGCTCGCTCAGTTCTTCTGCCGAAGAAGGTTTCACTGAAACATTGACTTTCTCTTTCACCGTCTTTTTGATATTATGTTTCAGTTCCTCATTCAGGACCTTTCCCTGCTCTACGGTCAGTTCGCCTTTCTCCACCATTTCGTCGAGCAGATCTTTCGATTTCTCTGCTGTGACAGCCACAGCTCCGATTCCTGCAAGTAAGATCTTTTTAATGTTGTCACCTAATTTTTCCATAAGTCATTCTCCTCTCTGTCAGTCTCATCTGCTGCCTATGTATCCTGTTCTCAGCTCTCCTGAGCTGTTTCCTCCCCGGCGGGCTCTGCTGCCTGAGCGCCATATTTTTTCTTATAACGATCAATGCATTCCTCGATCACCTGCACCGCGCCCAGCGCGCCGTCAAATTCATTGACCGCGGTCTTCTTCCCGTCAAGATCCTTGGATACGGTAAAGCAGTGCCTGATCTCATCAAAAATATGCTTCGGCAGTTCTGAAATATCTGTATACGCTTCATAAGTCGGATCTGCCCACGGGATCGCAATCACTTTCTCGTCACCTGCGCCGCCGTCCGTCATCTTCATCACACCGATGGGATAACATCTCACCAGCGTCAGCGGCTCCAGCGGTTCCGAACACATAACCAGAACATCCAGCGGATCCCCGTCGTCTCCCAGAGTCCTGGGAATAAACCCATAATTCATCGGATAATGCGTAGATGTGTACAGCACCCGGTCAAGAATGATAAGGCCTGTCTCTTTATCCAGCTCATATTTCTTCTTGCTCCCCTTTGATATCTCGATCACGGAAATAAAATCCGTCGGAAATATCCTGTCCTCACTTATATCATGCCAAATATTTCCCATAATCTTCTGCTTTCCTCCATATATTTTTATTTTACATCCAGCTTTCTTTCAGACCTACAGCTGCTCTTTGAAAATCGCTTCCACTGCCGAACATGCCTCTTCTTCATCTTCCCCTGAGATATCAACGATAATCTCCTCGCCGCATTTCACACCAAGAGCCATGACCTGCATCAGCTTCTTCGCGTCGGCTTCCTTATCTCCTTTCTTTATCAGAATATCGGACACATACTTCTGCGCCGTCTTCACGACCGTTCCGGCAGGCCTTGCGTGAATCCCTGCCCTGTCAGTGATAACATAAGCAAAAGACTTCATAATGTTATCTCCTTTCTGCATTTTGCCCAGAATTCTTTTCATTTCCGGCCAATATTTTATTTAATTTTACCTCTTATTGACCAATACGTCCAGTATAAAATTCAGGATTTGTCGTGTGATACGGTTCCTTCGTCAATGGGTACACCGTTTTTCTCCGCTTCGGTCCGCGCTAAGCGAGCGTCCAATGGACGTTCAACGCCGCTGTCCGTTGCCCGGCAAATGTCCGCTCATGCAAGCATGGCGTCCGCTTGCCGGGCTTATCGCATAAAAAGGAGCCCCTGACTGCACATACATGCTGTACAGTCAGGAGCCCCCTCTCGGACAGATGATTACATGATCTTGCGGAACAGATCTTTCAGATCCTCAACACTGGCATCCTTCGGATTTCCAGGTGCGCACGCATCTGCATACGCGGACTCTGCAAGGAACTGGAGGTCTTCTTCCCTGATGGCATCCAGCTTCGTCGGAATTCCCACATCTGTAGAAAGCTGACGCACTGCGTCCACTGCCGCTTTTCTGTACTCCTCAACAGACATGTCATCCACACCTTTGACGCCCATTGCCCTTGCAATCTCACGATACTTTTCTCCCGTGCATTCTGCATTGTACTCCATAACGATCGGAAGCATCATCGCACATGCAACGCCATGGGGAGTATCATAGACTGCTCCCAGTGTATGTGCCATGGAATGAGCGATTCCGAGTCCTACGTTAGAGAATCCCATGCCGGCGATATACTGCCCCAGAGCCATTCCGTCACGGCCCTCTTTCTCATTGGCAACAGCACCTCTTAATGATCTGGAAATAATCTCGATCGCTTTGAGATGGAACATATCCGTCATCTCCCAAGCAGCCTTGGTCGTATATCCCTCGATCGCATGAGTCAGTGCGTCCATTCCTGTAGAAGCGGTCAGCCCCTTCGGCATGGAAGCCATCATATCCGGATCGACAACCGCGATAACCGGCATGTCATGCGGGTCAACACACACAAATTTTCTCTTTTTCTCCACGTCCGTGATCACGTAATTAATCGTAACCTCCGCTGCCGTTCCCGCCGTAGTCGGAACCGCAATGATCGGAACGCAGGGTTTCTTTGTAGGAGCAGTTCCCTCAAGGCTCCTCACATCTTCAAATTCCGGGTTGGCGATAATAATGCCGATCGCCTTCGCTATCCATCGAGGAACCTCCTCCGATGGCGATGATGTAATCCGCTCCTGCATCTTTAAACGCCTGTACTCCATGCTGTACGTTTTCGATCGTCGGATTTGCCTTGATATCAGAATAAATTTCATAAGCAAGTCCTGCGTTGTCAAGTACATCCGTCACTTTTGCAGTAACACCGAACTTGATGAGATCAGGATCCGAGCACACAAATGCTTTCTTGTAATCCCGCGTTTTTGCCTCTGTAGCGATCTCCTGGATTGCCCCTGCTCCGTGATAGGATGTTTCATTGAGCATGATTCTGTTTGCCATTGTCATCAATCTCCCTTTCTTTTTATCCGGCATGTCCCGGAATATTCTGTTTATATTTTAACAATCCTGACGGCAAATAGAAAGTTACAAAAAGAGGAATCTGTTCCAGCTGTGACGGCATTGCGTCCACGAGCGATCTCGCGATCTGCTCCGGAGTTCCTTTGATCTGGCCGAGTACCCACTGGACTGTCATATAGATCGATCCCTGACAGTACATCTCCAGGAGGAATTTCATCTGTTCCGACAACTTTCTTCCGGATTTCATCTGTTCCGACAACTTTCTTCCGGTCTTCTCCTCGATCCGCTCAGTATAAAACTGAAGGATCAGACGAAAGTCATGCTCCCGCAGGCTGTTCTGATCATCGGTTTTAAAGGCCGCCCTGAAAAACAGTTTTTCTTCTTCAATATAATGGAATTTGTTGACCAGCCCCTCATATACTGTCTTCCCCTCTCCCATGTGTTCAAAAGATTCCTGAAGTATCTTATCAAAATACCAGTTGATCAGATCATATTTATCCTGAAAGTTCCGGTAAAATGTCTGCCTTGTGGTACCGCATTCTTCTGCAATCTCCTTTACCGTGATCTTCTCGACCGGAGATTTTTTCATACACCGCTTCATGGCCTCCGCAAGGCAGTACTTCATTCTTCCCTGTTTTTTCTCTTGTTCCGGCATCTGGTCACGCTCCGCTTTTCCAATAATTTTCTTCTCCTATTATAGCGGAACGGCATCACTTTTTCTACCTGTTTCACAATCAGCTGTTCACTTTTTCACAAAATTCCCTGTCACTTTGTTTAAAACAGTAAACACCGGCAGCAGGATCACTTTCCCGCTGCCGGTGCTTTTTCATTCTGATTCATCCATCACTTCAGATCTGATATTTCTGCCCGTTATCACTGATTCTGCATATCTGCCGCAGAACCAAGTGTTACGCTCAAAGTCTTCTCCTGGTATGCGCCGTTATCGGAACGCTGTACGACGACATCCACTTTCTCGCCTGCAGCATAATACTGCAGTGTCTGCTGGAGCTGACTCATACTGCTGATGGTCCGGCCATCCAGCTCTGTGATAATATCACCTTTCTGCATCCCAGCGTTTGCTGCCGGTCCATCTTTGACTACATCCGCTACAACTACACCGGAAGGAACTCCATACAGTTCTGATACTTCCGCACTCACATCCGAGCCCTGGATTCCAAGATAGGAAGCCTGATCTTCGTCAACCTTCTCCCTTGTCTTCTGGTTCATCATATCCTGAAGGCTGCTCTGTGCCTTGTCGATCGGGATAGCAAATCCGATATTATCAACACTTGCACCATTTGATGCAGAAGAACTTTTCGCCTCGTTGATGCCGATCAGTTCACCCTTCATATTCAGAAGAGCACCGCCGCTGTTACCGGAGTTGATGGCTGCATCCGTCTGGATCAGTCCTGTTGAATCTATCGTTGTCCCATCCTCATAAGAAAGAGTCAGATCACGGTCAAGCGCACTGATATAACCGCTTGTCACAGACTGTCCATAACCAAGTGCATTACCTATCGCTACAACCTGGTCTCCGAGCTTCATATCGTCCGAATCACCGATTGTTGCAATCTTGATCTGGTTCATTGTATCATCCGGGATATCCGCCAGTTTTACGGATACAACCGCAAGATCATTGTCAACATCTGTACCTTTTACTTCTGCTTCCACGCTCTCCTCGTCGATAAATCCGACAGAAAGGCTTCTTGCGCCTTCTACTACGTGGTAGTTTGTGGCAATGAGGAGTTCTGTATCATTTTCCCCGACGATAACACCTGTTCCAGCGCCCTCCACTTCATACTGCTGAGTACCTCCAAAGAAGTTTCTCATTTCCTCAACCGACATCGTTGAGATCGTTACCAGAGACGGCATTGCATTCTGTGCCACTTCTGCTACCGTACCCTGGGTACCGCTGTCTGATGCATCCGAAGCATCTGCATTTGCACTGGTCGTCTGAGTCTGTCCGATCTGTGCTTTATCCCGGCCGGTAAGATGTTCCGCCGCCGTGTTGACACCGAACATTGTGCCGCCCGCCACAAGGCCGAACACAAGTGCCATCGCTACAACAGATGCCCATCTTCTGCCTGCAGTCATCGGTTTTCTCTCTTTTACCTTTTTCTCTTTTTTCGGTTTTTCTTCTTTCTTATTCTGATCCATTCCCTGCTCGGAATAGTTGAACGTCTGACCTTCCGGCGCGGCGTTCTCTGCATTCTCTGTGTTCTCCTGCTGCCTCTCTATATTGTAATTGTTAAAATACTCTTCACTCATAATTCTCTGCCTCTTTTCTTCCTCCGGATCCCTCTCAGATCCATTTCCTTTTTACATTTCTAAAGATAGCGGCAAATTGTGACGGAATTATGAAAAAAATAATATAAAATTGTGATTCTTCGCAGATGCTCTCACTCCGTCTCCAGAATGGTCATACGATACTTTTCCCTGTCATCCCTGATGTCATATTTTTCCCCGTCATTTACAGGTTCATAGAGGATCTGCATCAGCGGGTCCTTCCCGCCGACATCCCGCTTTCTGAGATAAACCCGAATATCCAGCTTCTCCGGCCATCCCTCTATATCGGTTGACAGACGCAGAGAGCGGAATGAATTTTCCCGGCACATTTTGATCACTTCTTCCGCAAACTCCTCCGCATCCCTGATCCCGCTTCTGTTTGCCACTACGATCAGACGGCAGGTCGTCCCGTCGGATATGCTGCTGAGCGCATCCGGAATCCCTGAATTTTCTTCTTTCCACTGCTCATATCCTCCGGAAGTGATGAAGAGAAATACCGCGCAGAGGACTGCAAAAACCACGGTCGCAGCCACCGTTGTCTTCAGTTTGTTGCATTTTATCATTTTTGCTCCTTTTTGTCTCACTTTTACAACCGATTATACATATCAGGTTATATAAAATCAATAAAAATGGTGCAGAAAATGAGACAAGATCATTTTCCGGAAAGGAAGGAACCTATGCCAAAACCACGCTCAAAGACAGGAGAGAAAAATCTGATCAGCAAAAATCTGGTCGCACTGCGGAAAAGAAATCATTTCTCGCAAAGGCTTCTTGCCTATCATCTTCAGCTGAACGGATATGACATGGACAAAAACGTGATCACAAGGATCGAGACAAACAAAAGATATGTTACAGACATTGAACTGAAGGCACTGTGTGAAGTACTTAATGTGACCTATGACGAACTCATCGATGGAAAAAATAACAGTTCTTTCTGATCGGATTTCATCTCATCGCTAACGCAAAAATCCCGTCTCACAACGAGACGGGATTTTTATATTTTCCGATATGCCCTAAAACATATCAGCACTCATCATTTTCAAAAAATGATTACGCATTCTTCTGAGCGATAGCTGCCTGAGCCGCTGCCAGTCTTGCAACCGGTACACGGAACGGTGAGCAGGATACATAGTCAAGTC
>ERZ1090860.1836-NODE-1841-length-10715-cov-33.838837_pt1 | contig 10715 bp, 3 predicted proteins | sample MGYA00478483_ERZ1090860 | MGnify/ENA primary metagenome ERZ1090860 (study PRJEB33644, sample SAMEA5815741) | chicken gut metagenome | biome: Chicken; feature: Gastrointestinal Tract; material: Caecum | place: Ireland | collected 2019-01-01 | study: A study of...
ACCCTGCAGTTCAACCTGTCCAGCGAACTGGTCATCAAAGCGATCGTCTATGACCCCAGCTACGGGGTGCAGTCCAGCGTGGCCAGTTTTACGGTGCAGCGGCTGGGGGATGCGGGCAAACTGACCGCCTCGGTGTCCTCCGGTTCCCAGGTCCGCCCCGGACAGCAGGTGGCCCTGGAACTGTCCCAGGAGTTTGTGTCCAATCTGCCGGAGCTGGCCAACTTTGTGTCGGTCCAGTATGCCGAATACACCGCCGACTCTCCGGTGTTTGCCGCTTATGAGTCCTACACCGTGGCCGAAAATTCCGATACCCCCACCGAGGGGGTGCGCTACCTGGTGGTGGATTCCGGCACCAGCGTCAGCAGCAGCGAACTGCCCAACATCCGTTACCTGCTCAACGATGAGACCGGCGTGCTGTCGGATGTGGGCACCCAGTATCGCTATGCGGTCTGCCAGGTCTGGACCACCACCGACACCCAGGACCAGGTCACCCATCATATCCGCTACACCAATCCGGACCCCATCCTTCTGGAAGGCGCTTCCGGAGACAAGCTCACCCTGCGGGCGGCGGCGTTGGCCCCCAGCAGCGTCACCAGCTATCTGGACGGCGCGGAGACCACCTTCACCTACACCATCCGCGGCACGGTGGCCACCCCGCAGTCGGTGCCCCAGACCGACGCCCAGGGCAGCACCGCCGTGGATATCGGCGAGCGCATCGCCCTGATCGGTGCGGCCGATACCGAGATCTACTACACCACCGACGGCACCCAGCCCCAGGTGGTCTGGGTGGAAGCCGCCACCCCGGAAACCGCCTCGGGCGGACACTGGGAACCGGCCAGCGAAAGCACCATCCGGTATGAGGAAAACCTGCAGGTCCCCAACACCGATTCCAAACTGTTCATCCTCAACGCCATTGCGGTTTCGGTGAATGATTCGCTGGAAAACAGCCCGCTGGCCAGCTTTGTCTACACCGTCAATCCGCTGCCCCAGGCGGCTGCGCCCAGCGCCAACCCCACCACCGACGCCGGCAATCCCACCCGGCTGGCCAACGGGGAACGCATCAGCCTGACCACCAGCACCCTCAATACCGATATCTACTACACCACCGACGGCAGCGTGCCTAACTACGACGCCCGGGATGCCTGGGATGCCGCCTATGCCGCCGCTGCCCCGGAGGACAAGGGCCAGAATGCGGACGGCACCCGCTGGTACACGGACGGGGCCGGCGTGCAGCAGACCGAACCTGCCACCCGTATCTATGACGTGCAGCAGGGGATCTCCATGAGCGCCACCGAGACCCAGCAGTTCTTCACGGTGACCGCCCTGGCCATTGACAGGGACCGTGTGGCGCCGTCGTCGTCGGTGTCCGAAGCCGTCAGCTACGTCTACCGTCTGGCGCAGGTGGAGGCGCCTGCCTCCAGCCCTGAAACCACTTCCGCCCAGGTGGCGGTGGTGGAACCGGGCACCACCATTGTGCTGACCAGCGGTACGGTGGGGGCCAAAATCTATTACACCAAAGATACCACCATGCCGGATCTGTCCGACACGGACGCCGTGGACAAGGCTTACGCCGAATGGTACGCGGGCTGGAGCGCCGCAGCGGAATCCAGCCGCGGAACCGACGCCAAAGGCCTGCGCTGGTATACCGTGGGCAGCACCCGCTACAGTGAACCCTCCACCATTCCCTATGACGCGGCGGAAGGCATCACCATGCCCAAGACCATCACCACCTTCCTGACCCTGCGGGCGGTTGCCGTGGTGACGGACGGTTCCCGGGCCGCCAGCGATGTGGTGACCATCAGCTACCAGCCCCCGGCCCCGGTCCAGGCAGTCTATGCCAGCCCGGTGGACGGAAGCTCGGTGGAATACGGCACCGCCGTCACCCTGAGCTGTGCCACCGAGGACGCCCAGATCTTCTACAAGGTCTATACCTCCGCCCCCGCTGACGGGGATGTGCCGGTGGTCAACAAGGACCTGGGCTACACCGAACCCATCTCCATCACCCAGGAAGTCTGGATCCGGGCCGTGGCGGTGCGCAGCAATGTGGAAAGCATCGTCACTACCTATCACTACACGGTGGCGCCCACCGCGGACGCCCCCACACCCTCCCTGCCCAGCGGCAGCGTGGTGCCCAAGGGAACCCGGATGGAACTGTCCGGGGAGGGCACCGTGGTCTATACCCTGGACGGTTCCGACCCCAAGGCAGCCGACAGCGAAAAGCTGTACGGCAGCACCGTCAACCTGGACGGCAGCTACGGCACCACCCTGACGGTGCGGGCCTACATCCAGCGGGACGGGTATACCCCCAGCGATACGGTCTCCTTGGGCTACACCATCTGTGCAGAGGAAGATTACCTGAACATCTCGGTGGACAGCGGCTCGGTCATTGCCGACAACACCGCCGTCACCCTGAGCACCGCCATCACCAACGGCCGCATCTTCTACACCCTGGACGGCTCCACGCCCCAGGTCACCAATGTGTTCTCCGACGGCACTGGCAAAAACTACACCACCTATGAGTGGGCGGCCGGTTCCTCCTCCACCGTTGAGGGCAGCGGCTTCACCCTGTCCGGCACACCGGACGGCACCGTGACCGTGCGGGCCATCGTGGTGACCAACGGCGGAGACGGCGGTCAGGTCAAGACCTTCACCTACCGGTTCCAGCCCCAGGCTGCCGCACCCACCGCCAGCATCCCCACGGGGGCGGTGGTGTTTGACGGAGCGACCGTGACCCTCACCGCCAAGGAAGGCACCATCTACTACACCACCGACGGCAGCACCCCCAGCACCTCCTCCGCCATCTACAGCACGCCCATTGACGTGTCCGGGGCGGCAACCACCGTGCTGCGGGCCATGGCCGTGGTGGAAAACAAAGCGCCCAGCGCGGTGGCGGAATTCCGCTACACCCGTGCGGGCCAGGTGGCGGCCCCGGTGTTCAGCGTTCCTTCCGGGGAGATCGACACCGGCACCACCGTCACCATCACCAGTGCCACCCAGGACGCGGTCATCTACTATTCCACCGACGGCACCGAACCCACGGCGGACAATGTGAAGGAACTGACCATGTATGTGGCCCCCATCACCATCACCCGTGCGGTGACCATCAAGGCCATCGCCGTCAGTGACAAGCTGGATGAGAGCACGGTACAGTCGGCCACCTACACCGTCCGCAAGCCGGAGCCTCAGCCCACCGAGAATCCCGATTCCGAACCCGTACAGAATACCGTGACCGACCGCCTGACCAGCCGCCGCACCTACAACAGCGTGGACGACGGACCGTCCTACTCGGACGTGGTGCTGCGGGAAAGCGCCAGCAACACGGTCCTTTCGGCACAGACCGGCGTGGTCCCGGAAGGCGCATTGCTCAGCGTCAAGCAGGTGGAACCCACCCGCAGCGACCAGACCTCGGTCCGGAGCAGCCTGGGCCAGAACATCGCCCTGGTGTATGAAGCACAGCTGACCCTGGACGGGGATACGGTCCGGCCTTCCGGCGAGGTGGAACTGGGATTCGCCATACCTGCCGAATACCAGAACGGTGTGGTCACCGTCAGCCGCATCAACGATGACGGGACCCTGACCCAGTTCACGGCCCGCCGTTCGGGCGGCATGGCCTACATCAAGACCAGCGAGATGGGGCGTTTCGCCCTCAGTGTTCCCCAGACCGAAGGCGCGGTTTCGCCCATCACCCGCATCCTGCTGTGGATCGGCGGGGTGGGGGCCGTGCTCCTGGGCCTGTTCCTGCTGCTGTGGTATCGCCGCCGCCGCAGGGAGGCCGAAGAACCGGAACCGGTTTCCTCCGACCCGGAATACCAGAACCTGGCGGAGTTCTTTGTGGGAACCGACCATACGTCCACCGAATAAGGGAACCACCCTTTCCATCCATTCACACAGAAAGCAGGCGGACCGATGCTGAATCGCAAATATTTTCCGTTCCAGCGCAACAACTACTATTACGGCAAGCTGCTTACCGCCCGGGATTTTGAGGAGGAGCAGCGCTACTACAACGACAAGCGCCGTCTGGGCAACCGCCTGACGGGGGCCAACGGCATTGTAGCCGGTCTGGGGGTCATCCGGGCCGACGACCTTTCCCTGGTGATCCAGGCCGGCTGTGCCTACGACGCCTCCGGGCGGGAGATCGTGGTCCCGGCCACCCGGGTGGTCAAGCTTTCCACCATCGAAGGGTTCGCCCAGCTGGCCACCTCCTGTGCGCTGCTGGGGATCCGGTACGATGAACAGCCCGCCGAGGAGATGTACGCCGTCATGGACCCCAGCGGGGAGACGCGCTACAACCGGGTGCGGGAACAGTACAGCCTGATGCTGCTGGATGAAAACCTGGCCCCCGCCATTTCCACCCCGCTGTCCGGATTTGTGGGCACCACGGTGATCTACTCCGATCAGGAGGTGGAAGTGGTGCAGGACACCCCGCTGTATGTGGCGCGGGAAAGCCTGGTGCGGATAGCCACCACCATCCGCCGCACCGGCGCCGGCACGGGGGAATATTCCTTCGCCTACCGGTTGGACGCACCGGGCTTTACGGGTCCGGAGGGCGCGGGTGCCGAAGTCGCCTGCAACAACCTGCGTCTGGCCCAGGGGGAGGAATACACCGTCTACACCGTCCTCACACCGGAAGAATACCTGTGGGGCGGCAACAGCGCGGCCCTGACCCTGAGCGATTTTGCCATCCGCCGCAATGACGAAACCTTCGTGCTCAACCAGAACATGGAGATCGCCCTCAAGCCGGTGGACAGCGATATCGAAAACCGGTATCTGGCGGAGTACTACCAGCGCTCCATGGACACCGAGCTGGAAGAAAGCTACGACGAGCGGCTCTGGCTGGCCCGTGTGCGGCTGATCCGCCAGGGCAACGCGGTCATCATCGACCGGGTGGAACCGGTCCCTTACGGGCAGTACTGCTACAACGCCCAGCAGCTCATGATGCTGCGGCGTCTGTCGGAATACTATCCGCCCCAGTCCATGGCCCCCGTGGTCAGCGCCGATCCCGGCGTTGCGCCTCCGCGCCCCGGTGTGGCCGCCGATCGCCCGGAACCGGCCCGCAGCACTTCCTGCGGCGTGTTTGATTTCCCGCTGGGGATGGGCGGCTCCACACGGCAGCCCCTGTTCTCGGACGAGATCATGCACGGGCTGGGACCCGGCCCGGTCTGCGTGCAGATCGGGGTGGAATACATCACGGCCGACGGCCACGGCGGCACCACCGGTGAACTGCTGTTCGGCGATACCTCCATCTTCGCGGGGGAACACCGCCAGAGTGCCGCCGAGCGGGTCTACCAGCTCAGCACCGCCGTCAAGGTCCTGCCGGAGCGGGGCACCTTTGTGGTGGGGCTCCGCCTGCTGGAGGACACCGGCCTGATCAGCCTGCGCATCCGCTGGTTTGCCTTCCGCGCCGGGGAGCTGGACAAGCAGTTCCAGCAGCACCGGGCGGGCGAGCCCATGCTGCTGGTTAACCCGGATACCATCGTTCTGCAGCCCAAGGCCACGGCGCATATCTCGCCGGTGTTCATCAACATGCCCAGCGAGGCCTGCAACTTCTCCATCCGTGACCCGGAAGGCGGCAGCATCGACAACAACGGCACCTACACCGCGCCGGCGCGGGAAGGCGTGTACGAGATCCGCGTGGAAGCGGTCAGCGACCCGACGGTATGCGCTTACGCCTTCGCCATCGTCAGCCAGAAAAAGAAAGAACAGCCCGAGACCTGAACTTCCGGGCTGAATCCCGGGAAAGGGGGAAGAACGTCGGATGATCGCGGTGCTGAACATGGACCTGGAACCGGTCCGTCTGGTGCTGGCCAATGAAGTGGAACGCATCCAGGTCTGCGAGGACCGTCGCCGTGCGTCCGGCGTGCTGTACACGGTGGTGTCGGTCACGGCCCCGGCGGTGCGTCGGGCAATGGCCTCCCTGGTGGCGGGGGATGCTTTCGGACAAAACGGAGAGTTCCTGGGCAGTGCCTCCCAGGGGGAAGCGCTGCACCTGGTGTTCCGTTACCGGCCCGAAAGCCTGCTCACCAGCCGGGAATCCATCTACGGTGTGGATTTTCCCCACCGCCGCGCCATGGCGGAGCGGCTCCTGGCCGCCTGCGCCGAGACCCAGCTTCCCCCGTCCCTGGCCCTGCTTCTGCTCCACAACCGCTGTGTGAACCTGAGCGAAACCGGGGAAGTCTATTTCAACTATTTCTTCGATCTGGCGGATTACCGCCCCGGCCGGGACATGGCCGCCTTCTGTCGGGCCGCCGCCGAAAAGGTGTTTGCCCTGCTCAGCGCGGCCTATGAACCGGAAGCGGAAGGGCAGCTTTCCCGCTATCCCCGGGAGCTGGTGGCCTTTTACAAAAAGATGCAGGCCGGCGGCTTTACCACGGTGGGTGCCATCCTGGCGGCGGTGCGGGCCATGCCCGACAACCCGGAACCGCCCCACCGGGGGCTGCGCCGTCTGTGGGACCGGGTCCTGGCATTCTGGGCCTTTGTGCGGCGCCATTCCATGGCCATCTTCCTGACGGCCCTGGTTTGCCTCACCCTGGTTTATGCGGTGTACCAGATCACCCTGCGGATGTCTGCCCAAAGCGCCGCCAAAGAAAATACGGCGTACGGGGGCATGCAGACCATCGGGGAAGTGTCCCTGATGGACGAAAATGAGTAAAAGGGAAAGGGGGGACGAGAGGTGAAAAAGGAAGGCAGAGGCATTCTCATTGCGGTGTTTGTGCTGGCGTTGTGCCTGAGTGTGGTGCAGAACATTGTGCTGGCATCCCACAGCTATTCCAATCTGGCCGCCGTACAGTACACGGAAGGCGGCGCGCTGCTGGCCCGCTACGGGGAGAACGGCCTGATCGTGGAGCGTGTGGAACCGGACTCGACGGTTTCCCAGCGGTTTACGGTCCCGGAAAAGATCGGCGGCAAGCGGGTATCCCTTCAGGATATGGCGGCCGATACCCTGGGCAATGTCTATCTGCTGCTGGAACTCAGTGATCCGCTGTCTGGCAGTCCGGTTTCCCAGCAGCTGCAGGTATACCGGCCGGGACGGCTGCTCTTTCCCAAAATTTCGTCCCATACCCTGGATCCCGGCGCCACCAACGTGCGCTGGCGCTGGCTGTCCGTCACCAGTTCGGTCAGCATCATGGGCACCACCGCCGACGGCAGCAGCCTGGTGCGGGAAGTGTACGAACCCGCCGCCCTCACCCAGGGCGGAGACCTGACCGCCAAACTCAACCGGGGCTACACCATCGACCCTGACGAGGGCATCTGGCGTGCCTGGGCCATGGGCAGCGACACTGCCTATATCTCCGGTTCCGGCAAGCTGTTCCTGGCCAAGGAAGGGCAGGGCACCACCGAGATCTATCCCGCCCGCGTGCTGGAAGAGGTCATGTATCCCATTTACGCTTCGCCCATCGACACCGGCACCATGTATCTGGGCGAGCAGGAAAGCGGCGATCTGCTTTCCATCGACCTGACCACCCGGCAGACCACCGTGCTCAAATCCGGCACCGAACCCTTTGCCGGTTCTGCCAGCTATGCGCCGGCGGATCTGGTGCAGGCGTCCATAGAAAACGAGCAGAATTTCGTGGGCGTGGTGAAAAATGAGACGGAAAACCGGTATGAACTGATCCTGTCGGTGGACGGGCAGGTGGAAGTCATCTCCACGGTGCGTCCCGGTATTCCCATCCTGCTGGGCAATACCCTGCTGTGGACGGTGATCTGGCTGCTGGTGTTCGCCGCAGGGGCGGTGCTCCTGCCGGCGGGGCTGAACGCCCTGCGCAGCCGCCGGACCCTGGCCGCCAGACTCATGGTGGCCGCCGTGCCGCTCCTGGCGCTGTCGGTGGTGCTGTTCGGTGCCTTTGCCTACCGGACCTACGCCAACGCCATCCGCCAGAGCTTTGAAAAGCAGGTGGTGGATGAAGGCAACATGCTCATGGCCCTCTTCGGCACCGAGAGCTTTGACGGCATCGAGTATCCCTACGATTATACCGGCGACGATTACGGGTATCTGCTCAACCAGATGAACACCCGTTCGGTCTACACCCGCACCGCCTACTATGAGCGGGGCATGCTGTACACCGGCGTGGACCGGGATGCCCCCTGCTTCTATCCCTTCACCGTCAACATGAACGCAGAAGCGGATTCCCTGTACCTCAAGGCCGCCTACACGGGCGCAGCCCAGACCGGCGTCCTGCGGGACAAAAACGGGGAGCGGCTGGTCTGCGTCACGCCGGTGGGCGGCATGTCGGGCAGCACCGTTTATCTGCTGGAAACCGGCATCCAGATGGACAACGTCCGGCAGTACACCCGGGCATACCTGCTGGGCTTCTGCCTGGTGGGGGCGGTGTTCCTGGCAGCGGTCAGCGCCGTGCTGGCCCTGGTGTTCCGCCGGGTGCTCAGTCCGCTGAGCAAGATCCGCAGCGGCCTGGAACAGTTTGCCCAGGGCAACCGCAACGTGCGCCTGGAAGATGACGATTCGGAGGAATTTTCCGGTATCGTGCGGGTCTTCAACAAGATGGCCGGCGATATCGACGTCCAGATCTACAACCTGCGCCAGACCAGCGCCACCTATTTCCGGTTCATTCCCCAGAAGGTGTTCCAGCTGCTGGGCAAGGAGAACCTGGGCGATCTGGACCTGGCCAGCGGCAAGCACGCTTCCTACCACATCCTGAGCGTGGACATGACCCTGAGCGCCCGTCTGGCCCAGGACGAGGTCAAGGAGCGCACCGACCGGTTCTTTGCCATTGTGGATGAGCTGTGCGAGGAGTACGGCGCCGTCCTTCTCACCGACAGCGTCAACCTGCGCCGACTGCAGGTGATCTGCCCCTCCGGCGGGGACAGCGCGGTGGACATCGCCCTGGCGGCGTTGTCCCGCCTGGACAGCGTCAATGCGGCAGCACCGGTGCAGAGCCGGATGGAAGCCTTCTTCCTGGTCCACCGGGCCGAGGTGTATTACGGCATCTGCGGGGACGAAAAGCGTCTGGTGCCCGCCATGATCAGCGGGGAGATGGACGCCCTGGCCGCGCAGGCCGGAGAGCTCCGGCAGTTCTCCAGCCGTCTGGTGGTCACCCGGGCAGCCCTGGAAGGCATGGACGAGAGCCACTACTTCCATCGGTTCATCGGCTGTCCCGAAGGCGCGGATGAAACCCGCTTCGGTCTGTATGACTTCTATGACAGCTGTACGCCGGAAGAGATCCGCCTGATCAATGAGACCCGGGAGACCTTCGACAAGGCGATGGAACTGTACCGGGAAGGCCGCTGGTACGACGCCAAGAACATGTTTGCGGTGGTTCTGCGGGAGAACCAGTACGACAACGTTTCCCGCACCTACATTTTCCGCTGCGAAAAGCGGCTGTGACACATTCTGACCGGAAGGGGGTGAGCCTTTGTTCAAGCTGCTGGCAAGTATTTTCAAGCGTGTGGTGACGGCCGTCACCAACCCCTTCCGCATGCTGGTCGTGCGGATCCAGCGGATGTTCAACGTCAACATCCTGACGGCCAAGCTCATCCCGCCTCTTACCAAAAAGGTCAAGGCCCTGGTCACCCTCAAACCCCAGTCGCCCCAGGATTATTTCAGTGTGGGGCGGTACTGGGTCTACAAAAAGCTGTTCCTGACCCTGATCCTGGTGCTGTGTGCGGCGGTGTTCCTGTACTTTTCCATGTTTGCCCCAAAGGTGACACCCAAACCCTCCCAGCCGGAACAGGTCATGACCACGGTGACCTTTGATTTTGACGATATGGCCCTGGCCGACTACACGGGCGTGGCCAACATCCGGGCAGCGGACGGCACCGTGGTGTATGTGGGGGATGTGGTGGCCGGCGTATGCACCGGCAACGGCACCCTGCGGGACCGCAAGGGTCGCCTGGTGTATGAGGGCGGCTTTGAAAACAACCAGTACAGCGGCCAGGGGGTGCGCTACTGGCCCTCCGGCAATCCCATGTACGAGGGCGGGTTTGAGAAAAACCAGTACAGCGGGGAAGGGGTCCTGTACGCGGAGGACGGCCGCACGGTCCTGTATGCAGGCAGCTTCAAGGGCGGCCTGCGGGACGGCACCGGCAAAGCGTACGGGGAATCCGGGACCCTGCTCTATGAGGGCGAGTTCGCGGAGGACCTCTACCACGGTTCCGGCACGGAATATTACGAAAACGGCATCATTGCCTACACCGGCCAGTTCTTCCGCGGGGAACCCCAGGGCGAAGGCACCCTGTACAGTACCCAGGGACGTGCCCTCTACACCGGCTCGGTGTACGCCGGCAAGATCAATTACAGCGCCCTGGTGGGGGCCACACTGGCCGACCTGGAAGCGGCCTTCACCGAGACCCCCTGCATCTACTACAACGACACCGAAAGCGTGTTCCTCTACCAGGAAGCCGGCGTGGTCATTACAGTGGACTGCCGGGTCCGGGTGGATGTGTGGGAAAACGCCAACGCCGCGGCGGACCAGAGTGCCCCGCTGTATTACATGCCCGCTTCGGTGCAGACAACCGGCGCCACGGTGCGGGCGGTACACGCCCAGGGCGGAACCGGCATCCGCACGGTGGGGTGGGTGAATTCCGGCGGGGAATCCTCTTCCGGCGGGACTTCCGCCACCCCGGCACCGGCCACCCCGGCTCCCACGGCGGTGCCGGCCACGCCGGTCCCCGCCGCGCCGGCCCCGTCCGGGAGCACCGCTTCCGGCGGTACCGCGGCTTCGGTCACCGCGCCGACCCCCAGCCCGACACCCAATCCGACC
>ERZ1090860.1837-NODE-1842-length-10715-cov-7.365197_pt1 | contig 10715 bp, 12 predicted proteins | sample MGYA00478483_ERZ1090860 | MGnify/ENA primary metagenome ERZ1090860 (study PRJEB33644, sample SAMEA5815741) | chicken gut metagenome | biome: Chicken; feature: Gastrointestinal Tract; material: Caecum | place: Ireland | collected 2019-01-01 | study: A study of...
AAGCGGCCGCCGTGCTTGCACGGGCGGACATTTGCCGGGTAACGGACAGCGAGCGACAGGGAGCTGTCAGCGAAACACCCGGCAAGCGGCCGCCGTGCCTGCACGAGCGGACATTTGCCGGGTAACTGAAAACACACTGTTTTCATAATCTGCACAGCAGGGAGATTTCCTCACAAAGAAAGGAAGAATGACTTATGAATGCAGGAACAACCACATCCAAACCAACAAGTGCAATCCGGAGGATCGGAAAGACCAGGTACATGGTACAGGTGGCCATGCTGGCGGCAATCGCCACAGTACTGATGCTGTTTGACTTTCCGCTGCCGTTTGCGCCATCCTTTTATCAGATCGATCTGAGCGAACTGCCGGTCCTGATCGGCGCTTTTGCAATGGGACCCGCTGCAGGCGCGCTGATTGAGCTTGTAAAGGTCCTGCTGAATCTGGTTCTGAATGGTACCGATACCGCGTTTGTCGGCGAGTTTGCAAACCTGCTGATCGGATGCAGCCTTGTAGTGCCGGCCGGATTGATTTATCAGAGAAAGAAAACCAGAACGTCGGCGATCATCGGAATGATTTCCGGAACTGTACTGATGGCGGCTGTCGGAGGATTTCTGAATGCGTATCTCCTGCTGCCGGCATATGCGGCGGCGTTCGGCATGCCTATTGACAGTCTGGTTAGCATGGGCAGCGCAGTAAATGCGGCGATCACAAACCTTCCCACCTTCTGTCTGTTTGCAGTTGTGCCGTTTAATCTGGTGAAAGGGGTTGTCGTTTCGGTAATTACTCTGCTATTATATAAACATATCAGCAGAATCCTGAAAGGGGAGGCGATGGGATAAGGCTTTTCTTATCTTCTTATCGCGGACAATGGAAAACTGTTATGGAGCGCAGGTATCGCAGCTGTCCGGTCAACCGGACGGCTGCGTCATCCGCCCGCTGAAAATTGGTTGCCAAATATCCCGCAGTAGTTGTGCTGCGGGATATTTGCGTTTCTGTCTCCCCGGGATCGTAAGGGTTTCATGAATTAGACGGACGAAAAAGGAGAGAATGAACAATGGCACAGCTTGAAAAAGTTACAAAACAGACGGACAATGGATTTGTCAATCTTTATCATGTAGAGGGAAAAAATCGTGTGGGAAAACCGCTACACTATTATGTGGCCTCCCGTGCGAAGACGATCGAACAGATGAAGCTGAAAACAAAAGAAAATCATCCGGACGGAGTGATCATTTACAGCCTTTACGGAGAAAAGCATGACAGGGTGATTCTGGTGCGGCAGTATCGGGTGTCGATTGACGATTATATTTATGAATTTCCTGCCGGGCTTGTCGAGAAAGGCGAAAATTACCGGGAAGCGGCGGTCAGGGAAATGCATGAGGAGACAGGACTGACCTTTCAGCCATTGGATGTGGAGGCATGTTTTGAAAAACCGTACTTTACGACGATTGGAATGACGGATGAATCCTGCGCCTCTGTTTATGGATATGCCACAGGAACGGTCAGCCGGAAATACATGGAAGAGAATGAGGAAATCGAAGTTGTGCTTGCGGACCGTACAGAGGTGGCGCGGATTCTCAGGGAGGAGAATGTGGCGATTATGTGCGCGTATCAGCTGATGCACTTCCTCAAAAATGAGGATCCTTTTTACTTTTTAAAATAGGGGGCGAAAGCTGATTCGCATGGATTTTCAAGCTGAAATATCTTTTACTGCAGAAGTTTTTCATAGGTGAACCGTCCCATAGATTTCTGCAAAAGAATCCAGGCGAGTATGGCACAAACCACGCTGAGGCAGAGCAGAATCCAAACGCTCATCAAGAGAATCCCGGTAAACTGTCCTACGATAAGCAGGATAAGCGGAATGATTAGAAAAACAGCCGATTGCTGGGATTCTTCTTTTGTGGCGATTTTCAATCAGAATGCGGCCAAGATTCAATTCCTTCATAAGTATTCACCTCATGTTATCATTATAGGGGAAGGAAATAGCAGATTCAATGGAGGCGTGTTTCACTTTTATCGAAAAAGTCAACGAATAGGAAACCACACCCGGTGCATGGGGCACGGGCTTTCGGCCATGCTTTCTGAAAGAAAAATGCTCTGAGTGACTGCTTCACAACCCATGGCAAAAACCATGATTAAGAAGTCACTCAGAGCATCATACATCTCCCGCTCCTGTTCGAACGTAGTTTCCTGTAAACAAAAAACGGGCGCCTCACTGCGGCTGCCCGTATTCTGCAAGCGGAAAATCGTGACACCTGTTTGCGGAGGAAGATGCCATGATATAACAGAACATTCGGTAGCCGAAGTGATTCACCCTGCCGTTTAATGCAATGCATAAATCCCGTTCAAGGTTCCCGGCAAGTGAACGATTCGTTCCTTCTCAGGCATTCCATATCTCATAAACAAGTGTGGATGGAAACTTTACTCGGAAGCTTCAACCTTATGCAGTCTAAGCAGGTTTCCTGACTTGGAGATCATCGCTTCTCTGTTCCTTCTCATATGCTTGCGGACATACAATGGATTTGTACAGATCGCTCCCTCGATACAGTGACCGGATCGCTCAGGGTTCTCACCTGATTCCCTCTTCACCGGCATTCTCCGGAATGCAGATGCACTTAAACTGTTGATATGAAATTTATACACAAATGTATTTTAGCATACATGATAAATTTTGTAAATACCTGTGTGATTTTTTGCAATGTCGTGGTTAATGTTCAACCAAGAGGCTGTCTCATGAGGAATTTACATCCACATGCGACAGCCTCACCTATATAAAATGTGATCATTCTGCTATCGCTCAGCCAGCTGGACCGTTACGTTATTCTGTATTACTCGCTGTGCTTTCCGACGCTTCCTGATAGATTTCCTTAATCTTCTCCATTGCTTCTTCCCGGGGAATCGGTTCATATTCTATGGAAGTCGTTCCGGTTGCAGTGATATCAATCAGTTCCTCTCCGTCCTGCTGCTTCATCGTGTTTTCCCATGTAGCGTCAATCCGTCTCAGCTTATTTTCATTATCCAGATAATACGTGTACTGTGCGGCTTCCGGCCTTTGAGCTGTCATCTGCAGATCTTCCGGGAGCATTTTCATATTTTCTTTCCACGTTTCGTCCAGAGCCTCTTTCGGAACATTGCATACGATCTGAATTCCATCCTCCTGACGGCGTCCTTCTTCCAGCACCATGGTTTCCTCGTAGTTGCCTTTTGCGATATCTTCCCGGACGGTCGGCGTATCCATTTTCATCCAGCCTGTATCAAGGCCCGTGGCGACGGTTTTCATATACTGTGCGCCGTTATAAAACAGAAGCCAGTTCTGAACTCCTTCGCTTGTGTTGCTCTCCTGTACCCAGTAATTTTCATTGACGTACCACAGTTCCGTTGTCATGGTCGTGCTTTCTTCTCCCATGGTGGTGGTACTGGTGTCCACAGACAGAACCGCGTCTTCCCGATTCAGTTCGTCTATGGCCTGCTGGCGCAGTTCCATGTAATCTGTCTGGCTGCCGGAACATCCTGTCAGTACAGCCAACAATACTGCTGTTATTCCAATAAGTTTTGCTTTTCTCATGATGACACCTCCTTTACGTATCATCCGGGGCCTGCCGCCCCATTTTTAAAGATCTTTCAGACAGAAACGGAAACGATTCTGGCGAACGTGCTTCCCTGCCCTTTGCTTCTGCCTGTTTGGAACAGTCATTTGGAATTACGGCTTTTTTTCCTCTGACGGACACATTCCGTGAGAAGAAATTCGATCTGCCCGTTGATGGAACGAAAATCTTCGTCTGCCCAGCGGGCGATTTCCTCCCAGAGTGTCGGGGAGAGACGGAGAATAATCTGCTTTTTGCTTTTTTCACGAAGCCTGAGATTTTTCTCTTTTTCCTGGATCTCCTGTTCCATCGCATGGATTTTTTCCAGCTTCTGGCGGAGAAGTTCTTCTTTTTCCTGGAGCTTTCTTTCCTCAGACATTTCTAATCACATCCTATTGATAAATACTTCCGCTGTTGACCACCGGCTGGGCATCTTTTCCGGAACAGAGCACGACGAGAAGATTGGAAACCATCGCCGCTTTGCGTTCCTCGTCAAGGAGAACGATATCGTCTTCCCCAAGCTTGTCGATCGCCATTTTGACCATGCTGACTGCGCCTTCCACGATTTTCTGCCTGGCTGCGATAATTGCGGTGGCTTGCTGTCTCTGCAGCATGGCGGCGGCGATTTCTTCTGCATAGGAGAGATGGGTAATTCGGATTTCCTCAATTTCGAGCCCTGCAACGGTTACGCGTGAGGCCAGTTCATCCCTCATGCTTTCTGCGATTTCCTGGGCGCTGCCGCGCAGCGTTTTCTCGCTGTCCGCCGCATCGTCGTCCACCAGATCGTAAGGATACATCATCGCGATATTACGGATGGTGGAATCGGTCTGAATGGACAGAAACTCCGAGTAGTTTTCCACGTTGAAGACCGCCTTGGTGGGATTCGCCACTTTCCAGATGACCACAGCGCCGACAATCACCGGATTGCCCAGCACATCGTTGACCTTCTGAATTCCGTTGTTCAACGTCACGCTTTTCAGAGAGACTGTTTTCTTGATTCCGCTTTTTCCCGGTTCTGTCGGGTTAAAGGAAGAACTGAACGGATTGACAAAGTAAAATCCTTCCTTCAGAATTGTCCCATAATAATTTCCGAACAAAGTGAGAACCATCGCTTCGTTGGGATTTACAATTTTCAGTCCGTAACACAGAAACGGGATGAGAATAATTCCGACAATTCCGACTCCGATCAGAATGCCGTTAGAAGACCGGGCGCCAAGCATAAGGATTCCTATACCGCAGACCCATGCCGCCACAATCAGGATCAGCATCAGATATCCATTGATCGGACGAATCTCTTTTTGCTCAATGTTTTTTGCTTCCATAAAACCACATCTCCTTCCTCTGAAAAATGATATTATTTTGATATCATTAGTATATCATCAGAAACAGAAAAAGTCAATGGCAACAGTTCAGTGGGCTGAACTGTTACAACTGTTACAGTCAAGGTTCTGCGTAACAGTTCAGCCAGCTGAACTGTTATGGCATCCGGCCATTGAAAATCGCTTCGCGATGGGCCGGATGCCCGCAGGCTCTGCGTTTTCATACGGTCTGTGCAGTGAATGCACAGACCTGGTTGAACTGCAACGGTTCTGCTTCCTGTTCCTGCGCCCATACTTGACAGCCCGGCAGTATTGATTTACAATCATGAAAAGCGGCGGAACCGCCGGAAATATCAGCATCGACGGGCTGCGGAGCCGGAGTTTTCCGGCCGTGGAAAAAGGGTGCGGAAAGAAAAGAGGAGGTATCCGATGGACAGCTATACCAGCTTTGCGCAGGTGTACGATATGTTTATGGATAATGTGGATTATCCGGCGTGGTGTGAATACATCAGAGGTCTGCTGAACGAATATAAAATTACCGATGGCCTGATCCTGGACCTGGGCTGCGGAACGGGAAACGTCACGGAGCTTCTGGCAGATGCAGGGTATGATATGATCGGCGTGGACAATTCCTGCGATATGCTTGAGATCGCCGAGGAAAAAAAGGAAAAGAGCGGCCATGATATCCTGTATCTGATGCAGGATATGCGGGAATTTGAACTTTACGGGACCGTACGTGCGGTTGTGTCCGTCTGCGATTCCGTTAATTATATTCTGGAGGAGGAAGAGCTTCTTCAGGTCTTTTCTCTCGTCAACAATTATCTGGATCCCGGAGGGATTTTTCTTTTTGACATGAATACCAGGTTCAAATACGAACAGATGGGAGAATGCACGATCGCGGAAAACCGTGAGGAGAGCAGTTTTATCTGGGACAATTTCTACGATCCGGAGGACGAAATCAACGAGTATGAGCTGGCGATTTTTGTGCGGGAGAGCGGTGACCTTTACCGGAAATTTGAGGAGACCCATTATCAGAGGGCTTACGATCCGGAAACAGTGAAGGCGCTGCTGGAGCAGGCCGGTCTGAAAGTGGACGCTGTCTATGACGCCTTTACGCGGGAGCCGGCGCGGGAAGACAGCGAGCGGATTTATTTTATTGCAAGGGAATATCAGAAACAGAAGGAGTAAAAGGATGTACAGCGATTATATAGTAAGAGCGACTGCGGCGGACGGACAGATCCGCGCGTTTGCGGCTACAACGAGAGATACTGTGGAGACGGCGAGAAAGGCCCATAACACCAGCCCGGTGGCGACGGCGGCGCTGGGCCGGCTGCTGACGGCAGGAGCGATGATGGGCGTTATGATGAAGGGAGAGAAGGATCTTCTGACGCTGAGAATTCAGGCGGGCGGACCGCTGAACGGAATTACTGTGACCGCGGATTCCCAGGGGAGAGTAAAGGGCTATGTGGGAAATCCGAACGTGATTCTTCCGGCAAACAGCAAGGGAAAGCTGGATGTGGCAAAGGCAGTCGGCGTGGGATTTCTTGATGTGATCAAAGATATGGGGCTGAAAGAGCCGTATCTTGGACAGTGCGCGCTGCAGACCAGCGAGATCGCGGAGGATCTGACGTACTATTTTGCAACCAGTGAACAGGTGCCGTCCAGCGTGGGGCTTGGCGTTCTGATGAACCGTGACAATACGGTCAGACAGGCCGGCGGATTTATTCTTCAGCTGATGCCGTTCTGCAGCGAGGAGATTATTTCAAAGCTGGAGAAGCGTCTGGCGGAGGTCACTTCGGTTACCAGCATGTTGGACGAGGGATGTACTCCGGAGATGATTCTGGAACGTCTGCTGGGCGATATGGACCTGACGGTGAATGATACGGTGCCGACGGAGTTTTACTGTAACTGCAGCAAGGAGCGTGTTTCCAGAGCGCTGATCAGCGTCGGACGGAAAGATCTGAATGAGATGATCCAGGAGGGAAAGCCTGTGGAGCTGAACTGCCATTTCTGTAATACAAACTATGTGTTTACCGTTGAGGAACTGAAGGAGCTGCTGAGAAAGAGCAGATAGGGGAAACCAGGCAGTTGTGAAACACAGCGGCAGAGATTGAGATGAGAGAGGAAAACCATGAACCAGGGATTTGTGAAAGCGGCAGCGGCAACGCCGAAAATTGCAGTTGCCGACTGCAGAAAAAATGTGGAGACAATTCTGGACAGCATCCGGGAAATGGAAAAAATGGGCGCCAAGATAATGGTTCTGCCGGAGCTTTGTATTACCGGATATACCTGCAGTGATCTGTTCTGGCAGGAACGTCTCCTGAAGGAAGCGGTGGAAGGGCTGAAAAGAATCGCGGCCGGGACGAAGGAGACTGACGCGCTGATTTTTGCAGGACTTCCGCTGGAAGTCGACGGAAAGCTGTATAACACGGCGGCTGTATTGAATCACGGAAAGATTCTCGGAATCGTGCCGAAAAAATATCTTCCCAATTACAATGAATTTTACGAGGCCCGTCATTTTATGCCCGGGGAGGAGACGGCGGAGGAGATCCTCCTGGACGGTCAGAGAGTGCCTTTTGGAATGAATCTTCTGTTCGCCTGTGAAGAGATGCCGCATCTCATTGTCGCTGCGGAGATCTGCGAAGATCTCTGGGCGCCGGACCCACCCAGCGTCCGCCATGCGCTGGCCGGTGCGACGGTGATTGCCAATCTCTCCGCCAGCGATGAGATGGTCGGGAAGGACAGCTACCGCAGAAGTCTTGTGAGCGGCCAGTCCGCCCGGCTGGTATGCGGATATATTTACAGCACGGCCGGGGAAGGGGAGTCCTCTCAGGATCTTGTGTTCGGCGGACAGAACATGATTGCGGAAAACGGTGTGATGCTGGCGGAGGCCAGAAGATTCCGGAATCAGACGGTATGTACGGAACTGGATGTGGACCGATTGATCAGTGAGCGGAGGAGAATGACGACGTATCCGCCTCAGAAATCGGAGGGATACCGTCGGATCAGTTTTTCGCTTCACATGGAGGAGACTGCTCTGACGAGGTTCTTTGATCCCTATCCCTTTGTCCCGTCAGAGAAGAAAAACCGTGAACTGCGGTGTGATGAGATTCTGAACATTCAGGCCATGGGGCTGAAAAAGCGGCTGGAGCATACCCGCTGCCGCAGTGCGGTGATCGGTATCTCCGGAGGGCTGGATTCCACACTGGCGCTGCTGGTTACGGTGCGGGCTTTTGATATGCTGGAACTGCCCAGGGAGCAGATTCTGTCTGTGACGATGCCGTGTTTCGGAACGACGGACAGAACCTACCAGAATGCCTGCCAGCTTACCCGCTGCCTGGGAGCGACGCTGAAGGAAGTGGACATCCGGGAAGCGGTGACGATTCATTTTCGGGATATCGGTCAGGATATGGACAACCATGACGTCACCTATGAAAACGGGCAGGCGAGGGAGCGTACGCAGATCCTGATGGATCTGGCCAACCGCACCGGAGGAATGGTGATTGGAACGGGGGATCTCTCAGAACTTGCGCTGGGTTGGGCGACCTATAACGGTGATCATATGTCTATGTATGGAGTCAATGCTTCGGTGCCCAAGACGCTGGTGCGTCACCTGGTACGATTTTATGCGGACACCTGTGGGGAAGAACAGCTGGAGAAGATTTTGCTGGATATCCTGGACACTCCCGTGAGTCCGGAGCTGCTGCCGCCAAAAGACGGCGTGATTTCCCAGAAGACGGAGGATCTGGTAGGCCCGTATGAACTGCATGATTTCTTTCTGTATTATATGCTGCGGGTGACTTATGAGCCGAAGAAGCTGTACCGGGTTGCAAAGTATGCGTTTCAGGGACAGTATGACAGCGCTGTGATCCTCAAATGGCTGAAAACCTTTTACCGGAGATTTTTTACCCAGCAGTTCAAGCGCTCCTGCCTGCCGGACGGGCCGAAAGTGGGAAGTGTTGCGGTGTCTCCCCGGGGAGATCTGAGAATGCCCAGTGACGCATGTGCGCGGATCTGGCTGGAAGAACTGGATGAAATTGTGGAATAAGGTTGTAACAGTTCCGCTGGCTGAACTGTTATACAGGGGTGACGCGGCGGATGTGTCAGAAAGAGGTAAGCGATGAAACTTTTGGTTGTTGTGGATATGCAGAATGATTTTATCACAGGAAGCCTTGGAACTCCCGAGGCGGTGAAGATTGTGGATCGTGTGGCGGAAATCATGGAGAATTTTCCGGGAAAGGTAATCTGTACCAGAGATACCCATGGGGAAAATTATCTTGAGACTTCCGAGGGAAAGAAACTCCCTGTGAAGCACTGTATCCGGGGAACGTAAGGACATGAGCTTTGTCCGAAGGTGAGCGCGGCGGCGGAAGCCTGCGGGGCGCAGCTTCTGGATAAGACGACGTTTGGCTCCAGAGATCTTCCGCGGCTTGTGGAGGAACTGGCCGGCGGCGCGTTGGAATCCATCGAACTGGTCGGACTCTGTACGGATATCTGTGTGATTTCCAATGCCCTTCTGCTGAAGGCATTTTTCCCGGAGACGCCGATTCGGGTGGACGCTTCTGCCTGTGCGGGCGTCACGCCGGAGAGCCATGAAAATGCGCTGAAAGCGATGGCGATGTGCCAGATTGATCTGATTTAAAGTGGCAACAGTTCAGCCTGCTGGACCGTAACTTAAAGTGTATGATGTCTGCCGGCCTGCGGGCTTTGATATGGTTTGCGGGAGAGAGGACGCAGGCGGGCGTCAGAAGGAGGAGAGATGAAGTATCTTGTTGTTTACAGCAGCCGCACCGGAAATACGGCGTTGCTGGCGGAACAGGTGAGAAAGACGCTGGGAGAGGAATCGTGTCTTTATTTTGGCGCTCCGTCGGAGGCGGCAGAGGCTGCTGCAAAAGAAGCGGAGCTGATTTTTGCGGGATTCTGGACAGACAAAGGAACCTGTGAGGAAGCTATGGCGGAATTCCTGAAGGGAAGACAGAATGCGAAGGTTCTCCTGTTCGGCACTGCCGGTTTTGGGCAGAGCCAGGAGTATTTTGACAGGATTCTTTCCAATGTAAAATCTCATCTGAACGAGAGCAATACCGTGGAAGGCGCCTGGATGTGTCAGGGGAAAATGCCGGAATCCGTCCGGAAACGGTATGAGGCAATGGGTGAGCAGGATCCGGAGCGGGCGGAACAGCTGATCGCCAATTTTGATCAGGCGCTGGGACATCCGGATGAGAAGGACCTGGAAGAATTCCGAAGGTTTATAGAAAAAATCGTTGCAGGAGATATATGCTCGTAACAGTTCAATCCGCTGAATGGTTACGAAAGCTGTTGTGGATAACTGTAAGGCGCGCAGCCGTTCCGCTGCGGCAGGCAAAAGCAGAGGAGACTCCGTTTCAGGGAGTCTCCTCTGCTTTTGCTTTGTCCAGCGCGGCGTCGATGGCCTGGAGCAGGAGCTGAGAAGTATACTTATTATCATCGCCAAAGCTGATGTTCTCTGTGGACTGCGTGGTGTAAATCTGGCTGGCAAGAGATTCCAGCGTGGGCTCCATCAGCGGATACATGGCAGTGGCGGTTTCACTCAGGTTGTTGAGCGCAATGGAGTTGATGTGGTTTTCATCGACGGTGACTTCCACATCAAAGGTCTGGCCGTTCAGTTCGATGGTGGAGGTGTAGACACCGGGAACGTACAGGACTTCGGAGGCGTCGGCGTCTGCAGCGTCGCCGGATTTCTTTTTTGCGCCGAACATGGTAAACAGCAGGACGATCAGAAGGATGGCCAGTACGAGAAAGATGGCGGTGTAGATCACCTCTTTCATATGTAAGACGA
>ERZ1090860.1843-NODE-1848-length-10701-cov-8.097032_pt1 | contig 10701 bp, 13 predicted proteins | sample MGYA00478483_ERZ1090860 | MGnify/ENA primary metagenome ERZ1090860 (study PRJEB33644, sample SAMEA5815741) | chicken gut metagenome | biome: Chicken; feature: Gastrointestinal Tract; material: Caecum | place: Ireland | collected 2019-01-01 | study: A study of...
TGGCTCTATATAGAAGTTACTTTAAAAAACTAGAACTTACTCTAAAAACTAACCCCCTCTCAAATTCCCTTTATTCAAGATAGCAGATTTCAAAATGCACCTCATGCTCCTTGTCAAAATCCATGCGGATATAGGAGGGTTTTCTCCCCATCTGGCGGGGATAGCACAGGGATCCCGGATTGATCAGGAACAGATTGTTGTACCGCTCCACTACAGGTCTGTGGGTATGTCCGAAGGCCGCGATCTGCACGCCCCGGCTGAGGGCTTCATCCAAAATCCGCTCTGTTCCCAGGGATACGCCGTAAGAACTCCCGTGGGTCACTAAGACTCTGTAATCATCCAGCGTCAGCATCAGCTCCCGGCGGAGGTCTGTGCCCCAGTCGTTGTTTCCGGCCACCATATAGCAGGGGCCGTCGATCATCCTGCGGATCTGCTCTGCCTGTCCCTCGATATCCCCGCAGTGCATCAGCGCGTCCACCGGCCCTGTCTCCTCCAGCGCCCGCTCCAGATTTTCCAGATGTCCATGGGTGTCGCTCACAACCAAAACTCTCATGCTCTCATCCTCTCCGCTAAATCCTTTTTGATAGCCTCCAGGGCTCTGCCGCGATGGCTGACCGCGTTCTTCTCCTCCGGAGAGAGTTCCGCCGTCGTCCGGCTCATGTCCGGCAGATAAAAGATCGGGTCGTAGCCGAAGCCGTTGGCGCCTCTCTCCTCATAGCCGATCTTTCCCTCGATAACGCCCCGCTTCACGGCTGTGCTGCCGTCCGGAAAGACCGCCGCGATGGCGCAGACAAACCGGGCGGTGCGCTTTTCCTCCGGCACGCCCTCCAGGCGCTCTATCAGATTGGCATTCTTGATCCGGTAGGAAGTATCCTCCCCCATATAGCGGGCGGAGTAGATGCCCGGCTCCCCGTTCAGATAATCGATCTCCAGGCCGGAATCATCCGCCAGCACCACGGTCTTCCCGTCATGCAGAAGCTCCGCCACCGCCCTGGCCTTGATCAGCGCGTTTTCCTCAAAGGAAGCTCCGTCCTCCACGATATCGGCCTCAATGCCTGCTTCCTTCATGGACTGGATCTCTGCCGGAAGGTCCGCCAGGATCTCCCGGATCTCTTTCATTTTTCCGGCGTTGCCGGTTGCAAATATGATTCTGTACATCTATCTTATCCCCACCTTTTTCATAGGCACTATTATACACAAAAAAATGCCGGATGACAAACTATTCTTTGGCAAAATCAGCAGAAGCTTTCGGCGGCCGGGGGCCGGGATACTGATAAAAATATGTTTTCAGCATGCCGTTGTAGATCTTCCGGTTTTTGGCGGCCTTTCTTCCGATAAACCGCTCCGCGTCCTCATAGCCGGTGATCACGTACAGGGACCAGGTGTCCAGGGCCGCGAAGCGCTCGCCCAGAGTTCTGTAAAGTTCCGGAAGGCTGGCTTTTTCTTCCAGCCGTTCCCCGTAAGGCGGATTGGTCACCAGGAAACCGTATTTTCCCGGATGGGACAGCCTGGACACCGGGCGCTGCTGAAAATGGATCAGCTTTTCCACTCCGGCGGCTCTGGCATTTTCCCTGGCCGCCCGGATCACGGCAGGATCAATGTCGAAGCCCTGGATATCCGTCTCCGCCTGAAGGTCTATCAGGCTCTCCGCGTCCTCCCTGGCATTTTTCCAGCAGCTTCCCGGCACGATGTGCTCCCAGGCCTCCGCCTGAAAATTTCTTTTCAGCCCCGGAGCTATATTGGCCGCCATCAGAGCCGCCTCGATGGGAAAGGTGCCGCTGCCGCAGAAAGGATCCACCAGGATCCGGTTTCCCTTCCAGGGGGTCAGCATCAGGAGAGCCGCCGCCAGAGTCTCCGAGATGGGCGCTTTGGATGTCAGAGCCCGGTAGCCCCGCTTATGCAGGGGCACGCCTGTGGTATCCAGCCCCACCAGCACCTGATCCTTCACAATAGACACCCGGATGGGAAAGGCTTCTCCGTCTTCCGGAAACCAGTCCAGATGGTAGCAGCTTTTCAGCCGCTCCACCATGGCCTTTTTCATGATGGACTGGATATCCGAAGGACTAAACAGCTTGCTGCGGATGGAGTTGGCCTTGGCTGCCCAGAATTTTCCGTTTCTGGGGATAAACCGTTCCCAGGGCAGGGCTTTTGTGCCCTCGAACAGCTCATCGTAGGTTCTGGCCTCAAACTCTCCCACCTTTAAAAGGATCCGGTCCGCGGTCCGCAGAAACAGGTTGGCGTAAGCCGCCGCCTCCGCGTCCCCCGCAAAGGTGACCCGGCCGTCCTCCACCTTTCGGATCTCGTATCCCAGATCCAGGATCTCTCTTTTTAATACCGCCTCCAGGCCGAAATGGCAGGGAGCCGTCAGTTCAAACAGTTCCATATCTTCTCCTTTGTACTTATCAGGCTACAGCTTCAGTTCCCGGACCGTCTCTCCCACTAAGGTGCGGATACGGAAAGATCCCTCCTCCAGAACTCCGTAGGTAGGGGGATTGCCCTCCTTTGGCAGGGAGACGGAGCCGGGATTCAGATAAATTCTTCCCTCTTTTTTTTCTGCCCGCAGCACATGGGTATGGCCGTACACAAAGATATCCCCTTCCTGCAGAGGCGGCAGATTTCCCTCCTGATAGATGTGGCCGTGGCTCAGATAAAAGTTTCTGTCCTCCAGCACCAGCAGAGCGTAGTCTGCCAGAATGGGAAATTCCAGCACCATCTGGTCCACCTCCGCGTCGCAGTTGCCCCGGACGCAGAGGAGATTCTCCTTTTTTTCATTCAGGAGGCGGATCACCTCCTTGGGAGCGTATTCCCTGGGCAGATCGTTCCGGGGGCCGTGGTAGAGAATATCTCCCAGCAGCACCAGACGGTCCGCCCTCTCCCTCTCATAGGCCTCCAGCATCCTGCGGCAGCAGTAAGCGGAGCCGTGAATATCAGACGCAAACATGTATTTCATCCCGGTACCTCTCTCTCAAGCTTTCTTTCACGCGTTCACAGCGCAACCATCATAGCACATTTTTCTCTTTCATGGTATACTGAAATTCACAGCAAAGGAGGACCTCAAGATGAGTGAAAAAATTCTGATCGTGGATGATGAGAAGGAAATCGCCGACCTGGAGGAAGTCTATCTGAAAAACGAAGGCTATCAGGTCTTTAAATTTTATAATGCCGCGGAGGCTCTCTCCTGCGTGGAACGGGAGGATCTAAGCCTGGCCATCCTGGATGTCATGCTGCCGGACATGGACGGCTTTACCCTCTGCCAGAAGATCCGGGAGCGCCATCTTTTCCCCATTCTTATGGTGACGGCCCGGGTGGAGGACATGGACAAGATCACCGGCCTGACCCTGGGGGCCGACGACTACATTACCAAGCCCTTTAATCCTCTGGAATTAATGGCCCGGGTAAAGACCCAGCTCCGCCGCTACCGGAGGTATAATGTGGGGGAGCCGCTTCCAAAGGAAACAGAGGAGTACACCATCCGGGGCCTTACCATTTCCCGGGCCAGCCACAAATGTTTCCTGAACGGCAGGGAAACCGCCCTGACGCCTCTGGAATTCAACATTCTCTGGTACCTCTGCCAGCATCAGGGGCATGTGGTGTCCTCGGAAGAGCTTTTTGAAGCCGTCTGGGGGGAACAGTATCTGGACAACAACAATACCGTCATGGCGCACATCGCCAGGCTCCGGGAAAAGCTTCACGAGCCGCCCCGGAAGCCCCGTTTTATCAAAACCGTCTGGGGGGTGGGATATACCATTGAATAAGAATCCGTCTAAAAAGCCGGGCAGAGGCAGCGCTCTGACCCGGAAAATCCTGCTGCAGTATCTGCTGGCCGTCTTTTCGCTGCTGGCGGCTCTGGTTTTCCTGTTTGTTCTGGGGATGATCCTGGCCAACACCTTCGTCTGGTACTATGAAGATCCCCTGTATCAGTTTCTGAACTGGGTGAGGCAGAATTACCTGGGCATTGCCGGGATGATTTTCATCGCGGGCTGGATCCTGATCACCTACTACTTTATCTCCCGGCCGCTCCGGTATCTGGATGAAGTTCTCTCCGCGGCGGAGCAGCTGGCCGCCCCTGATGATACGGCTATCCTTCTGCCGGAGCCTCTGAAAAATATCCAGGACGAGCTGAACCAGGTGCGGGAGGGCGCCCTGCGCAGCGCCCGGCTGGCCAGGGAGGCAGAGCAGCGGAAAAACGACCTGATCGTCTATCTGGCCCACGATCTGAAGACTCCTCTGACCAGCGTCATCGGCTATCTGAATCTTTTGGAGGATGAACCGGATATCTCTCCGGAAACCCGGGCCCGCTACACGGGCATTGCCCTGGACAAGGCGCTGCGCCTGGAGGATCTCATCAATGAATTTTTTGAGATTACCCGCTTTAACCTGACCTCCATCTCCCTGGAGACGGAGCAGGTAAACATAAGCCGGATGCTGGAGCAGATGGCCGATGAATTCCGGCCGATCCTGGCGGAAAAGGATCTGGCCTGGGACACCGGGATCGCTCCGGATCTGAAGATCGTCTGCGACCCCGGAAAGCTGGAACGGGTCTTTGACAATCTGTTCCGCAACGCGGTCAACTACAGCTGCCCCGGCAGCAAGATCCTGCTGTCCCTTTCTCCCGCTGACACCGGTGTCCGGATCCGCGTCAAAAATCACGGCCGGACGATTCCTCCGGAAAAGCTTTCCCGGATCTTTGACCAGTTTTTCCGCCTGGATTCCTCCCGCTCCAGCCAGACCGGCGGCGCCGGCCTGGGCCTGGCCATCGCCAAGGAGATCGTGGGGCTTCACGGCGGCAGTATTTCCGCGGAGAGTTCCAACGAGAGCATCACCTTCACCGTGCTGCTGCCCGGCTCTCCCGCCGTCAGAAAATCGTAAGATTTCAGTCAGCAAATTACAAGTCTTTTCTCAGAGAATGCGAAAACAAAAAATTCCCTGTTCTGATACCATTACCGTATCGGAACGGGGGATTTTTTTATTCTCCGGCGTCCCGAAACTTTTTGAGAAAGGATGACAAATGATGAATAAAAAGAAAATCGCCGTACTGTTCGGAGGTATGTCTCCGGAATATCCCGTATCCCTGGAGTCCGCGGCCGCCGTGCTGGAACAGCTGGACCGGAGCCGGTACCTGCCCCTGATGATCGGGATTTCCCGGGAAGGCAGCTGGTTCTGCTACGAGGGGGATATTCCTTCCATCCGGGAGGACAACTGGCTTAGAAAGGAGGTCTGCCGTCCGGCCCTTCTCTCCCCCAGCCGCCGGGACCAGGGTTTCCTGATCTTCCGGGAAACAGAAACAGAACACTGCCGCCCGGACGCCATCCTCCCCATTCTCCACGGACAGAACGGGGAAGACGGCACTATCCAGGGGCTGGCCGCCCTGGCCGGCATCCCGCTCATCGGCTGCAATGTTCTCTCTTCCGCTCTCTGCATGGATAAATACCGGGCCCATCTGCTGGCAAAGGCCGCGGGCGTGGCAGTCCCCCGCTCCCGGCTGTTTACACGCTCCGAATGCAGAGACCACCCGGAGGAAGCGGCTGCTTTTGCGGAAGAAACCGGCTTTCCCGTATTTGTAAAACCTCTGCGGGCCGGCTCCTCCTTTGGCATCACCCGGGCTGCCTCCCCCTCGGAGCTTTCCGGGGCGTTCAATCTGGCCTTCCGCTATGACAGCCAGGTTCTGGCGGAAGAGTTTATTGCAGGCTTTGAGGTGGGCTGCGCGGTGCTGGGGCGGGAAAACCTGCTGGCGGGCGCGGTGGATGAGATCCAGCTCTCGGAGGGATTCTTTGATTTTACAGAAAAATACACGCTGAAAACCTCTTCCATCCACGTCCCGGCCCGGATCACTCCCTCCAAGGCCGAGGAGATCCGCGAAACGGCCAGGAAGCTTTACCGGCTTTTTGACTGCTCCGGCTTTGCCCGGGTGGATCTGTTTCTGACTCCGGAGGGCCGGATCGTACTGAATGAGATCAACACAATCCCCGGATTTACGGAACACAGCCGCTATCCGGGCATGATGAAGGCCGCGGGCCTTTCCTTCCGGGAACTTCTGACCCGTATCATTGAATCGGAGGTGAATGTTGTATGAAACAGCTGACACTGAACCGCGAATCTCTTTTCCGCGGAAGTCTGATCCTGGTAAACAAAACCCATCCGTTCCGGGAGACCGCTCTTCCTCCGCTGATCCCTGTCCGGGAGAGCTCCGGCCAGCTTCTGGAACGCCGGGCAGCCTCCCTCCTGCAAAGTCTCATGGAAGAAATCGGCGGCTGGCGCCATATTACTCCGGTCAGCGGCTGGCGTTCCAAGAAGGAGCAGCGGGAGATCTGGGAGGAATCCCTCCGGGATAAAGGAGAGGAATTTACCCGCCGGTTTGTGGCGCTTCCGGGATGCAGCGAGCATGAGACGGGGCTCGCCATTGATCTGGGCTTCCGTAAATCTCTTCTGGACTATCTCCGCCCGGACTTTCCCCGCCGGGGCGTCTGCCAGACTTTCCGGGAGAGGGCGGCGGATTTTGGCTTTATCGAGCGCTATCCCGCCGGAAAGGAGGCTGTCACCGGCATCAGCCACGAGCCCTGGCACTTCCGCTATGTAGGGGCTCCCCATGCCGCCATCATGCGGGAACTTTCTCTGACTCTGGAGGAGTATACGGAATTTATCAAAAACTATCCGCCGGAGCATCCTTATCTGCGCCGGGAAAAGAATCTGCTGCTGGCCGTCTCCTATATTCCTGCAGTGCCGGAGGGCGCCACGAAAATCCGCCTGGAGGAGAGGTATCCTCATTCTCTCTCCGGAAACAACGGGGACGGATTTATCCTGACAGAATGGAGGCGGACCCATGCGGACACAAAAGAACTGCGGAGGGCCTGACCGTTTCCGGGTCCTGGCGGCCTTCCTGGTGATCGCCGTCCATACCTCCCCTCTATCCTCTCTAAACGCGGAAGCAGACTTCTTTCTGACCCGCATCCTGGCCCGGACGGCTGTCCCCTTCTTTTTGATGGTGACGGGCTGCTTTGTCCTCTCCGGCTGGCTGTTTACCCGGGACCGCCGGGAATTTCCAAAAATCCTGCGGTTTTTAAAGAAGACGCTGCTTCTTTACGGGCTCTCTATCCTCCTGTACCTGCCTCTCGGCATTTACGCGGGTCTCTACAGGGGCCTGGAGCCGGCCGGTCTGCTCCGGCTGCTGCTTTTTGACGGAACTTTTTACCATCTGTGGTATTTTCCCGCCTGCATCCTGGGCGCGGCGCTTTTATGCCTCCTGCGGCGCTTCCTGTCCCTGCGGGCTGCGGCGGTCCTCTGTCTGATGCTGTATGTCATCGGCCTTCTGGGCGACAGCTGGTACGGCTTAGGGGGCCGGATCCCCGGTCTGTCCGCCTTTTACGCCCAGGGCTTCCGGCTTTTTTCCTACACCCGGAACGGCCTCTTTCTGGCTCCGGTCTTTCTGCTTCTGGGAGCTCTGGCCGGACGGCCCGGTGCTTTTGGCAGAAGCAAAGCCCTGTCCGCCGGCTTTCTTTTTTCTTTCCTGGCCATGACCGTGGAAGGCTTCTGCCTGCGGGCTCTTGATTTTCAGCGCCACGACAGCATGTACCTGTTTCTGCTGCCCTGCATGTATTTTCTGTTCCGCCTGCTGCTGTCCCGGAAGGCGAAAGAGCTGCCCGGCCTGCGCCCATTCTCCGCCTGGATCTATATCCTGCATCCGCTGTTTATCGCCCTGGTCCACGCTCTCTCCAACCGGGTCCGGGTCCTGGCCGTGCTGAACAGAAACAGCCTTCTCTTCTATCTGGCCGCGGCCGCGCTCACTGCTCTTGCTTCCTTTTTTGCTGTCCGGCTTCTCTCCTTCCTCCGTCCTCCAAAAAATCCCCGGGGAAGGGCCTGGATCGAACTGGATACCCGGGCGCTTTGCCGCAATGTCCGCCTGCTCTCCTCCAGGCTGCCTTCCTCCTGCCGCCTGATGCCCGCTGTCAAGGCCAATGCCTACGGCCACGGCGCCGTCCTCATAGCCAGAGAGCTGAACCGCATGGGCATCCGCGCCTTCTGCGCGGCCTCCCTTGATGAGGGAATTGAACTGCGGAAAGCCGGCATCCGGGGTGAAATCCTGATCCTGGGCTATACCCATCCGGATCAGTTTTCCAGTCTCCGGCGCTGGTCTCTGACCCAGACGGTCCTGGACGCCTCTTACGGAAAACTGCTGAACCAGTACGGACGAAAGCTGAAGGTCCACATCGCTCTGGACAGCGGCATGCACCGGCTGGGAGAACCCTGCGGCCGCCGGGACGCTCTGGAAAGTATGTTTCAGATGAAACACCTTAAGATCCGCGGCCTTTTCTCGCATCTGTGCGTCTCCGACGGTTCTTCCCCGGAAGAGCGGGCCTACACCCTTTCCCAGGCGGAAGCTTTTTACCGTGCCGCCCGGGCTCTCTGCCAGGAGCATCTCCCCCGGATAAAGCTTCATCTTCTGGCCAGCTACGGGATCTTAAACTATCCCCGGCTGGCCGGAGATTACGCCCGGCCGGGAATCGCCCTCTATGGAGTTTTAAGCACCCGGGCGGACACAGAGCGCTGCCCGCTTCCTCTGGAGCCGGTCCTTGCCCTGAAAGCGCGGATCGCTGCCGTCAAGACCCTGAAGGCCGGAGAATCCGCCGGATACGGCCTGGCTTTTACCGCCGGCAGGGATACAAAAATCGCGGTGCTCTCCATCGGTTACGCCGACGGGCTGCCCCGCTCCCTTTCCTGCGGCCGGGGCCATGTGCTGATCGCCGGACGGAAAGCCAGAATCCTGGGGCGGATCTGCATGGATCAGACCCTGGCGGATGTCACGGACATTCCGGAGGCGGCTCCCGGCGGCACAGCAGTGCTGATCGGAACCTCCGGGGAGGAAACCATCACCGCCTGCGACCTGGCCGCCTGGGCAGACACGATTTCCAATGAGATCTTAAGCCGCCTGGGCTCCAGGCTGGAGCGGATCCTTCTCTGACTTCAGCTTCCCCGGGTCAGCAGGCTGCCCCGGTAGGCCCGAAGGCCCCCGGTCACGCTTTTCACCTGATACCCCTCCTCCGCCAGTTCTCTCCCCATAGCGAGACTGGCGGCTCCTCTCTCACAGTAGAGGATCAGAAGCTTCCCCCGGGGAGGCCGTTTCCCTTCCTCCATCTCATCGTAGGAAATATTCAGAGCGCCCCGGATATGCCCCTTTCGGAACTCCTCCGGAGTCCGCAGATCTATCAAAACCACCCCCGGCATCCCCGCGTAGCGGTCAATCTGGTCAGCCGAAACCATTTCAAGGCCCGTCAAAACAATCCCTTCTTCTCTTTTTTATTAGTATATGCCGCCCCAGGGTTCAAAGGTCCTGCATTTCATGCTTGCATGAACATGCAGGACTTTGGAACCCGCCAAAACACGAGAAAGGAGCCCGGCAGGGCGGATTTCGAGTGTTTTCAGGATTTCCAAGCCCGCAGGGCGCAGAAAGCCGGGGGCGGCTTTTCCCAGGCCACCAAGGTCACGCGATTCATGCTCGCATGAATAAGCGGGAAGTTGGTGGCCGCCAAAACACGAGAAAGGAGCCCGACAGGGCGGATTTCGAGTGTTTTCAGGATTTCGTAAGCCCGGCAGGGGCGCAGAAAGCCGGCAGGGAACCCCGGACCTGTAAAAAGTCCCGCCTTCCCTGCCGGCTCTTCTGTCACTTCCTTACGGAATCTTCCTGCTGTTTAATATCTGTCCATTTCATCCTTGTGGGTGTTTTTGGACCCGGTGTTTTTGGCGGAGTTTTTCTTGTTTCCGCAATTTCTGCTGTTTTTGCCGGTCTCATTTACGGTATTCGTCTCATCTGTGCTGCCTGCTCTGTTTTTGCTGTAAGCATCGCTTCCGTAATTCTTTGCCATATGACATTCCTCCTGACATTCTTTGTCTTTCTGTTTCTCTTCGCCAACAGATAAACCGTCTGCTTTGTTCTTTCATGCATTGCCGTTTTTCCGTTGACGTTATTAGTATGCCAGTCGGTTTAAAAAATATGCGCGAAAACTGGCCTGGTTATTTTTTATGAAAGTGGTTATTTCAACCATGCCATTTATGCGTATAATAAAACACACACAGATTAAAAGTTCTTTTGATCACAGGAAACAGACAGCAAAAGGAGGTCTTTCTTCATGAAATCAAATGTAAAAAAACTTGTCATGACCGCGCTCTTCGCGGCGCTGGCCTGCGTGGCTACTATGGCTATCCGCATCCCCACTCCGGGTACCGGCGGCTACATCCATCCCGGCGATGCCATTGTGATCCTCTCCGGCATCATTCTGGGACCGGCCTGCGGTTTTCTGGCCGGCGGCGCAGGATCCGCTCTGGCCGATCTGGCAGGCGGATATTTCTTCTATGTGCCCATTACGCTGGTGATCAAGGGCCTGATCGCTCTTCTTTCCGCAGTGATCTACCGCAAGGTAGCCTCCGGCGGCAAAAGGCGCTATCTGGGAGTGGCCCTTGGAGGCATCACGGATATCATCCTGGTGGCAGGCGGATATTTCTTCTGCGAGTCTTTCCTCTACGGAATCGGCGGAGCAGCCGCCAGCATCCCGGCCAACTTGATCCAGGGAACCAGCGGGCTGATCATTTCCCTGGTGCTGTATCCGGTGCTGACCGCAGTTCCCGATGTGCGGAAGATGCTGGCCGCATCCTGAAATCGAGTAGGAGGGAGTGATTAGCTCCCGTCCTCTCACAGCACCGGACATACGG
>ERZ1090860.1848-NODE-1853-length-10671-cov-5.179729_pt1 | contig 10671 bp, 10 predicted proteins | sample MGYA00478483_ERZ1090860 | MGnify/ENA primary metagenome ERZ1090860 (study PRJEB33644, sample SAMEA5815741) | chicken gut metagenome | biome: Chicken; feature: Gastrointestinal Tract; material: Caecum | place: Ireland | collected 2019-01-01 | study: A study of...
GACATTATCAAACGGATGTGAGAATTGTCCATTTTTCACAGAATGTAATAGTCATGCCGTAATAGAAGCGGCAGAACGACAAGACGGATATTCCGAGCTAAGCTGCTGTGACTTTTTGAGGAAAAAGATTGAGATTGTTATTGAGAGCAAATAACATGATATACGGATTTGAATAATTGACACATACTATATATTGTGTTAGTATACGAGTGTATTATTGTTTATGCGTACCCCTTGTGGGGAAGTTCTGGGATAGATGAGAATCCCGGGCATGAAAGATGACAGGAAGGTCTGTCATCCGAGCATAGGTTGTTTATGATTGTAGATAGGTGCCGTAAACTGCCCGTGTGGGTGTTTATGGCGTTTTTTATATTTAGGCAGATCTGCCACAACGATAAGAATGGATAAGAACGAGTATGTTTTGTCCATTCTTTTTTTATTGTCAGAAACAGCTTCGTGCTGTTGATGAATAAATCATTATATGAAAGGTGGAAAGAAACATGAATGAAGCAAATGTGTACGCGGATGGGTTCTGTACTCAGTTCGCAGAAGAAGGGGATCTGATGGAATTCCTGCGGAACCGAATGAATCACTGTAAATGGCTGCGAAAACCGACAAAAGCGCTGCGGCTGATCCCTATGGAGGACGAGAAGGTAAAGAAAGCGTATGCGGGGCTTCCCCAGTATGAGGAAATCCTGTCAGATACGAAAAATCACACACAGTTGATGCTGAAAGTGCCGGGAACTGATTTCCCGGGTGAATATCTTCCGGTCAGAGACTGCGCCATCCATACAATCTTATCACGGGCGGGAGTCAAAGGAGACGGATTAAAACGTCTGGATCGGAAACGGTATGCCAGGATTGTGAACATGTGCCTGCAGACTGCAAAAGGATTATCATTGATCCGGCTGTCTGATGGAAAGGTGGCGGCTGTTCATGGAGGAGATGTGACGGATTATAAAATCCTGAATATGGAACAGATCTTTCAGGAGACGATCTTCTATCTCTATAAGAACTATCCTGGAACAAAGTATATTGAGTCTTCGGGCTCATATGATCACTCTTCTGCTACGGCTATGTGGGAACTTTCAGGAAATCCGGAACTTGTGGATGCCTACCAGAGTGCTTTGAAACAGTACGGAATTAAGCGCCAGGTTTATGCACCGGCACTTAGGCTTTCTACATCTGATGTGGCGGCTAAGAGCGTTACAATCAGTCAGATGCTGCTCTGTGACAGCAATAACCAGGTGATCAACCTGGGAGATCCGATTCGCATTTCCCATTCCGGGGAAGCAGATATTGAGTATTTCAAGGAACAGTTAAATCAGATTTATCCCCGTTATAAACAGGCAATCGAAAATTTGGAGAAATTACTTGAGATTCCGATTGAACATCCGGTTAATACCATGATCGGTCTGATCAACAAGCTGGATATTGGAAAAAAGATCGGGAGCGAGGCGGTTGACCTCTTTGTGGCACAGAGCGGGGAAGGGCCTACGAATGCGCATGAAATCTATTATGCGTTGAATGAGGTGCTTTTCTTTGCGGCCTGCAGAGGAAGCGGCAATGCCCAGCTCTTAAGGCTGGAGGAAAAACTGATGAGAATGCTGAAGTATGACTGGAGCGAATTTGATGTATCCGGAACCGTTGCATGGAAATAAAGGAGGACATAGATGCTGAATTTGAACTATGAACCAAACATTATTAAGAGTACAGCAAATCTGACAAGGGAGGAATGGCTGAAGGACCGGCGGCTTGGAATCGGAGGCAGTGAGGCTTCGATTGTGATGGGAGTTTCCCCTTGGGCTACAAGGCGAGATCTCTATTATGATAAGATCGGACGGAAACCGATCCGGATTGATCCGGAGGAGGACAACTGGGTTGCGAAACAGGTTGGAAATCGTCTGGAAGAACTGGTCGCGATGATCTTCTCCAGAAAGACTGGGTTTGAAGTATACGAGGATAAGAACATGTACAGCCATCCCCTGTATCCCTTTATGATTGCGGATCTTGATTTTGTGATTTCTTTCCCGGATGGAACAAAAGGTATTCTGGAATGTAAAACCTGCAATTATAACAGCCAGTTCAAGTGGAAAGATAATCAGGTGCCAATTAATTATGAGTGGCAGTGCCGACATTACATGGCAGTTAAAAATTATAAGGTGGCCTATATAGCCTGCCTGTATGGAAACAATGACTCGGAGTTCTTTATCCGCAGGATCGACAGAGATCTTGATCTGGAAGAACAGCTCATTGAGAAAGAGAAGTATTTCTGGATGGAGCAGGTGCAGGCGAGACGGGAACCTCCGTATGAGGAGCAGCCGGATCTGGTGCTGGAGAGCATCCGCCGATATGCCGGTACGCCGGATCAGACGCTTCCGCCAATTAATCTTGAAGAAGAGGATAAGAACCAGATTGACCGCTATCTTCAGTTGGCGGAACGGAAATCCCAGCTGGATGCAATGAGGAGAAAGATTGAACAGGAGCAGAAAACCTTAAGTATCCCCTTTGTGGAGAAACTGGGGAAAAATTGTTCAGCAGTACTGTTATCTGGGAATGACAGATACAGAATTACTTATAATCCCACCAGCAGAAAAATTGTGAATAAGGAAAATATCACGAAGCTGGAGAACCTGTATCCGGATGCCTATGCTGACGTAGTGTCTGAATCTGTCAGTCGCACCTTCCGGGTGAAAAAGGAGGCAGCCTGATGGATACAAAGGTAAAAGCATATATCTGTTCTCCGTTATCTGCGGAAACAGATCAGGAAATTCAGCAGAATATGGTGTATGCAAGACAGTGTGTGGCAGAGGTTGCAAAAGAATTCGGGTATCGGACTTATGCACCTCATGCATATTTACCGGAGCTGCTGGATGACCATGATCCGGAAGAAAGGGCGCTTGCCCTTTCTTTCGGGATATCGGTGTTGGAGCACTGCCATCTGCTTATTATCTGCGGCAGTCGGATCAGCAGCGGTATGGAGATTGAGATTAAAAAAGCATTTCAGGATCAGATGGCTGTATTCCGGTATTTTCCGGATAAAAAGGAGACGCTGATCCCGGTAAAGGATTGGAGGCAGTTGGATGAAATGCAGATTCCAGTCAAAGATATTTCAGAATGAAGCCAACGGATACACGATAGCAGCTTATTGGACTGCAGATCCTTCGATTCCGAACGAGGCAAGGAAAAAGCCGGCTGGTAACGGATTTATAATTACGGCAGTAGGGAATGATCTTCCGATGATCAAGAATCTCACATATGAGCTGACCGGATACTGGGTAAACAATCCGAAGTACGGTACACAGTTTGAAGTAGAAGCACATATGGAGATCGTAAAGAGAACGAAGGAAGGAATTATCGGTTATCTGTCATCGGGGGCTATCCGGGGGATTGGAGAAAAGACAGCTCAGGCCATCTTTGACCGTTTTGGACTGGATACCCTGGAGATCATGGAGCAGCATCCGGAGGAACTTTTAGCGATCCGGGGAATCAATGAGAAAAAGCTGGATGAGATCAAGAGCGCTTATAGTGAAAATCAGTGTTTTCGGGAGTTAATGACATTTCTTGCACCTTACAAGATATCATCAAGTCAGGTGAAGAAAATACTTCTTGAATTTGGCTCGATGGCACCGGAGATTATTCGGCAGCGTCCTTATAAACTCTGCGAGATCAAAGGGTTTGGCTTCCTTACGGTTGATAAGATTGCGAAAAAGTTTAATGCGAACCTGAATGATCCCATTCGTATTGCAGGCGGTATTTCATATTTGATGAAAAAAGCGGCCAGCGAGGGGGATCTATATTTGTATCAGAAGAGCCTTATATCGAAGGCATTGGAACTATTGAATGCGGAATTGCCCCAGCAGGCTGTAAATGAACGGCAGATTCAGAGGGTTTTGTATCAGTTGGCATTGCAGCGTGATCTTATTGTGGAGGGAAGCCGTATCTATGAGTATGGCTTCTACGAAATGGAAAGGGAGACGGCAAAAATGCTTGTCGCCCATCTGCTGGATAAAGTACCGCTCTACAATGTGGAGAAAGAGCTGGCAGAAGCCCAGCAGGTGTTGAACATCCGGCTTTCAGAAGCACAGGCGAAAGCAGTACGCATGACATTCGCACACCCTGTATCTATTATCACGGGAGGACCGGGAACCGGAAAAACAACAGTATTGAAGGTGATCCTCTATATTCAGAAACAGTTGTGTGATGATCAAGTGCAGTTGATGGCTCCTACCGGGCGTGCCGCAAGAAGGATGGCTGAAAGTACAGGGGAAGAAAATGCTTCTACAATGCATTCCGCACTGGGCCTTGCAGGAGACGATGAGTTCAATGAGGATTTTGAATATCTGGACGCGAACTTCCTGTGCGTAGATGAATTTTCTATGGTAGATATGCGGCTTGCTTACGAGTTTTTCCGTCATATTAAGCGGAACGTCCGTATCCTGTGTATCGGAGATGCAGATCAGCTCCCCAGTGTAGGGCCAGGAGAAGTGTTCCGACAGTTGATCGAATGTGGACTCATCCCGGTTACGGTATTGGATCTGGTTTATCGGCAGGCAGAGCATATCAGAATTTATGAAAATGCACAGCGAATCAAGGACAACACCGGAGCCTTACACACAGGAGACGATTTTCAGATTCTGGAGTGTAGCGGCGCAGAGGAAACCGCTGCTTTGGTGCAGAAAGTCTTCCGGCAGGAACTTCAGGATAAAAGCATAGATGATGTTCAGGTACTGACACCCTATCGGAAACGCGGCGCTGCCAGTGTAAATGAGCTGAATCAGGTGCTAAGGGAAATTGTAAATCCCCAGGACAGTCGGAAACGGACGATGACGGTTGGCAAACGAAAGTTCCGGGAAGGCGACAAGATTATACAGACAAAAAACAGGGATCTGGTCAGCAACGGAGATATGGGAATCATCCGGCAGTTCTTTTTGGACGAGGAAGGCAGGAAGAAGGCGAAACTGTTGTTTTCGGATGAAAGGGAGATGATCTATTCTGCCGAAGACATGGATGAGGTTGAGCTTGCTTATGCAACGACTGTACATAAGTCGCAGGGCTCAGAGTATCCCGTAGTGATCCTCCCGTGGATCAAGGGCTTTTATACTATGCTGAAACGTCCAATTTTATATACTGCTGTGACCAGAGCAAAAGAAAAGCTGATTATAGTAGGGGAACAAGCTGCATTGTATCAGGCAATCCGGACGGATAACCGTGGCATGAGAAATACAATACTGGCGAAACGGATTGTGGCAGAATATCATACTGCAACTGAAAATGTACAGGAAACAGATTGTGAACAATTAAAACTGGCAATTTAATTTCCAGAAAATGAGGAAAGAGCGGATTCTATTCTATAAGGGATGATCTGCTCTTCTTTTACGAAAGGAGAAACGACAATATGAGTGAACCATTATATAACCGTTCAAAGGCGGTCGCTGCACTGAATCGTATTGATGGATTTGAGCCGATGGAGTTTGCAAGGGTAATCGAAAAAGAGGGGAAGGAACCGCAACTTTATCTGGATGTGAAGTTCAGGAAACTTTGGTTCCGGCTGTGTAATCCGAACGGAAAGATCAGTAAAAAGATTATTTCTCTCAATGAGAATATGGCGATCGTTGAGGCAAAAGTCTATCTGGATAAAGATGATCAGGAAGACAGCTATGTGGCCTGCGCCCTGTCTCAGAAATTTCGGACTGATGATCCGAAGTTCGGTGATAAATTTCTGGAAACGGCGGAGACAGCCGCAACCGGACGCGCTCTTGCAGATGCAGGATACGGGATTCAGTTCATTGAAGGGGAAGAAAATGATTCCAATTTAGAGATGGAAGAACGTGATCCAAGTCCGGTGGATTCTGGTATCCCAATTCCCCAGGGTGATCCTCGTTTTGAAAACCAGAATGGTTCTCAAGGCACACAGAACCCGGAGTATTTTTCAAACACCGAATATCAGTCAGCACCACAGCCCATGTACAGAACTGCTCCTTCAAATGGGGGAACTACATATCCCCAGGGGCGGACGGCAGGAAAACAGGCACCGGCGGCTTTGGACATAAGAAAGCCCGTGGATGAGCTGATCCGTCTGTTGAATTTTGAGCAGGCAAAATCTGTTGTGATCGATGGAAACGGTGTAAATAGTGGAAAGACAATGGGGCAGCTTGCAATAGAAAATCCCGGATCTTTGCAGTGGTATGTGAACAACTACAAAGGACGAAACAATCTGCTCCGAGCTGCAGCACAGGTACTGCTTGAACAGGCAGCCTGAAGGTAATTGTTAAGTTGCGGCTCCCTGTGGGGAGTCGCAGAAAGGAATTGGCATGAGACACCGCGTAGAAGATTTCCCTTTTCGCATTAGGGATGTACAGGAGTTAATGGGGCTTCAGCCTGTCCGCAGTCATGCAGAGGACAGTGATTTTAACTGCATCTTCTGTGGCGGCAAGGGGAAAATGAATATTAATTATCGAAAAAACGTCTATGGATGCGTGAAATGCGGCGCAGGAGGCGGAATGTTGGGGCTTTACGCCAGTTATTATAATCTGACGGCGCGGGAAGCGTATGATGAGATCTGTGAAAAACTTATCCTTAAGGAACCGGCCAAAGCTGCAGAGTTTATTGCATGGGAAGATATGGAAAAGGCTGTGCCTGAAAGTATCAGAGCCTCAGAGGATGAGATCCATCATACATATTCGATGCTGCTCTCCCACTTAACTCTTTCAAAGAAGCACTTAGAAGATTTGACGAGACGCGGATTGACAGAGGAGCAGATCCGTCACGAAGAATATCGCAGCACCCCTGTTTTCGGTTTAAAGAAGCTGACGGAGACTTTGCTTGAGGAAGGATGTACCGTACAGGGAGTGCCGGGATTCTATCAGGACAAAAACGGACAGTGGACGCTAAATTTCCATAACAGAAATTCCGGGTTCCTGATTCCGGTCAGGACGATTGACGGAAAGATTCAGGGGATGCAGATTCGAGCGGATGAGGTGATAGAGGACCGGAAATATGTCTGGTTCTCCAGCGGCGGCCGGAATATGGGAACATCATCCGGCAGTCCGGTTCATATCATCGGTGATACAGACGCTGATGAAGTATATGTGACAGAAGGCCCGCTGAAAGGAACGATTGCCCACTATATGACGGGGAAAACATTCCTGTGCGTAGCAGGAGTTACACAGTACAAGAAGATGCCGGAGATTTTGAAAGCATTGAAGCAGAGGAAGCTGGCACGGGTAAGCGAAGCATATGATATGGATAAACTGATCCACTGTGGTGTTCGCCCGGCGAAATGTCCTACGTGCGTCTTTCGAGGAACGTGTGAACCATACGGGGGATTTTGTTCTCTTGATGATTCGCTTCGCAGACAGGTGGCAGAAATACATTGCCCCCACCTTCAAGTGAAACGAGATAATATTCAGCGTGGATGTATGCATCTTTACCGTATCTGTAAGGAGCTCTCACTCCCCTGCCAGAGAATGATCTGGTGTCTGGACGATAAAGGCGAGTGGAATGGGGAAAACAAGGGAATTGATGATTATTATGTGGCTCTGAAACAGTCAGAGCCACTGTGAAAGGAGAACAAGATGAAAAAGAAGTATTGGAAGTATTTTCTCATTTTTATAATATGCGCGATGGCATCCAGTGCTTTGACCTATTCAATCTGGCATCTGATGAAAGCACATCAGGATTACGAAGACAGCCGGGATGTATACGAAGAACTGGAAGATGACTTTATCGAACATCCAGACACTCAGGACGAAAGTCAGCCGGATACAAACGACGGGAAATATGAATATCTGCAGATAGACTTTGACGGACTACGGAAAGTCAATCCGGATGTGATTGCCTGGATTGACATTCCGGGAGCCGGAATCAGCTATCCGGTGCTTCAGGGAGAGGATAATTCGTATTATCTTACGCATCTGGCATCCGGACAGTTTGGGATTAGTGGAAGTATTTTTATGGATTATCATAATCGCCCGGACTTTTCGGATCAGAATACGATTATATACGGTCATAACATGAAGGATGACAGTATGTTTGGAAAACTGAATGATTACCAGGACAGAAACATATATGAGGGAAATCCCTTTTTTTATATCTATGTGCCGGGAAAAGTAATGAAATATCAGATCTTTTCTTGTTATGCTGGCTCAGTAAGCAGCAAAGCATATATCTACTCGTTTCCGGAAATATCAGATTTTATGGACTTTACAGAAGCCATCATTTCTCCTGCTGATTATGAAACAGGAGTAACTGTCGGAGAAACCGACAGAGTAGTGACATTATCCACGTGTGTCAGTTCCGGACGAAATTACCGGTATCTGGTACATGGAAAATTAACAGAAATAAACGAGCTTAGGTATTTAGAAAAAATCTAGGGAGGACCGATTCATGTATATACAGAATAGTGAATTGAAGTTAGATGAAGGCATATACGCACAGAGAAAAAACTGGGATTATGAAGCAAAAATCGCGTTGGCAAAAAGGCGGATTGAAGAATGGGATGTTCATTGGGATAGCCAGGTATACCTCAGCTTCAGCGGAGGTCTGGATTCCACTGTCCTTCTGGCTCTGATCCGCATGACTATGGGAAAAAGTGTTCCGGCAGTTTTTTGTAATACTGGCCTGGAATTCCCGGAGATCGTGCAGTTTGCGCGAAAAGCAGCGGATTTTGGCGAGTATAAGGAGCTGCGTCCGGCAATGAGCTTTCGGCAGGTTATTCTAAAGGAAGGATATCCGGTGATCAGCAAGGAAAATGCCTGCAAGATCAGGAAACTTCGTCATGGAAACCTGTCACCCAGATATCGGAATTATCTGTTAAATGGTGATGAGCGTGGAAAATTCGGTATGCTTGCAAAAAAATGGCAGAAATATATCAATGCACCATTTGAAATCTCCGAGAAGTGCTGTGATGTTATGAAGAAGAAACCGTTTAAAAAATATGTGAGAGAAACCGGATGCTATCCGTTTATCGGTATCACGCAGGATGAATCTTTCCGGAGAGCGCATCAGTATGCAAAGACCGGATGTAATGTTTATGACGGTTCTACCATTAAAAGCCAGCCTCTCGGTCCGTGGACAAAGCAGGATGTTTTGAGGTTTGCATATGAACATATCGGAGAAAAAATCACATTGAGGGATGGTTCGTCCTATATTTTTGATATCAGCCCGGTCTATGGCGAGATCGTGAAAGATCCCCAGGGGATTTACCACTTAACCGGGGAGCAGCGGACAGGCTGTATGTTCTGCGCCTTTGGCGTTACAAACGAAGAGGAGCCGAACCGGTTTCAGCGGATGCAGTGTAACTATCCGAAACAGTATCAGTTCTGTATGAAGCCTACGGAAGAAGGTGGACTGGGAATGCAGCGTGTGTTGGAATACATGGATGTGCCTTATGAAACGTGGGAGTCTGTCGGTCAGATGAAACTATCTTTCGATGGAGATAACCAGGCAAAAGTTGCCTGAGTGAGAAGGAATAAAGGACGAAATATGGAGGTGTTAGGATGGTTGAATTTGAATATGTGAATTATATTGTCGAGCTGATGTTTGGAGAAGACATGACGGAAGAACTGTTCTGCAGGCGGTTTGCAGCTTTACGTGAGCTCCGTGGGATTATAGCAGGCTATGAGAAAGAGGGCTTCCGCAAAGATCTTCTGGAAACTATTTTCTGTAAAAAAGCAGATTTCATTATGGAGGCTGAGTCAGAGGAAGATATGGAAGAAATTTTAAAATTGAGCTGTCCGGAGTACAGGAACGGCGAATTTCACATTGACTCCCACTTTCATGTAGAAGAGGAAGAAATGTTAATGTGGTCATATCTTTCATCCCATCAGTCCATATATACAGAAGGCGCAAAGCGTTATGAAGCGCTGTATGATAAATATATGGGCGAAAAAGAGGAGGAAGCTAAAGCTGCATAAAAATGAAACAAGGAAAGGATGAAAAAAATGACAATAGAGCAAGCTGGCAAGGGAATTGTGACGGCTGGCGGCGGTACATACCGAATTGGTTTTATTAATTCAGACGGATTTGAGGATGAGACGGAGTTCGATGCATTTAATATGGCGGAACTTAAAATACTGTACCGGGATTTTTGCAAAGAAAACGGATTCAGACAGAATACCGTATTATATGTTGAGCGGTGAATGATTTTACTCTCAGGGGAAACATCCTCTGGGAGTTTTTTGCGTTTTACGTTCAGTACACGTATATATAAGTAAACAGGATAAAGGAGAGATTGGCTAATGATTAAACGTATTAGAATTCCCGTAGATCATGGTAACGGCAATATAAAAACTATGAATAGGGTATTTAAGACAGGGATAAGTGCCAGTGATCTTGCCCCCGGACGCGGAATGGAATATCTGGAATATAACGGAAAATTTTATCTGCCCAGCAATCGTCGAATTCCGTATCAACGCGATAAGACGAAAGACTCCCGTTTTTTCGCATTGACATTAATGGGGATTGCTAAGGAACTGGAATTAAATAAAAATGTACAAAAAGGGGATATCATACAGGTACAGATGCCAATCGGCCTTCCGCCGAAGCATTTTGCGGAACTTTATGAAAAATATGAGACATATTTCCGTCGGAATGGGGAACTGCTCCATTTTCGCTATAAGGATACTGATTATCATATTTCCATTATAGACACACGGGCGTTTCCGCAGG
>ERZ1090860.1849-NODE-1854-length-10668-cov-4.914445_pt1 | contig 10668 bp, 14 predicted proteins | sample MGYA00478483_ERZ1090860 | MGnify/ENA primary metagenome ERZ1090860 (study PRJEB33644, sample SAMEA5815741) | chicken gut metagenome | biome: Chicken; feature: Gastrointestinal Tract; material: Caecum | place: Ireland | collected 2019-01-01 | study: A study of...
GTCCACCAGACGGCCGCCGCACCGGATAAACACCCAGCTGCGCGTCTGATACTCCAGCACCTGCTGTTCCGTCATGGCCGACGTGTCGATGCCCGTATCATTGAGCCACTTGAGCTGGCGGTCATAGTCCACCTCCGCATAGCTCTCACCGGGAGACAGAACGCCCGCCTGCTCCAGATACCGGAGATAGTCCGCCACGGCGGTGACCAGGATCTGCTTATTGTCATAAGTGTTGGGATACCGGCCCAGATACTGGTCCTCAATGGTGGTACGCAGGTAGTAGGAGATCAGGTCCATTCCCTCCACGATCTTGATGCGGCTCCAGTCCTCCTTGCCTGTGGCGAGGATGGTGGTTAAAGAATTGACCGCCCGGGCGATCTTGGCCTGGAGGCCGTCATGGATCAGAATCAGCTTGCCGTTTTTGATTGCCTCCTCCTGCTCCAGCGCCGTGCGCTCCGTGACAGCAGTGAGTTCAGGCAGGGACGTGTAGGTGGCGCTCATCCCCATGGGAATACCAGCCAGGATACCGGCGATCCTGGCGCAGTACGCTGAGGCGGTGACCGCACCGGCGGCATTTTTCAGGCCGGTTTCATCCAGTTCGATTACGCCCATATCGTCGCTGCCGGCCGACTTCCAGGGCTTGACCAGCTTCACGGGACGGTACGCGGCACGCTGGTCTTTCACCCATTCCACCAGCTTGGCCATTTCTTCATCCGTCACATCCATGGGGCCTGCCATATAGTCGATGGAGCACATCTCAATGGCCTTCAGGCCGGTCTCCAGGGCAGTGGTATCGCTGGAATCCGTATCAATGACAACCAGCACCACCTGGCTGGGGACGCCTCGGTCGCTGCCCTGAAAGGCCAGCTTGATCTGATTCTTATTCTCCACACTCAGCTTCTCGGGAATCAACGCTTCCCGGCTCAGCAGATGTACCCCCTGGGCATTTTCATCCCGGACGAAAACCGCCACCGTGCCTTTTTTGGAGCGGTTGGCCACCGTCTGGGCCGCCTTCTCAAATGCGATCTTCATGGTGGGAAGTCCATTACTTGTCGGCATAATATCCTCCTTTTTACAGGCGCTTTTCGACGCCTGTGATTGTAGTCACAACATTCTGCATCTTGGGTGCAGCCTCATCCGGGTCATGGTATCGGGGCCGTTCCGTGAACCACTGGGCGGAAAAGCCGACAAATGCTGAGCCCATGTCCATGCCGCCTCCCTGGACCGTCAGAGTGACCCACTCCTCCCCCACCTGGAGCGACGGGGCTCCGAAGGCCAGCAGCACGGCCTCCTGATCCTGCCTCAGGGCCTCGGTGGAGCTGATGTCATAAGCGTCCGTGGAACAAAAGAGTTCCAGCTCAGCCTCCATCTCCCAGCACACCATATCGATATTGGCGTCGGTAAATCCACTCTTGGTCACATACAAGTAGCTGCTGGGCCGCTGATGATCGGCGGAACAAAAATCCCGGTAGATCATCCGATCCGGCCACAGCTTGGCGATCACGTCTGCAATCGCATTGCAAACATCAACGCTGGTAATCATCCGCCCCCCTCCAGTCTGGCCGCCACCTCAGTGACCAACGCCCGCAGCTGCTCCGTGCCCAGGCCGGAGAGCTGGCTGCGGACCGACGCATAGAAATGCAGTCCGGGTACCGCCGGGACATTGATCCGCGCCCGGTATTTATACCCATCCCGCTTCTGCTGGCTGGGCCTGCGGTGCTTGTGACCACCCTCAATGGCGTTGGTCACATGGCCCACGGCATATTTCTTGCCGCCGGGGGTTGTCTTGTAGGTCTTGGATTTTGGGCGGACCGCCACATAACCGTTTTTGGAGCCGATGTACCGCTCCTGCCATTCACGGACCGTACCCGTGCCGGGGATTTTTCCCTGGACACGGGACAGCATTTCCTTGCTCAGATCTTCCAAAAGTGCCCGCTTCATGGCGGGAAAATCCCGCTGCAACGTATCCCAACTGGCCAGGAGCTGGTCCAATCCATCCATCTGCACACTAGGCACTTCCAGACCTCCTTTCACACGTCCCGGCTGAACTCCATCTCGTACTCATTTTTATATTCGTCCAGTACATGGCAGGACTGGACGTTGTACACGGCGGCCGCCGGTCCGTCTTTGACCGTCACCAGGTCTCCCTCCCGCAGCCGGATGGGCTTGGAGGTCACCAGCACCAGGCCCCGGCGGGCCTTGGCATAGGTATCCTCCCGCTCGTACTGGACATATTTCTCCGTCAGGATACCGGGAAACGTAACCGGGGGCTGTTCTGCTTTTTCCGGTCGGTTTCCAGCCCCCACCTTTGTGGTGTATCTCTGTGCGGTGCAGGCCACTGCCGTCACCAGGGCCGCCGCCACATCCAGGTGGTTGCGGTCCCGCTGGGTGATGGAGGTGAGAAACAGGTGCTGCCCCCGCCAGCGTAAGGCGTTGTGGAGAGTGATGGACTGCCGCCGGAGGACGATGGCAGCGTCCCTGGCGCCCACGCCCACCTTGCTGAAAAGGTTGGTCTTGGCGGTCTGCTCCACCTGGGCCCAGGCCCGGCGGAGGGCCAGCCACTCCCACACCCCGGCGGCAGTCTCACGCAGCTCCAGCACCTCCAGGGGCTGGTCCAGCTTGCCCGCTCCGATGTAAGCCATGGGTCAGGCCTCCTCTCTCGGCTCGGTCAGCTTGAGCTGAGTGATGAGCCCCCGGAAGGCGGGGTTATCCTGGATGGTCCCCGTCACCTCGGCATCCCGTAGATCAAAGTCCCGCAGCACCATGAAGTTGACACACAGATCATACTGGGCCCGCCGGGGGGTGCCCTCCGGGGGCAGGGAGACCCCCGCCTCCTCCAGGTAGCCCACCGCCGCGTTGTACAGAGTCTCCAGGGTGAGCAGTTCCTCATTGGTGGGCTCCTCAATGCGGCAGTAGGCCAGCAGCCCGGCCTGCCGCTCCTTTGTCAGGGCCATATCACACCACCAGACTCCAGCCGTTGGCGGCCGGCAGGTACAGTTCGTCGACAGCGGCCAGCACGCCGCAGACAACCGCCGCAGCTCCATCGTGCTGGAATTTCACCGCCACATAGCGGCCATGGAGAGCACTGGGCCGGTATGTCACCACCGCCACCTGGGGCTCAGTGCCCACAGAATCGGTAAACTTGGCGCTCCCTACCTCCTGGGCCTCGCTTCCGCTGCTGTCCTCAGAGGCCAGCAGGGTAACAGTCAGGCTTTTGCCGGCGCCCAGCGCTGCGACAGAGAGCAGAAATACCACCTCTTCCGCACCGGAGGCATCCACATAAGCAGTGGTCTTATCGGTGGATGCGTCTACCGACTGAGGCGCCAGGACATTCTGAAAAGCCAGGGCTTCACTGATCCGTTTCATGTGCGTTCCTCCTTACTTCCGATCCGCCAGCGCCACAAAGGGGCTGCGGGTCTTGGTGCTGTTCTTGATGGTCAGGGGCTTGCTCACCTTGGGCGCACCATTGCAGCGGTACACCACGCGGAAGCAGTTCTGATCGGTAAGGAACTCCACATGGATGGACCAGTCCTGTTTGACGGTGCCCTTGGTCAGCAAAATGTACATGAAGGGGTCCACCAGCAGGATGTCGCCGGCGGTACCCAGGGCGGAGCAGCTATCCTCAAAAAGCACCGGCTTGTTGAGCACCCGCTGGGTGTCGAAGTTGCCCAGGCCGCCCTCGGGATTCCACAGGAACTTGGCAGCCTCACCGCTCTGGATAGCAAGGGTAGGCAGCTGCTCCTCCACATCGGGGTGCATCAGCCACACCAGCCGGTCCCGATTCCGGGGCATGGCCCGTGCCTGCATTTTGATGGCGTTGGCTCCCAAGAAGGTACCAGCCGTCTGGCTCTGTTCCTTGGCCACCGTAATCAGAGCCTTGGAGTGGGTCAGGCCCAGGGGCTTGCCTACGCCGTCACCGCAGATAACGCCCTCAGTGAGCAGCCGGTCCCCGGCCAGGGTAAAAGAGGAACTGGCAAAGCTGGTCATAAAGGCCACGTCCTCTAGCATCTCATCGGTGCAGTAGAGGAAGCCCATCATCTTCTCCAGGTCCATCTTCATCTCCCGGAACTGGGGCTTACTGGCGGCCACGGCAGCCCCCTCGCTGGCCCAGTACATCTGGACCCCGCCAAACACCGACTTGGACACGTCGGTCTCATCGGCGCTCACCCACCGCATGGCGTTGGCGGAGCTGGAACAGGTGTACCGATCCAGCCGGTTAAGCAGAGGACTCTGCTGGACGGCGCTCTCCATAATCATGCCGGCGAAATCGGTCTGGAGCGCAAAACCGCCGTCGGCACCGCTGCCTTCGTTGGCCCCCAGAACGGCGTTGTTGACCCGCTGGAGCCGCTTGTCCTCCACATGGTTCTTGCGGAAGTTGTAAATGGCCCGCAGCTGCTCTCCCACGGAGGCAAAGGGCTTGTCCTCGCTCTTGCCGCTGTCCTTGGCACTGGAACTGTACAGGGCGCCGTCATAGACCGGCTCCGCCGCCTCCCGGCTGGCCTTGGCCAGCTTCTCCAGGCCGGCGATCTGGGCGTTGATATTCTCCATCTGGTCCGAAATAGCGCTGGCCTCCGTAATCTTGCCATCGGCCACCAGTCCCTCGGCCTGGGTCAGCAGCTGGGCCTTACTGGCCCGGAGCTCGGTGATTTTCTCCATGAAATCCATACTGTTCTCCTTTCAAATCTTAAAATTCAGCAAGCGCCCTGAGCCGGGCCAGGGTGCGTCTGCCCTGTTCCTTTTGAGCCTCCTCCGCCCGCAGATCCGCCATGTGGGCCTGATACCGCTCCCGCATGGCCGCCGTCAGCCGGATACGCCCCGATGCCGCCGCCACAAAGGCCGCCGGATCTTCCGCCCCACCGGAAGCACCCACGATCTCGTCAATGAGACCGTACTCCAGAGCCTGGGTGGGGCTGATCCAGATATCCTTGTCCATGAGGGCCATCAGTTCCTCTCGGGTCTTGGCGCTGCTTCGGGCGGTGTAGACCTCCAGCACACAGTCTCTGGCATTGCGGAGAGCCTCCGCCGCCCGGCGCATATCCCGGAAATCCCCCTCTGCCCCGCCGCTGGGGTTGTGGTAACACAGCAGGGCTCCCGGCTCGCTCTGGATGGTCCGGCAGCCGGTAGCCGCCAGTGTGGCGGCGCTGGCCCCGTACCCCTGAAACAGGGCCGTGGTATTGCCGGGGTAGCGCCGGAGCATGGATCGGATCTCCAGGCCCACAGACATATCCCCACCGGGGGAATTGATGAGCAGGGTTACATCCTCCCCGCCCGCCGCCTCCAGAGCAGCGGCGATGTCCATGGGGGCGGTGATATCGCGCCACCCCCACCAGCGCAACACGTCGGCGGAGTCGTTGTCCCACAGTTCTCCCCGCAGTGCGATGTCAGCCATTTCTTTCCTCTCCTTTCAGCACAGACTCCAGGGAGCCCAGATTTTTGGTTACCAGGAACGCCTTCCCCAGTCCACCGGGGATGGGGTTGAGTTCCTCCTTGGCCCGGGCGTCGTCCGGACACAGGACGGAGTGCTCGATCAGCTTCACATAGAAATCCGCCCGGGTGGAAGGGTCTGCCCGAAGCAGTGCCTCCACATTGCCATGGACGTAAACCCCATCCCTCCGCTTGGCAGGGTCCGGCAGTTTATAGCTGTCCTCACTCTCCCACTGGACCACATAGGGCAGCAAGGTGTCGGTGACGTAGTTGAGCCGCTGCTGGGCGTTGCTGTTGTAGCTCTCCTTGCCGGTCTGGAGCATATGCTTCGGGATTCCGGAAAACCGGCTGATCTCCTCCACCGTAAAACCCCGGCCCTCGATGAACTGGGCGTCGCTCTGGCTGATGCCCAGGGGAGTAAACTTCATACTGTGGTCCAATACCGCCACGGCAAAGGCGTCATCGGCTGCAAATGTACGAAATTCCTCCTTGACCCTCTGCCTGGTCTCCCGTTTGGCGTCGGTATCTACCTCCACGATGCCGGAGAGGCGGGCGCCGTTCTGATAGAATTTCCTGTTGTACCGCTGGGCCATGGCATCCACGGAAATAGCCTCCCGGGCCAGGTCCAGCATCCCGCGCCCCCGGATGCCGTCGTAGGTCTCAAAATACAGAAAAGACAGCTCATAGTTGGCAAAGGACTTGTAAAATCCATCCACGCTGTAGTCGTACCAATAAGTCCCGGTGTCCGCGTCTTTTCGGATGGTGCAGCAGTCCGTGGGCAGGGGAAATCGCTGGACCACATGGCCGGTGCTGTCTTTCCGGTTCCACACCGCACCAAAGCCCCACCAGAAGGCGTTGGACATGGTAATTTTCCGCAGCATGAACGGGGACATATAATCATTGGCCCGCACCTTGAGCACCATATTAAGCGCCGGGTCATCCACCGGTACCCGGGCGTCCCCGTCCTTTCGATAAAGGCTGAACGGAATCAGGCCGAAGGAGTTGGTCAGGATACGGTGAGCTGCCGACACCGGAGAGAGGTGCTCCGCGTTGGCCCGGCTGGCCTCTATGGCATCCTCGCTGGAAAAAACACGCTGGAACCAATGGCTGAGCTGCTCCCAGGGGAGAGGCGCCTCCTCCACGGAGGCCCTGGGCATCATTGCCTGATTCAGGATCACTTTCTGCCACCTCCTCTGGACCTGGCCACGACCACGGCGTAGACGGTCAGGCAGACGCCAGCCGTGGCCAGAGCCGCCGGCCGACCGGCCAAGTCAAGGGCCGCACGCACAAAGCACACACCTCCGGCCAGCAGGAGCAGGTCGTCCAGATAGAGGCCCAGAGTCCTGACCACCCGTCCCAATTTTTCTTTCAAATCAAATCCCCCAATCATCTGAAAGTACATGAGCATTGATATCCGTCCCTGTTGGCATCCGCAGCAGTGCCGTGGCCATAGCAATGATCCAGGCCACCGTCATGTCGATACGGCCGATGCTGCGGTCTTTCATAGGCTTGAGATTCTCGTTACCATCCACATGGCAGCGGACGTTGCCAAAGCACCATCGGGCGGTCGTGTTATGCTCATGGAGCATCTCATGGGAGCGCAGCAGCCGCTCCACCTCCTTCATGGCAGGAGACAGCTCCTTGACGGTCTGTGGGATCTCCACCACGTTGACGCCCCGGTCCATCAGCCGCGGAGTCAACGTGCGGCTCAGATAGGGGTCCACCCCCAGGGTGTCCAGGTCAAATGCGCCGGCACACCAGGCCACCGTCTCCTCGATCATGGAGAAATCCACCATATCCCCGGGACACAGGGTGAGAAACTCCGCTCTGGCCCAGTCCCGGTACGGCACATGATCCCGCTGTTCCGCCTCCACCACACCGTCCTCCGGTCGCCAGGCCCAGAACAGGACCGCCCAGGTGTCCAGCCCCTCCTGGGGCGGAAACAGCAGGGTGAGGGCGGTCAGGTCGGTGGTGGTGGACATGTCCAGCCCCCCGAAGCACTTCTTCCCCATCAGGCAGTCCCGGACGGCCTGCCGCCGGTCCGTGACCTTCAGGCCCTGCCACGCCTCCCGGTTCCACTGGGTCTTGTCATACAGACCCAGTGGCAGCCAGCCCACCGTATGGGTGGCGATCCACTGGTTGAGCCGCAGCCACCGGAAGAGCCGCTCTGCGCTCTCACTCTGTTTGGCGGCTCTGGCCTCCCGCCGGAAGTCCCGCAGCTTCAGGTTGTGACCCAGGCCCGGGTTGCAGGCGTACCACACAGCCTCATCGTAGATGTCCAGTTCCGCGATCCTGTCCGGATCATCACCAGTGAGGACGGAAATGCCGTACATGATGGGGCACCAGGCCGGGTCATCGGTGTCCAGCTCCCGCTCGGGTTCCCCCCGCCGCCAGGCCAGGATACGCCGGCACTTCTCATGGATCTCCCAGCCGATGCTCTTCCGGTCCGGGTCATCGCCGGCGGTGGTCAGCACGATCACCGCTTGCTGCCGCCGGGCGGCGTCTGAGCCTGCGGTCAGCACGTCCCACAGCTTCCGGTTAGGCTGGGCGTGAAGCTCATCGAAGATAATGGCGCTGAAGGAATAGCCGTGCTTGGTTTCGGCATCGGCGGAGTATACCTTCAGCACGCCGCCATACTTGGTGTGGATCTCCCGCTTGGAATCCACCGCCCAGGCGATGGGGTCGTGCTCAGGCTGGCCAAGGCAGGTATGCTCCACCATATATTTGGCGGCGTCATAAACCTGGGCGGCGTTGTCCTTGTCGGAGGAGAAGATCCCCACCTTGGGCCGCTTCTCCCCGTCCCAAAGCAGGTGGTACAGTCCCAGCCCGGCCGCCACCTCGGTCTTACCGTTTTTCTTGGGCAGTTCATCATAAAGAAACCGCCGGTAACGGCTCCAGCTGCCGTCCTCATCCTGTTCCTGGACACCATAAAAGCTACGGATAGCGTCCAGCTCCCAGTCCAGCAGCTGGAAAGGCTCCCCCGCCCACTCGTTGGAGCCGAAGCACAGCAGGGAAAAGAAGTCCAGCACATCCTGCACAGCCTGTTCGCTGTACCGCAGCACGGCGCCATCGTCGGGGGCACACACCGTCACCGGACCCAGTTGGAGCATCTCAGGCACGGCGCATCCGCTCCTCCATCATCTGCTCGAAGGGGTTTTTCTCTTTGGGTTTGGCCCCTTCCGGCAGCACCAAACGGCACCGGCTGGTGATGGTCATACCCATATCATTGGCACAGGCCCTGGCCTGCTTAAAGCAGGTATCCTGGATCTTGGTCCACTTCTCCGCCAGGGCGGCGTCCTTGACCGTCAGGGCTTCCCCCGCCATCTCGCAGGCATGGGCATACTGGGCTTGAGCCACCACATAACGCCCCAGGGTATCCCGATCCAGCTGGGCCGCCCCCATATTGGCTTCCAGCAGTTCCTTAGCCAGGGCCCGGAACTCCTTCCGGTACTCCTGAGGCAACCACTTGGGTAAGCGCATGGTCTTGGGCTTGGGCAGATCCACTTCCTGGTCCGCCCGCTGGGCCTTTTCGCTTTTGCTCAGGTGTTTCCGGCCGTTTCCCTCCAGCACGGCCAGGCGTTGTCTCGGTCCAGGCATACAGTCCCCCCTTTCTCCCATTCATGTGACTGAGCCAGTCCACTCCGCCACCCGGGCTCTGGCTGTCTCAAAATAATCCCGATCCAGTTCAAACCCCACAAAGCGCCGGCCGGCATTCAGACAGGCCATGGCTGTGGAACCGCTTCCCATACAGTTGTCCAGTACCAGATCTCCCGGGTCGGTGTAAGTCCGCACCAAATACTCCAGCAGTGCCACCGGCTTCTGGGTGGGATGAAAGCGACGTTCCTTCCGGTTGGGAAAGCGGAGTACGGAGCGCGGATAGTTGGTAAAACGCTGCACACTTTCCTTGCCCATAGGGCGATAGACACCGCCCTTGCGTTCGCCACGCCGCACCACCGGACGTTCCAGCGGAATCAACCCCTGGGGGTGATATTTGGGCAAACGCTGGTAAAAGACCAGTATCAACTCGTGAGAGCGCATGGGCATCCGGTTTGCATTTGCATAGCCCACGGGGGAGTTCTTTTCCCACACCAGGTCATACCGGAAGAGCTTCCGGGCGCTGTTGATGAGATCGGTAGCAAAAGGCTGGGCTGCAAAGAGCACCAGTGCCCCCCGTGGCTTCAGCACCCGCCGGTAATGTTCCCACAGGGGCTGAAACGGTATCACCGTATCCCACGCACAGTTGGTGGTGCCGTAGGGCAGGTCACACAGAACCAAATCCACACTTCCGGTTTCCACACGGCTCATGCCAACCAAACAGTCACAGTTGTGCAGTCGAATTTGACGGTTGTGATCGATGTTGCTTCCTCCTCTCGATGCCCAGCCAAACGCCCTTATTTCTCCGTGGGGAGAAAATCCCACACGGAGGGGGCCGCACGGTCTTACACACTTGCCCCCTAAACTTTTCCAGGCCGGGGCGGGTCTGGCAAGCCACAGGCTTGCCGTGGGCGCATAGGCGCATGGCACACCCACGCGCACGCGCCCAAGCATCCTCACAGTATGGTCTTTAGCGGCCGGTTCTTTTCCGCCGTTTTTCCGCCTGTTCCAGCGCTGTCTTACGGTCATGGCAGCGCTTGCACAGGCTCTGGAGATTGGCCCGGTCGATAAACCTTGCCCACTCTCCCCGGTGGGGTTCCACATGGTCCACCACCGTGGCCCGGGTGCGGATGCCTCGCTTGGCACACTCCCGGCACCAGGGCTCCCGCAGGAGCTGGGTGGGCCGCAGGTCATCGGTCCAAATGGGCAGGCTGTACCAGGCGTGGTACTCTGCCGACTCCCTCCTGGCCGCCGGTCTGGGCTTGTGTTTGGGGCAGTAGCCCTCCCGGGTGAGGGCAGAGCACCCTGGGCGCCTGCATGGTCGGAGCGGCTTCATGGCCACGGGCTATCACCTCCGGGCAAAACAAAAAGCCGGCACCGACGCTCCCCCACTCGGGAAGTCATCGGCACCGGCTTACAACGAAGCACTGGCCACAGTCGATATTCACGATGTACTCTGCCTTGCAGCTCCTGCACCAGAGGATCAGGCCCTTGGCCTGGGTCTCCGGGTCGGCCTTCTGGTTGGTGGTCTGCTTGCAGTTAGGACAGACGTATCGTCCGTTCTTCACAGATAGTTTACCTGATTTTCTTTCTGCTTGCAAGGGTCCTTCCTCCTTTTCTACAGCTCGGTTCGATTATTAACACTGGTTT
>ERZ1090860.1852-NODE-1857-length-10657-cov-8.105923_pt1 | contig 10657 bp, 9 predicted proteins | sample MGYA00478483_ERZ1090860 | MGnify/ENA primary metagenome ERZ1090860 (study PRJEB33644, sample SAMEA5815741) | chicken gut metagenome | biome: Chicken; feature: Gastrointestinal Tract; material: Caecum | place: Ireland | collected 2019-01-01 | study: A study of the...
ACATTATATCATCCTTCCAGTGCGTATGTCAAGATTTGCCGATCAAGGACAACGCTGACCGCGTCTTACAGCACGTCAGCAAAGGCCTGGATGGCGGTGCTGGCCTGGCCGAAGTCCCGCATCTGCTGGTCCACGCCCAGCTTGATGTGGGGGATACCGGCGTCGTCCAGAGCCTTCTTCAGGTAGGGATACTCCATCTCCTCGGGGTCGCAGAACTGCTGCATGAACAGCACCAGGCCCTGAGCGCCGGAGTCCTTCACCATCTGCACCACGAAGTCGCCGCGGCGGTTCTGGTTGGAGTGCTCATCGTACAGGAGCACGTCGTAGTCCTGGTCGGCAAACTGCTGGGCCAGGGCCATCATGGGATCGCCCTCCTCGCTGGCGTCCACCCGGAAGGAGCGGCTCTCCTGGGCCACGTCGTCGGCGGCAATGGCAATCTTGTTGTCGTCGAAGATCTGCAGCAGCTTGGGGTTGTCGCAGATGATGCCGGAGGTGACGATCTTGCAGCCCTTCCAGTCGGCGGCGGGCAGCTTCGAGAGCTCCTCGTTGAGCGCCTCCAGCTTCTCGGCGTACACATCGGGCTCCATGAACCAGGCGGCGCGGAGCACGGCGGAGCGCTTCACGGCGGAGATCACGTCGCAGTGCTCGCTGGCCAGCTTCACGAAGGCGCGGCGGGCGGCGCGGTTGCGGTTCATCACCTTGATGGCGGCGCGCAGGTCGTCGTCGGTGATGGTCTTGCCGGCGATCTTCTCCAGCTCGCCCTTCACATGCATGTACTGGTCCACGGTGAACTGCAGGCCGAAGGCGGGCTTACGGTTCTGAGGGTGAGCCAGGAAGATGCAGGGCAGCTTGCCCTCCATGGCCACGCGGTAGTTCTGGCTCATGGGGCGCAGGGTGTCGCAGATGGTGGGGGTGATGATGCCGTCCAGCTGATCCAGAGTGCCGTCCAGCAGCATCTCCAGGGCCAGCTGGCCGATGGTGCAGTAGAAAGTGGCGCAGTACTCCTTGGCCAGGGCGATGGTCTTCTTGTTGCTGCCCCAGATGCCCATGGGCACCATGCCGGCGGCTACCACCAGCTCCACAGGGGCGTAGTAGGGCAGAACGCCGATGACCTTCTTCCCCTCCTGCTTATACTGGGAGAGGACCCGATGGGGGTGCTCGGAATACTCTTTAAACTCGTTCAGCAAAACCTCGGTGCTCATTTCGCCTCGGCCTCCTTCTTCGCTTGATTGGCCTCCATGGCCTCCACCAGACCCTGGACACGGGTCGCATACTGGGCCTCGTTGAAGTTCCGGGGATCGGCCTGGTCGCCGTCGAAGCCGGCGCAGGGCACGCCCAGATCCTTGGTAAAGCGGCGCTGCATCTCGGCCATATAGCCGGACCAGGGCTTGCAGGAGCGGTTGTAGTGGACCAGCACGCCGTCCACCTTGTTGTCCCGGCAGATGCCCTCACGCCAATCCACGCCCTGCTCGATACACACGGAGTTGGGGGCCTTGTAGTAGGCGCGGGCCATCTCGTCCATGTTGTTGTACACGAAGCCGAAGGCGGGGGCGTACACCACGGCGGTGACGTTGACGCCGTGCTCCTTCAGGGGCTTGAACAGGTTGGGCAGCTTGGGCCAGCAGGGGATGCCCTCGAACATGACGCGGTACTTCTCGGGGAAGGGCGTGGTGCTCTTGCCCTCCTTGACGGCCTCGGCCAGGTCCTTCTCCAGCAGCTCGAAGGCCTCGGCGGCCTCCACCTTGCCGCGGGCGGTCACCACGTCGGCCATGTGGTTGAACAGATCGAAGCCGCTGTAGGGGGCGGGCTTGTACTGCAGGTAGTCGCACACCCGCAGCCAGGCCTTGGCGGTGCGGTTGGCGTTCTCACAGGCGTGCTCGAACTTCTTCTCGTCGAACTTCTTGCCGGTGAGCTCCTCCAGCTGGTGGATGGCCGCGTCGAACTGAGCGCGGACATAGGCCACGTTGGTGTCGTGGACATCCACGGTGTTGTTGTAGGGGATGTCGATCATGATCAGGGGGATGTTGCGCATCCGGCAGATGTTCTCATACCACTTGGTCATGCAGTTGCAGATGTTGTTGCAGCACAGCACGAAGTCGGGCTGGGGCATGCGCATCTGGCGGTAGGGCTTGATGGCCTCACGGCGGAAGTTCTTGTAGGCGATCTCCTTCTCGGTGGTCTCCGGCAGGGCCTCGATCTCATAGATGTCATCCAGCACGGTGTAGGGCTGCATGGTCTTGGGGTCCTTCTTGGGCTTGCCGGTCTCGGGGTCGATGACCACCTTGCCGTTCTCGTCCTTCAGGGGCTTGCCGCTGTTGGGGTCGATGATGTACTCCAGGGTCTCGGGGTCGAACTTCCGGGACGCGCGCTTGCCGGCGGCATAGGCCAGGCTGATGCGGGCGTAGCCGCAGATGTCGTTATCAAAGCCCAGATCCTCGGCGGCCTTACACATGATCTCACCGTCGCGGTTGGCGGCGATGCCGGCGGCCTGGTTCTCGGGGTACATGACGTTCAGGTCGAAGGCCTCGGCCAGCTCACAGGGGAACTTGGAGCTGGACCAGCCCACCAGCTTTCCTTCCGCGTGGGCCTTCCGGGCGTCGGCGTAGACGTCCTCCACGACTTTGCGCAGAGCCTTTACGCCAGGGCTAACTTCTTTTGCCATAGTAAATCTCCTCCCTACTTGATAGGCAGTATCAATTCCTCACGCGCACCCGGGGGTTAATCCTTGTGCGCTCTCTTATAACGGTCGTAGGCAAACAGGGCCGCCCCCAGGGCCCCGTTGTACTGGGTCAGAGGCGAGGTGTGGATGGTCCGGCCCAGCTCCTCCTCCAGCGCCTTGACCACGCCGGTGTTCTGGGCCACGCCGCCGGTCATCACCACCAGCTCCTTGGCGCCCACACGGTGGGCCAGGCCGGCCACGCGGCTGGCCACGGAGTGGTGGATGCCGTTGATGATGTCCCGCTTGTCGGAGCCCTGAGCCAGCTGGCTGATGACCTCGCTCTCGGCGAAGACGGTGCAGGTAGAGCTGATGGCCAGATTCTTGGTGGACTGGGCGCCCAGCGCCCCCAGCTCCTCCACCTTCACCTCCAGCACCCGGGCCATCACGTCCAGGAACCGGCCGGTGCCGGCGGCGCACTTGTCGTTCATGACAAAGTTGGTCATCACGCCGTTCTCAATCTGGAGGACCTTCACGTCCTGGCCCCCGATGTCGATGACGGTGTGCACGTCGGGGAACAGGAAGCTGGCCCCCTTGGCGTGGCAGCTGAGCTCGCTCATCTGGTAGTCCGCAATCCCCTCCAGGGAGTTGCGGCCGTAGCCGGTGGCCAGGGTGAAGGCCATATCCTCCTCCTTCATGCCGGCGTTCTCCAGCACCTGGGAGATGGCCCGCTGGGGGCCGCTGGTGCCGGCGCCCACGGCGATCAGGGACTTGCTGATGATCTCCTTGCCGTCGGCCAGGATCACGCACTTGGAGGCGGTAGACCCGATGTCAATTCCTAACGTATAAATACTCATTCGTTCTGATTCTCCACACATGAAATTTGGTCGGGCGCCGGCCGTCTCAGGCACGGGCGTCCTCCACGGACCGCCCTGACTCTCTCCGGCCCCCGGGGGCGCGCTTCCGCCCCCGGGAACCGGTCACATCTGAAATGCTTACTTCTTGAAGGTGTCGAAATCCTTGATGGTCCGAGGCAGCAGCATCTGATGGAAGGGGCAGATGCTCTCGGGGTTCTGATAGCAGGAGTCGGTGAAGGCCACGATGTAGTTGCGCATCATGGGCAGATCCACCACCTCGTCCACCAGACCGGCCTGAGCGCAGAACAGCGGCTTGGACTTCACGTCGTAGTCGTCGATCAGGGCGTTCATCTTGTCGATGGTGGGCTGCAGGTCCTTGCCCGCCTTCTGGTCCTTGGCCAGACGGCTGGTGTACATGGCGTTGGCGGCGGTCTTGCCGTTCATGACGTTGATCTCGGTGGCCGCGGTGCCCAGGGAGAAGGCGTTGTTGTCGTTGCCCTGGGGGCCGCCCAGCACGTAGTGGGCAGCGGCGGTGCCGCGGCGCAGGGTGATCTCCATCATGGGCAGGTTGCTGTTCTGGATGGAGTAGATCAGGGACTGGCCCAGACCCAGCAGCTCGGCGACCTCGGCGTCGTCGCCCACGTCGATGCCGGTGGTATCCTGAATCCACACCATGGGGATACGGTCACGGGCGCACAGGGTGACGAACTCGTTCATCTTGATCAGGCCCTGGCGGTACAGCTTGCCGCCGGCGCCCATGGCCTGGCCGTACTTCTCCATCTTGTACTCGGGGTAGTTGGGGAACACGCCCTGCTGGTTGGCCACCACGCCCACCAGAAGGCCGTCCACCTTGGCCAGGCCGGTGATCATCTCGGGGCCGTAGCCCTTCTTGTACTCCATGAACTGGCTGCCGTCGAACAGGCGGCCCAGGACGGAGTACATGTCATAGGGACGGTTCTTATTGTTCAGCACCAGGTCGTACAGCTCCACATCGGACATGAGGGGAGACTGGGGGGTGTCTACGCGGAAGAACTCCAGGTCATAGCTGGGCAGCATGTCCACGTACTTCTTGATGCCCTCGATGACGCCCTCCTGGGTCTGATAGACCTCGCGGAAGAAGCCGGTGACGCCGTAGTGGATGGACACAGATCCGGGAGGATCGGCCCGCAGACCCTTGGTGGCCTCGATCTGGGCCAGAGCGGTCTCCATATCCACATGGGGCTTGGGGTTCATGCCGCCCACGATGCCGGCGCCGCCCACGGCCATGTTGGCCTTCTCATGGGCGATCAGCACGGTGGGGCTGATGGAGTGGTAGCCGCCGCCGGCGGGGTTGGTGCCGTGGATGCCCACGATGACGGGGATGCCCATCTGGTTGAGCTCGGAGTTGCGGTAGAAGGGGGTGCCGCCGCCCCGGCGGTTGGGGTACACCAGTTCCTGCTGGTCCAGCTCCACGCCGGCGCACTCCAGCAGGTAGATCAGGGGGATGCGCAGCCGCTTGGCGGTGTCGCTGCCCCGGAGCAGGTTGTCGGCCTGGCCGGGCACCCAGGTGCCGGCGTGCTTCTTGTTATCGGAAGCGATGATGACGCACCACTTGCCGTTGACGCGGCCCAGGCCCTTGATGATGGAGGTGGTGCCGGTCTTGTTCTTGTTGGGGTTATACAGGCTGTTCAGGGGGCACCAGGTGCCGGGGTCCACCAGCAGGGTGACCCGCTGCATGGCGGTGAGCTGGCCGCGGGCGTTCATGGCCTCGTCGGCCTTGCCGTTCTCCAGGCCCTTCACGATCTGGGCGTGGATGTCCTCCTCAATGGCCTTGAGTTCCGCCACGTTCTCCGGGTTGGCACGGACGGCCTTGCCCACGGTGGGCATGTTCTGGAAGTAGCGGGGCATAGAATAGTTACCCAATGTCGTTTCCTCCTAATTCAAAGTAGTAAGTCAAAAGAGACTGTCAATTACTCCTTCGGCACCTTGATGAAGGCCTGGCCGGGGTCGATCTCCTCGCGGATGAGCTTGATGATGTCGGGACCGGGGCCCTCCATCAGCTCGGCGCGGGACAGGTCAATCTCGAAGCCGGTGTTCTCCTGCACCATCTCGGGGGAGGAGAACGGATAGTAGTAAGCCAGGTACATCCGCTTGGTCTCCTCGTCGAACTTCATGATGCCCAGGTCGGTAACCACCATCTGGGGGCCGCGGTTGCCGGGCAGGCCGGCGCGCTCACGGCCGCCGGGGCCGTCCATCCAGCCGCAGGAGGTGATGTAGTCGATCTTCTCCATGAAGCGGCGCTTCTGGTGCTGCATCATGATGATGGTGTTGCAGTAGGTGGCGATGCCGTTGGCGCCGCCGGAGCCGGTGAACCGGGTCTGGGGCTTCACATAGTCGCCCTTGCCGTAGATGCAGGTGGAGTTCACGTTTCCGTAGGGGTCGATCTGAGCGCCGCCGATGAAGGCCACCAGGCGGTCCTCGTTGTGCAGCCACTCGTTGGCCTCAAAGCCCACGAAGCGCACGTTGGGCCACTGCACGGCGCAGTGGGCCATGAAGCGGTTGTCGCCCACGGAGCGGGGCACCTCCACGGGGGAGCAGTCCATCAGGCCGCTCTCCACGATGGGGTGGCAGGAGGGGCACACGGCCCGCTTGGCCAGGGAGGCGCCGATCAGGGGAAGGCCGGTGCCCACGATGACGATCTGATTCTCCTTGATGTTCTTGGCAATGGCGTAAGCCTGCATTTCCTGTTTGGTGTACTTGGTGTAATCAGACATTGTAATGTACCTCCCAACTCTTAGTGTCTGGTGGAATAACCCAGGTGGGGCTCGTTCTTCAGCCGCATCAGGCGGGAACCGCCGATCTTATCCAGCAGCTCGTCGTTGTCCTTCACGCTGTAAACCCACTTGTCCAGATAGTCCTTGAAGGTCTCGGGGATGGCGGTGCCGGCCTTGGCGTCCTCGGCGGCCTTGCGGGCCTTGGCGGCGGCGTCGGCCAGCTTGGCGTCCTCGGGCTTGGCGGCGGCGGCCTTCTCGGCCTTGACCGCGGCCTTCTCCAGCTGAGCCTTGGCATCCTCGGCGTCCTGATACTTGGAGGCCTTGTCGTACTCCTTCAGGGCGTGGGAGTCGTTGTCGTAGTAGTTGTAGCACTGGGAGGGCCAGGCGCCGTAGGGGCAGTGGACCACGGCGTTGACGCACTCGCCGAACACCTTGGTCAGGGTGGGATCGCGGCGGATGTACTCGTCGCTCACCAGCTCCTCGCAGGTGACGATGACCTTGCGGGCGGCCACGGCGATGTCCACGTCGTGGAACTCGTCGCCCTCGATGATGCAGGTGCCGTCGGGAGAGGCCTTCTGCACATGGATGACGGCGGTGTCCAGCTTGGGCACGGGGACGGCGACCACCTTCTGGCCGGGCTCAAAGGGGTTCTCGATCTCCACACACTTCAGGTCGTCCACCTTGTCCAGAGCCTTGCGCTGCTCCTCGCTGATGCCCCAGTACTTGACCAGGCCGGAGCCCTGCATCAGGCGCACGGGCAGGAAGGGCAGGCCCAGGGAGGCGGCGTGCAGCTGAAGCATGAGCACGTCCTGGGAGTAGTCCTCATAGGTCAGCTCGCCCTTCTCGATGGCGGCGCGGAAGCGGCGGGACACGTTGGTGTAGCCGGAGTTGGCGGTGTAGCAGTTGATGTACGCCTTGACCCGGCCCTCGCCGATGAGCATGTCCCAGTCGCCGCCGGCAGGACCGGCCCAGACGGTGAAGTCCTTCTGGCCCTGGCGCAGGATCTCGCCCACCACGGCGTAGGGCTTCCGGTTGGTCGTAAAGCCGCCGAAGGAGATGCAGTCTCCGTCCTCGACGAATTTCGCGACCGCGTCGTGCAAGGTGTATACTTTGTTCATAGATAAAACCCCCATTACACTTATAGTTTTTGATGTACGGTGTTGGTTTCTGCGGACCGCCCCGCGGTCCAGAGTGATACGCGCGGTTCATCAGGGTCTAGTGTAGCACAAGATATGCAAGCGGTCTTTGGGGAACTTGGCAAAAAGTTTGCATATCTTCGCTTCCTGTGCTATAATATCACAGCCGACAAATCGGAGCAAGTCTTTTCCAGCTTTTTTGCCTGAATTGTACAATTTACCCATCGGAGGCCACCGGGTATGACCCAAATCGACTTTCACCTGCAGCTGAACCACAATGACAACTGGAGCATGAGCCGGCTGCATTTTCACGACTACTGTGAATTTTTCCTTCCCCTCACCAGTCCCGGCAACATTTTTGTCAACGACCAGGTCTATCCCCTGCGCCGAGGCACCCTCTATCTCATCGGGGAGAACACCCTCCACCGCACCATCGCCACCGGCTTTCACGCCCGCTATGTGCTCCACATCAGCCGGAAGGCCCTGTCCGCCCTGTCCACCCCCCAGACCGACTTCAGCCGGATGGCCCAGTCCGCCTTTCTCCGGGCAGACATGTCCAACGACCAGATGATCTCCCTCATTGAGCGCTTTCAGGCCCTGGAGCGCAACAAGAACGACGGCGCCTTCGGCAGCGACGTCCACCAGGCCATCGCCCTGCTGGACCTGCTCCTCCAGGTGGCCCCCATCCTGGACGCCGCCTCCGCCGGGGACGCCGTCCGCAGCAAGGACTTCCTGCGGGTCGCCCCCATCCTGGACTACATCCGCGACCACCTGTCCGAGCCCCTCACCCTGGACCTGATCGCCGGACAGTTCTATCTCAGCAAGCACTACCTGTGCCGGATCTTCAAATCCGCCACCGGCTTCTCCGTGATGGAGTACATCATCTACAGCCGGGTGCTCAAGGCCCGCCAGCTGTTAAAGGAGGGGGTCAGCGTCCAGCAGGCGGGGGAGCTGTCCGGCTTCTCCGACAACTCCCACTTTATCCGCACCTTCGGCCATCTCACCGGCACCTCCCCCGGCCGGTACGCCCGGGAGCACCACGGCGGCGACGCCGCCCCCATCCTGGGCGCGGGGCTGAAAGAGTAGCCGTTCAAAACGTCAACATGTGCAAAACGCGGCCGGTTCGGAGTTCCGAACCGGCCGCGCCGTTGTTGTTATCCGTTTTTCTCCTCCGGTTCCTCCGGCGCAGTTGCGTCCGGCTCCTCCAGAGCCACCCCCTGCTCCGTCAGCCGGCGGCGCACGTCCCGCTTGATGAGGGCGTACACCACCGAGGCCACCGGCACGCTCAGGAGCACGCCCAGCAGGCCGAACAGCCCGCCGCCCACGGTCACCGCCGCCAGCACCCAGATGCCCGGCAGGCCGATGGAGGTGCCCACCACCCGGGGATAGATCACATTGCCCTCGATCTGCTGGAGCACCGCCAGGAAGATCAGGAAGATCAGCGCCCGCACCGGGTTGACCATCACCAGCAGGAAGGCGGACAGGATCGCCCCCACATAGGCCCCCGCCACCGGGATCAGGGCGGACACCCCGATGATGACCCCGATGAGGGCGGCGTAATCCGGCTGAATGAACAGAGTGCCCAGGGCGCACAGCCCGCCCAGGATGCATGCCTCGATGAGCTGGCCGGAGACAAAGCTGGAGAAGATGTCGGCGGTGAGCTGGATCACATCGCTCACCCGGTCTGCCCACCGCTCCGGCAGATAGGCCCGCAGCAGCCGGCGGCCCTGGCTGAGCAGCTTCTCCTTCCCAGCCAGCATATAGATGGAAAATACCACCGCCAGCACCAGGGTCACAAACATGGAGATGATGTTCCCCGTCACCATCACCACCTGGGTGGCCGCATTGGACACGCTGGTCAGCACGCCGTTCAGGAACTCCCGCAGATACTGGTTCAGGCTGGACAGGTCCAGGTCCACCGCCTCCCAGTCCAGATAGTCCGCCGCCTGGTTCAGCAGGGTCTGGAGGTTGGCAATATACCCCCCCAGGCTCCCGGCCAGCATCCGGATGCTCTCCACCACCTGAGGCAGCACAAAGGAGAACAGGGCCACAATGACCGCAATGAGGGCCAGATAGGAGGTGAGCACCGCCAGGGGCCTCCCCAGCTTTCTCCACCGCTTCCCCAGATTGCGCTCATAGTGCCGGCAGAAGAAGGCACAGGGCCGGTTCAGAATAAAGGCGATGGCAAACCCGATGAACAGCGGGCGGCAGCCGGACAGGATCTGTCCCAGCAGCCCGAAGATCCAGTCGCTGCGCATCAGGCCCAGCACCAGCAGAACAGTATAGGTGATGATCAGCAGAACGCTCCGCATCCATTGTTTCGGCATTTTGCGGCTCCCTCCTGGTCCGGCGGCGTTCCGCTCTCCCGGACGCGCCTTGTTTCCAAAATCGTTATCACTATACCATGCCCGCCTTCCGCCGTCAACATACCGCCCCCGCGTATCTTCCCGGCCGCGGACATAAAAAATCCCCGGCCGCGTGCCCGCGGCCGGGGCCCCAAGAGGGTGATGCCTGTCCCTTTGGGTGTCTGGTGGCCAGAGAGATTTCCAAAAGCCTGAGGTGTGGGGAAGAAAGCAGGGAGGTGTGAGGAGGGGGCTTTTTGTTCTCTCGTCTCTAACCACCCATAGATTAGCATATGCTAACTTTTTTGTCAACCCCAAATCGAAAATTTTTTGAACCAGCATGCCGCTCCCTCTGAACCGCTCTCCAGGTTTTCCGGCCGCGGAGGGAATCCCCCCGCTTTTCCTGGGAACGGCCCTATTTCTGAAGGTTTTCTTAACATTTCCTTAGCATTCGTGAAAACTACTTGTTTTCATTTCCCTCCCATGCTACCCTTCGGATGCAGGCGCATCCCATGCGCCGAATCCCTAAAAGGAGGACCTATCTCTATGAACCGTCCCTTCAAATCCGGTCTGCTGATCGCTGTCGGCCTGACCGCCGTTTTAGCCCTCTCCAGCTGCTCCATGCTGCGCCAATACCTGCCCGGCGGCCACGACCAGTCCGCGCAGTCCTCACAGTCCAACCCGGACGCCTCCAGCAGCCAGAAGAGCGAGGAGTACACCCTTCAGGGAACCCTGAACCAGATTGACACCGACTTGAAGTACCTGGTTCTCATCTCGGACGACCTGTACTTCCGCTTTGATTTCTCCGAATCTGACGCGGACCTGTCCGACCTGGCCCCCGGCGACTCGATCACTGTCACCTATACCTGTCTCTTATACACATCTCCGAGCCCACGAGACTGCAGCTAATCTC
>ERZ1090860.1856-NODE-1861-length-10641-cov-5.812677_pt1 | contig 10641 bp, 13 predicted proteins | sample MGYA00478483_ERZ1090860 | MGnify/ENA primary metagenome ERZ1090860 (study PRJEB33644, sample SAMEA5815741) | chicken gut metagenome | biome: Chicken; feature: Gastrointestinal Tract; material: Caecum | place: Ireland | collected 2019-01-01 | study: A study of...
GGACCGGGCTGTATACCGCCGCCACCGGGGTGCTGTTTCTGGCCGCCATCCTGCTGGCCCCCATCGCGGGGGTGATCCCAGGGGCGGCCACGTCTCCCGCTCTGGTGCTTATTGGAATGCTGATGATCCACAACGCCACCAACATTTACTGGCATCAGGTGGAGATCGCCCTGCCCTGCTTTCTCACCATGATCATGATCCCCTTTACCTATTCGGTGGCGGACGGCATCGGTGTGGGCTTTATCTCCTATACCGCCATCAGCCTGGTCAGCGGAAGGGGAAAGAAGATCCCCGTCGTCACCTATCTTCTGACTGTACTGTTCGTGGCCATGTACGTCCTTTCCGCAATATAGGAGGTGGGAGAATGAGACAACTGGAGCAATTTTTCCGCCTCTCACAGCGGGGCACCACGCTGAGCAGAGAACTTCTGGGCGGGTGTACCACCTTCTGTTCCATGGTGTACCTGCTCCTGGTCATCCCGGGCCTGCTCTCCGGGGCGGGGATGGACTTTGCAGAGGTCATGACGGCCACCTGCCTGATCACCGCCGGAGGCAGCATCGTGTCCGGGCTGACCGCCAATCTGCCCTTTGCCCTGGCCCCCGGTCTGGGCTTTACCACCCTGTTTACCCATACCCTCTGCCAGCGGTACGGTTGCACCTGGCAGCAGGCCCTGGCCCTGGTGCTGCTCTCCGGTGCCCTGTTTCTGGCCCTCGCGCTCAGCCCTCTGCGGGGGCGACTGAACGACGCCCTGCCCAGACCCTTCAAGTTTGCCCTCTCCGCGGGGGTGGGGCTCTTCCTCACGCTCTCGGGGCTCATCAACGCGGGCCTGATCACCGCCGACAATAATTTGGTGGATATGGGCACCCTGGCCGCGCCGGAGCCTTTGCTGGCCCTGCTGGGCATCTTTGTCACGGCGGTGCTGGTGATGAAAAAGGTCCCCGGGGCCCTCATGCTGGGAATGGCGGTGACAGTGGTGCTGGGACTCCCTCTGGGGGTGACCGTTCTGCCCCAGACACTGATGGCCCCACCGGAGCTGTCTCTGACCGCGCTGAAGCCGGACTTCACCGGCCTTCTGGGGCTGGGGCCAATCCCTCTGGTCTCCGCGCTGCTCTCTCTGCTGGTCTCCCAGAATTTTGACGCCTTGGGAACCCTATTGGGCGTGGCGGGAGACGCCAAGCTGACAGATACCACCGGCGATCTCACCGGGCAGCGGGAGGCCATGCTCTGCTGTGGGGCGGCCACCTGTGCCGGGGCCCTGCTGGGGGTGAGCAATGTGACCGCCATGACGGAATCCGCTACCGGTATCCGCGAGGGCGCCCGCACCGGCCTTTCCGCCGTGATCACCGGCCTGCTCTTCCTGTGCGTGCTGCCCTTTACACCGCTGGCAGGGGTGGTGACCGGCGCCGCCCTGGCGGCTCCCCTGGTCATGGTGGGGATGTCCATGATGAGCGGCATCACCCAGATCACCTGGAAGCACGTGGAGATCTCCCTGCCCAGCTTTCTGATGATTGTGGGGATGCCCTTCACCTTTTCCATCACCACCGGCGTCATGCTGGGGGTAGTCTCCTATGTGGTAGTGATGGTGTGCCGGAAACGGGCCCATCTGATTGATCCGGCCCTCTATCTCCTGGCTGTCGTGTTTGTCCTGGACGCCGTGCTGGGCGCCCTCCCTTAGCCGCCGGCGCAGCAAAAGGGGTTCCCGCAACATCGGTTGTGGGAACCCCTTTTTTGTCATCACAGTACCAATCGGAACCGGAACCAGACACCGGTCAGGTCAAACTGGCAGACGGCTCCATTTTTGCGACAAAAAGCAGAGATGGACTGTACTCCCAGGCCGTGGCCATCCCGCTGAGCCACCGGCAGGCCGCGGTTGTCAAAAGAGACATCGCCGGTGCACGGATTGGAGATTTCCAACATGACACCGGGGCTTCCCACCATCGTGCAGCAAATCTTCCGCTGCTCTCGGGGCAGCGCCAGATTGGCGTGGATGGCGTTTTCCAGGGCGTTTGCCAGGACGATGGCCAGTTCTCCCTCTTCCACTGGCAGGGCGTTGGGAAGGGAGAGCTTTGCCTCCACAGGGATGCCCTGATTTTTGGCTTGGTCGAAGTAGGAGGAAAAGACCGCGTCCAAAACCGGAGGGCGACACCAGCGGATCGCCTTCTGCTCGTCCAGTCGTTTTCGGGCGGTGTCCAGAAAGTCCAGGGCCGCATCCTTGTCCCCGCGGGATACCAGCTCCATGACGGCCTGGAGCCGGTGGCGCAGGTCATGGCGTTGCGTACGGATGACATCCTCCGCTGCTTTCACGGCCTCCATGCGGCTCCGAAGGGCAGACACCTGCCAGGCGGAAAGCTGGGCCTCATAACGGGCGCTGTTTTCTTTCTGTACCCGGTCAAAAAAGAGATACATCAGGTAGTAGGCACTGCTGCACACCACCAACAGGCCATAGACCAACACCATAATGGAAACTGAAGTGGAGAAATTGTTGATGGTGTACAGCATGGTGATAAAGGCTGAAAATGGGACGAGGCAAAGGATCCACCAGCTGCGGTTTAGCTGGTGGAGCATCTGCCGGTAGGTAAAGCCGAACCGCCGCAGGATAAAAAACATTAGAAAGAAGGAAAGGGCGCGTACGGCAAAGGAATAGTATTCACAGTATTTGCTGTGCTGGAGAAGCAGTTCGGTGAGCATTTCGTTGGCCGTTCCGATGCAGCCGACGAACAGGCCGGTAATAATACTGAACGCGGCGCGAAAGTCCCGATACTGGGAGCACCAAAGCGTGACCAAAATGTAAGGGAGCGTCACCGTAAAGAAGCCCATGCGATAATACATCTCCCAGAAATTCAAGAAAAGCAGTCCGATCAGGTTGGCGCCGACGATCAGCACCACCATGACGATCCAGCGGGTCCGCCACTTGGCGACCGGTTTGCGAAAATCGATCAAAAGCATCACAAAGCTGCCCAAAAAAGCTTGTGAGATCCCGATATAGAAGGTGTGGTAGAGATCCGGTTCCAACATCATCCCCCATTTCGACAGCGGCTGTCATCATTTATTGGTTTCTGTCAGCCAGTAGTCTCCCCATGCTTTTTTAAATTCCGTGGCTGCCGTCCGGGGCAGCGAAACAGCCTGCCCATTGTCCAGTAGGGCAGTCTGTCCGTTCACGCCGGTCACATGTTGGAAATTCAGCACAAAACTGGCCCCGCACAGGTAAAAGCGCTGATCGGCCAGCAGAGATGTGGCCGCCTCTCGAAAAGAAACCCGAATTGTCTGAGAATCAATCGTGGCGTCGGTACAATAATAGCGCATACAGCGCCCCACCCGTTCCACATATCGGATGCGCTCAAGCAGGATACGCCGGGGACCATCCCCGGTGGTTACCACAACGGCGCTGCTCCGCCTGCGGTTGAGTTTCTCTACCGCACCGTCCAACACCTGGAACAGCTTTGCTTCGCCCACCGGCTTGAGCAGATAGAAAAAAGCATGGACGTCGTAGCTGTCGGCGGCAAAGTCGTTGGAACTGGTGAGATAGACGATCTCACCTCCCTGTCCCAGTGCCCTCAGGCGCCGGCCGGTATCGATGCCGCTCAGCTCTGGCATGAGGATGTCCAGCACATAGAGGTCGAAGCCCTCCGTATCCTCGGCCCGCTCCAACAGCGTGCCGCCGCTTCGGAAGGTCTCCACATGCCCATGCAGACCCGGGCGGGATCGGAGATAAGCGTTCAGCATCGCCGCTGCCTGACAGAGCTGTTTTTCTTCATCGTCACATATGGCGATCCGCAGCATAGCCGGCCTCCCTCCCGTAACAGAGCGCAAATTTTACGCAAGTAGCATCAAATTTTGAACAACTACTTTCCAAATCCACCTTGATTTGTAAAATGAAAATAGCATGAATGGGAAACGCCGTCAAGAGGGATTATCAAAGGAGGAGTGGCCATGGGATACGACCGCAAAGCAGATGATGGCCGGCGGGAATCCCTGCCCGCCCCAAGACCAGGCGCAAGCGTGTGGCCCCGGCAGAGCTGCCCGGCCTTTACCCCCAGAAAGGAACACCTGCCCATTGAGGGAAGCCAGTGCTGGTTCTGTCGTTATGCGGATTTTCATCTGAAGCACCCGGTGGCCCTGGAGGTGGGGATCTGCTGCTGGCCAGATATCCAGATCGGTTAAAGAGGACGCGCTTGCGGTATGGCATCCCACGTCTGGAACACGGGAAAACCAAGGGTTTGGAGGAAGCGAGAGTCTGAAAAACGAAAATTGAGCTGGGGTCTGCTGCTTGCCCTGCGCCCTAGCAAAATCTTTGGAGTCCGCCGCTCCCGCCCTACATATTTGGGGATGAGCTGGGAACATGTGATTTTATCACAGAAAAACCGCACGCTTTTGAATATAATTAAAAACAGACAAAGGATAAACGCGCCAGCATGAGGTGAAAGCGTGTGAATACCCACGCCCTGTGACAGCTGCGTCCAACAGAGCGACAGCGGTCCATGTGGCGAAAGAGCATTTAGCAGGAGGCGACTGATATGAAGAGACGAATCAAAAAATGGCTGCGGCCGGCTCTATTTACCTTGGGCGGTGGATTGGCTGGCCTTGGTTACTACTATCTGGTGGGCTGTTCTACAGGGGCCTGTGTGATCACCACCAGTCCCTTTACCTCCATGGCGTACATGGCTCTGATGGGCTGGCTGCTCTCGGGCGTATTTGGCTCCAGCTGCTGCGGAGGATGCTGTAAACGATAAACCTTGAAATCAACACGCCCTCTGATCGCCCTTTTTACGCCCCTGGAGCAAGCTTGACGCTGCGGGGCCCGGGGTATAAAATGGGGAAAAACAAGGAGGGATATTCCATGGAAGAAGTATACAAATTCCTGAAAGCCTGCGGTACGTATTACCTGTGTAGCGCGACAAGTTTTTTGAGAAATTGGGACAGCATACTTGAGAAAAAACGGGCCAATCTTAGAAGCATTTCCGAGCCTGCTCGCTTGCGTCAACCGCCCCCCCAGAAGCACGGGAGCGGCACACGCAAGAGGGCGGGCTCAAAGCATACGGGAGGAGCGACGAATAGCCGCCCCTCCCGTGCTTTTTGCCCTCTTGTGGGGTTAGGTTACTACCGGCCATTTACGGGCCGTTTTGCGGGCCTCTACGGCCCTTCGGCGGGTGTCCCTGCGGCGTTACTCCTCCGGCTCGAGAGTGCCTTCCTCCTGCGCCGCCAGATACTCGGCGACGGGGATGATGTACTCCTCGGGCAGGGACTCAATATCGCGCTTGCTGTTCTTCACCAGAACGGCATAGACGGAAATCATGTACTCTTTCACTTTCATTTTGCTTGTCCTCCTTCAATCTGCTTGATCTTACTTTCGAGGCTCGAGACCTTCTCCGTGAGCCCCATGACCTCCTCGAAGAGACCGGCGATCGCCTCATAGAGGTCGATGTTCTGCTCCTCCGCTTCTTCCGCCCTCTGACGCTCGATCTCGGTGATCGGCATCTTAGGGGTCAGATACTTCATGCTCTGGTTCATTCGTAAGCACCTCCAAACCCGGAGATCGAAACCTCTCCCTCATAGCCCTCGTTCTTCTCGATGGTGAAGCGGACATTCACGCCCCACTTTTCGGCGGTCTTGGACTGGTTGAGGAAGTTGTAGACCCGGTTGATCGCGACCTGCGCCGTGATGTCCTCCCACGCCGGGGAGGCATCAAAGGCATTGTTACACGCTTCGACCTTGGCGACCGATCCCTCGATATGCCATGTAGGCGTGATGAGGATCTTCGTCGCCCGGGCGTCCGTCTCCTCCGGCTGCGCGAACTGGAAGGCGATGACGGTCTCCTTCTTGGAGAAGTTCCAGACCCTCACACTCGTCGCGAAGTTGCCGTCAACGGCCTCGACGCGGAGCTGGTGATCCCCATTTGCGAGGACGAGCCAATTCTCACGGGAGAGCTCGATCGTCTCCTCCTGGCCGAGCGTAGCTTGATAGCTGCGGATCTGCTTGTCGTCGACGAACTCGGTGACGACCACGTTGTCGCCCTCGACGTCGGTGACGGTGTACTTCTCGGCGAAGCTGCCCGTCTGCTGGCCGAGGTCTTCGTCCTGCCCAGAGATAGCTGGAGCCGAGTTCGTCCGCTTAAAGGTGAGGCGACGGTAGGTTGTGCCGCCCTGCCCATCGGTGGCGGTGATGACGAGGTTGTTGACCGTATTGAGGCCCAGGGCGTAGAGCTTTTCCGAGGTGATAGAGACCGAGAGCTGCTCTCCCTTCGGGGCGTTGTTGATGGTGCGGAGCGTTTCGTCGTTCAGCATCTCGACGACCGTCACGGCGTCCCCGTCCGCGTCGTTGACGGTGTAGTTGTAGGTGAAGCCGATGTTCTTGTCCCCGAGGTTGGTGTCCGTGCCGGAGATGGTCGGGGCGGAGTTGACGCGGTTGAAAGTCCACGTCCGAGTCGCCGTTCCGCCCTGTCCGTCAGTGACGACGACCTTGACCGTGTGGGGGCCGAGGGACAGATCGCGGACGTGGACCGTCATCGTGTTTTTTAAATTTCGCGTCGGGGCGAACGAGTTCGTGGTTCGCCCATCAATCGACTCCGTCGCCGTCAAGACGTCGCCGGAGTCGGAGTCGTTGACGGTGTACTCGATCGTGAAGTCCTGGTTCTTATCTCCGAGGTTGCGGTCACTGTCAGAGATCAGAGGGTCAGTGTTCAGGACTTCAAGGACGGGGCGGAAACCGACGTTCACGTACCGAGCGCCGGACGAGCCGTTGCCCCAGAAGCGGGCCGAATCGTACCCACGGATCGCGCGGTACGACGCGTTCTCCGCCCAGGTCTCTTGACACCAGGAATACACGCCCACCCAATGCCAAAGCTGATTATGGGTACTGTTGTGATCGGTCGTGTTGAGGTTGGTGTCCAGGTCAGAGGAAACCGGGGCAGGGAGTCCGGTGATGACTTCCTCGCGGGTGATGAACCTGTCCCACTCGTTATTGGTAGGTGTTCCTCCGGCATACCAGTCGTTATTCCGCCGGTTGCTGCCTCCGGTGAGGAGGCGGCACTTGTACTTTGTCCCGTCGATGGTGATGGTCTTGCCGGTGACATAGCCCTGCCCGTTCAAGTCATCCCACGAGACGCTGACCAGAATGACGCGGTCGCAAATGAGGAGGGTTTTGTCCCCGTCCTTGATCTTGACCCATTGGAGCTTGTTCGCGTCCGCGCTGGGAGTGTCTCCGAAGGTGTAGTTCGCCATGCTGCCGGACATCTGCGGGATGTCTCCGTAGCCGCTGTTCCCACCTGCGGAGTCGTCAGGCCGCCACGGCTTTGTGGGCCGCTTGAGAATTGCGCCGTTGTTGTAGAATCCGCCGAGCTTGACGGTTCCGAGATATTGCGCCATAAGGGATCTCTCCTTCCGTTTTGATAAAGCGGTAGGGCGCGAATATCTTCTTCGCGAGATTGTAGGAACTGGCCCACCGGGCGAACCCGATCCACGAGTTGACCGCCTGGACGACCGCCGCCCGCGTGATCTTGCCTTCCCTCATCTTCCGAACCATCGCTTTGATACGCCGCTTCTCTCGCCGTTTGGACTCGGTGCGGAGCATCATGTGGGTAGCTCGGATTTTGAAGCCGTAGGCGTTCACGCCCTGCCGCATGTAGAAAACCTTTGTCTTCTTGTTGGTGTCAAGGTGTAGCCTCACTTGGAGGAACTCCTTGATCTTTGCCAGCCACTCCCGGGCGATCTCTTTGCTCGGCGCAACGATGACGACGTCGTCCATGTACCGGGTGTAGAGCTTCGCCCCGAGGAAGCGGACACAAAATTGATCGAGCTCGTTGAGGTAGATGTTCGCGAAGTCCTGGGAGCTGACATTCCCGAGTGGGATGCCTCGCTCTCCCTCCGGCGAGCTATCAATCACTTTGCAAAGAAGCCGGTAAAACCGAAGGAGATCCCCGTACATGTCGGGGTGCTTCTTCTTGAGCTTCTTGAACCGCTTCGCAAGGATTTTCTTGAGCAGGTCGCGGTCGATGGAGTAGAAGAACTTCCGGGCGTCTATTTTAATGACGGCCACATCGTCGCCCCACTTCATGCGGGCGACCCTCATGTCGTGCTGCACCTTGAGGGCGGCGCGGATCGGGCCTCTCCCGTACTGACAAGCGAACGATCCGTCGATGAACACGGGCCGGAAGATGTTTTGCAGCTCCTCATGGATGACGAGCTGCACCACCTTGTCGCGGAGTCCAGGGATTGAGAGATCTCTCCGTTTGGGCTCCGTTATGACCGTAGAATGATACGGCCCCGGGGTGTACTTCGAGTTCTTGAGCTCTCGCCATAGGTCGACATTGTTCTTCTCTCGTAGGAGGTCATACTTGACGGCCTCCCGGGTGTACTTCCTTTGCCCGCGCGTCGCTTTCCTGTAGCCTTCCTTGAGGTTCTCGTAGTCGATTACTTTCTCATACGGAGAGGCCGGAAGTGGAGGAGGGACGACCGGGCGCTTTATATTGTGAATGGTCTTTACAAAAAAGGGGAATTTCGTCATCGTGGCATCCTTTCCTTTTCAGAAACGGCTTGGCACCTATGACGCGGGTTTTTACCCACATTGCAGACTCACCCCCAGCCTCCCAATACGAGAGGGCGGGCCGGGCGCTCGTCACTGTTTTTACGCCGTCAGAGACAAGGCGAAGGATTACCTCTCCCTTGAAGTATAACAAGGACACGCACTCGAAGCCGTAGCCGCGAATGACGTAATAACCTACAAGGCGGGGCGGAAACCGACGTTCACGTTCCGATTGCCGGACGAGTTGTTGTTCCAGTTGCGGGCCGAATTGTACCCACGGTTCGCGCGGTTCGACGCCATACAGAGATAACCCTAAGTAGGTGCGGTTTACTTTTTTATCGGTTGTTGATGAAGTGCTTTTGCAAGCCTCCAATTATGCGCCCCAGTTCGTTGAGTTTGGTTTGCAGCTCGTGGACTTTCTTCTCGGTGATGTACTTCTGCGTCCGGGCGACTCCAAACAGCACAAGGAGGAGCGTCTTCTCGGCGTCCGCCTCGTCCAGCCATTCGAGCCGCTTCTTGACGACGGTGAGGTTGTTCGCCATGACCGCCGCGCGGATCAGCCGGAAGCACGATTGCTTGATCTCTTGCGACAAACTAAACTTTTCGGCCTGGGGGAAATTCTTGAGCAAGGGGTAGACATCTCTCTCAAGAAAGATTTCAGCTTTCTTTTGAAGTATCGACGGTTCCAATGTAGCAGCACCTCGCATTTCTAACGCGAGCGACCTCCTCCTCGGTGACGTCATCCCCGAAGAACTCGAAGCCGAAGTCGGTGAGCTTTACCTTCGCGGGCTTCCCCGTGATGGAGCTGTGCCCCTCGATAACAAGGACGGACTCCCCTTCGAGGGTGAGGCCGCTCGCGGTCATAATAACGAGCTCGTCCTCCGAGAGGTCTCGGCACTTTTCGCATATCGGGCAAAGCTCACCGAAAAAATTCCCGAGTATGCAGCTTGTTTCTTTTAGGGTGCAAGCCGCCCTAAACATAGAGTTTCCGCGCGACGGGGTCATAGATACCAGAGGTGATCGCGACCGAGTTCACGGAGTCAAAATTGATGAGAAAGACGTTGTTCGTCATGTTGTTGAGGGTGGCGTCTTTCAGCACTTTGATCTCTTTCTGCGCGTCGGCGATCTGGGCCTCATGGAGAATGACAGCTTCTCGGTTCTGATAGATGCCCTCGTCCATGTGGTTCATGTTCGTCTGACTGACCGGCGTTCCTTCCTGGATGACCTCGCCCGTCGCGACATCCTCGACGTGGTCAAGCCATCCGATTTTTTCATAACTGTTCACTTTCGATCTGTACCTCCGTTTCTTTTTCGATGATTGTGTACTTGAAGGCTACATAGAGACCCTTGCTCGGCGGTTTTTCAAACTCCCGGTCAGACTGTGCGACGACGTCGCCGTCTGCGTCGACGAGCTGCACGTTCGCCACATTGCCGGAGATTGTGTCGTCGAAGTAGATGTAGATCTTCACGGACTCCGCTTCAACGATTTTTCGGAACGGCGCGACCGTCTTCGGCGCTCCGTTCAGCGTATAGGCCGCATGGTCGACCGAGTCGGCAAAGCGACGCCCGATTTTCTCAATCCCGAGTGATGTGATCGTCTTCGGCATGTTTTTCCCCTCCTTCCGTCATAAGTGTCACGCCGGAGCACCGGAGCCCCGGAGAGCAAACAGGGTAGATCTTCGCGCCGTGGTCAAATGCGGAGCCCGCCTCAATTTCGGAGGACAGGGCCTCATATATGACGAACGCGCACGGCTGATAGAATTTTTCGGAGGCCGCGATCGTTCCCACCTTGGGGAACTCTACCTCGCCGGAGTCGTGGGTGCTGACGGCCTGGACTTCGGAGCTCAACAGGTGGCCGATGCTGACAACATGAGGCCACACGCCGCAAACTATTTCCCCGCAACGGGGATACCGCGAGAACCCGGAAATCGTCTCGGAGTGGATCTCGATGACCCCGCCAGACTCGGCCCCGTAAGAGGGCTTCGAGCTGCCCTCCTTGACCTTCCGAACTTCGGCGTCGATAACTGCGAGATTGTTGACGCCGCTTTGCTTTGAGCCTTTGAGGAATACAATGAACTCGGCCCAGCGTTCGGGATCTTGATAGGAGAACGGCTCGATCGTGCT
>ERZ1090860.1865-NODE-1870-length-10604-cov-31.445066_pt1 | contig 10604 bp, 11 predicted proteins | sample MGYA00478483_ERZ1090860 | MGnify/ENA primary metagenome ERZ1090860 (study PRJEB33644, sample SAMEA5815741) | chicken gut metagenome | biome: Chicken; feature: Gastrointestinal Tract; material: Caecum | place: Ireland | collected 2019-01-01 | study: A study of...
GCGGCAGAGCCGCCGCGGGTTCCCCTTCTTTACTTCCTCGGGCGGAATGAATGGCCCAGGCCACCTTCTCTTGCCGCTGCGCGGCAATTCACCTTGTCCGCCCTGCGGCAAGCTGCTTCGCAGCTTGTACGCGCCCCAGGCGCGCCCCACCGTGTGGGGCCCCGGTGGAAAAGCCCCCTACGCTTTTTGCAAAATCGCAGTGTGCCTTTCCGCCCACGGCGGCAGAGCCGCCGCGGGTTCCCCTTCTTTACTTCCTCGGGCGGAATGAATGGCCCAGGCCACCTTCTCTTGCCGCTGCGCGGCAATTCACCTTGTCCGCCCTGCGGCAAGCTGCTTCGCAGCTTGTACGCGCCCCAGGCGCGCCCCACCGTGTGGGGCCCCGGTGGAAAAGCCCCCTACGCTTTTTGCAAAATCGCAGTGTGCTTTTCCACCAGGAGGTCGGGATAGTAGCTCTCCTTGGCCTTGCGCAGGCCGGGGACGCCCATATCGTCCTCCCGGTTCAGGTATTTGATCTCGGGGTGGTGCTCCCGCACCCAGCGGGCGAACTCCCGGTTGATCATGGCGTAGGCCCCCTGGAGCTCGCCGTAGGCCTTTTCGAAGTGGACGTCGTAGGTGTCGGCGGACAGCCTGTCGCCGATGGTGAAGGCCACCACCTCGCCGTACACCCGGATAAGCCCGCCCTCCAGGCCCAGCTCCTCATAGTGCTCCATGGCGGCGCGCAGGGCGATGCCCTCATCGCCCAGATCCCGCTCCTCCACCTCCCCCTCCCGCTGGAGGGAGCGGCGGTACCACTCCTGATCCATCTCCAGGCACTCGGGCAGGCTGGCGGGGGTGATCTCCTCGTAGGCCCAGGTGGGGTTGTTCTCCACAAAGCGGTGGATGTGGTTGCGCTTGGCGTGGAGCTTCTTGCCCCCCAGGTCGGCCAGGCGGTCGATGTCGTACAGATAGTCGTACCCGTCCCGGTCGGCGGTGCAGGTGAACCGGCCGGGGAAGAACTCCTCCAGCTCGGCCATCTGGGGCGGGGTGAGGCACACCAGGCGCAGGGGCTCTCCCCGCTCCGCCGCGTCGGCCTCCAAAGCGCGGACGGCGGCGGCGATGTCGCCGGAGCCGGCGGGGTACATATAGCTGTTCCCCGTCCGCCCCCGCAGGCGGATGAGCAGGAAGTTCCCCATCCGCGCCAGCTCGAAGCGGTAGGCCTTCTGCCAGACAAAGAGGTTGGTAAAGTTATAGTCGCAGCCCCGGAGGTTGCCCAGGGCCAGCAGTTCATCCACCCAGGCCTTATCCGCCGGGGTGGGGGCTTGAAACTCGATCATGCAGGGGATGTCTCCTTCGTTTTTGATGCGTCATCCGCCGAAATCATATCACGACCGTGGGGAAATGGCAAGCAAAACCCGTCATATTCCCCCCGCCGGGGCGGCCGCAGGGGCCCGCGGCGGGATTCGTGCCGGGCCTCCGCCCGGCGCGCTCCGCGCCCGGGTCAGGTTCCGTCCCAGCGGCACAGCTCCAGCGCCGCCCGGCCGTCGGCGGTAAAGGGCACTCCCTCCGCCTCCAGCAGGGCGCGCTGGACACCGGGGCCGAAGGCCTCCGCAGTGGAGCCGTCCCCCCGCAGCACCCGGTGGCAGGGCACCGCCGGATCTTTGCAGGCCCGCATGGCATAGCCTACCGCCCGGGAGGCCCGGGGATTGCCCAGCATCAGGGCCAGCTGCCCGTAGGAGGCGCACTTCCCCGCCGGAATGCGCCGGGCCAGCTCATAGACCCGCTGGTAAAAATTCATCCAAACCCCTCCATAAAAAGCGGGGGCCGCCCTTTCGGACGGCCCCCATTCCTTTTCCCGGCCTCAGTAGCCCGGATACACCTGGCTCTTCTTGGGCAGCAGCAGGGCCGCCGCCACATAGAGCCAGAACCCGGCAGTCCCTGCAAAGCACAGGGCCACCCAGATCAGGCGCACCACGTTGGCGTCCACGTTGAAATACTCGGCCACGCCGCCGCACACGCCGGCCAGCACGCCGTTGTCCAGCCGGTACAGTTTTTTTGTCTCGTTCATACAAAACCCTCCCAGGTCGTTTGATCTGCTTTCTGGGATCAGGATACCACGGGAGGGGTTAAAAAGTCCTTCTGGCTTTCTTAAAAATAGATAAAAATCACTTGCCGTCCTCCACCAGCATGAGGCAGCCGTCCTTGTCGTACTTCAGCCGCTGCACCTCCGCCTTGGTGTTGCGCACGATGTCGTCCATGCGGATACCCTCGGTGACGGTGGCGATAAAGGTGTAGGCCACGCCGTGCTTCTTGGCCCGGCCGGTGCGGCCGATGCGGTGGGTGTAGTTCTCCAGCTCGTCGGGCACGTCGTAGTTGAACACCGCGTCCACGTCGTCGATGTCCAGGCCCCGGGCGGCCACGTCGGTGGCCACCAGCACGGCGATCTCCCCCTTCTTGAACTTTTCCAGGGTTTTTTCCCGGATGCGCTGCTGGATGTCGCCGTGGATGGCCTCGCAGGAGATGCCCCGCATCTTCAGCAGGCCAGCCAGGCGGTCGGTCATGTTCTTGGTGTTGCAGAAGGCGATGGCCCGCTCGTACTCCCCGTGGGTGATGAGGGCCGCCAGGGTGTCCAGCTTCTGCTCCCGCCCGTCCAGATCGATGCGGTACTGGGTGATGTCCGGCTTGGACTCCTCCACCGGCCGGACGGTGATCTCGATGGGATCCCGCTGGTACACCCAGGAGATGTCCATCACCTCCCGGCTGATGGTGGCGGAGAACATGCCCAGGTTGCGCCGGTGCTTGAGCTGATCCAGAATCCGGGTCACGTCCCGCACAAAGCCCATGTCCAGCATCCGGTCGGCCTCATCCAGCACCACGGTCTGCACCTTGTCCAGGCGCACGGTGCGCCGCTTCATGTGATCCATGAGGCGGCCGGGGGTGGCCACCACGATCTGTGGCCTCTTTTTTAAGGTGTTGATCTGCTTGTCGATGGGGGCCCCGCCGTAGAGGCAGACGGTGCGCACCCCTTCCTTAAACTCGCACAGATCCCGCAGCTCCTCCTGGATCTGCACCGCCAGCTCCCGGGTGGGGGCCAGCACCAGGCCCTGCACGTCCTCACACGCCGGGTCGATGTGCTCCACCATGGGGATGCCGAAGGCAAAGGTCTTGCCGGTGCCGGTGGGCGCTTTGGCGATCACGTCCTTCCACTCCATAAAATAAGGAATGGCCCCGGCCTGCACCGGGGTGGCCTGGACGTAGCCCTTCTTGCCGATGGCCTTCATGATGGCCTCGGACAGGCCCAGCTCCGCATAGGTTTTGGTCTCGTTGACCTGCTCGCCGTTGATTTCCACGGGTACAAAACTTCCTTTCGTCTCGATCTGCCTGATTCAAGGCCCCCACAGGCAACCGAAACCCCGTTCCGTACCCAAACGCCTCCCCGTCCGGGGGCGCGGCCTCAAATCCAAGGGCCGGGCTTCCCCGGCCGCTGTCGCCCACTACTATATCATAGCGGCACCGATTGCGCAAGCCCATGGCCTGCCGGAGGCAGAAAAACGCCGGACTGGATTCGAACCAGGATTATTATAGAAGAATGGACAAGAAGAGCCGCAGCACCGTCGAGATGAACGACCCCGCCTGCCGCCCCGCCATTGCCGGCGCGGTGGAGCACATGGAGCAGTACGACACGGTGTTTGTGGGCTTCCCCGTCTGGTGGTATGTGGAGCCCCGGATCGTGGACACCTTCCTGGAGAGCTATGACTTCTCCGGCAAGACCCTCATTCCCTTTGCCACCTCCGGCGGCAGCGGCATCAGCAAGGCGGAGAAGAGCCTGGAGGCCCACTGCCCCAAGGCCGACTGGAAGCGGGGCGGGCTGGTGAACCGCGGCGCGGCGGCCTGGGCCATGTCCGCTCTGGGAATGTGAGGCGGCCATGCCCAAGGGATCGGAAGAGCTGACCCACGCCAGGAAGGAGGAGATCATCGACGCCTGCGCGGCGTTGTATGAGACCATGGGCTTCCGGGACATCACCATCCGGGACATCGGGGCCAAGACCTCCTTCACCCGCACCTCCATCTACAACTACTTCCAGACCAAGGAGGAGATCTTCCTGGCCCTGCTCCAGCGGGAGCACGAGGCCTGGATCGCCGATCTGGAGGAGCTGGCCCGGCAGGGCGGGGCCCTGTCCGTGGCGGAATTTGCAGACCGGATGGCCCGCATGCTGGAAAAGCGGAAGTGTATGCTGAAGCTGATGTGCATGAACCTCTATGACATGGAGGGAAACAGCCGGCTGGAGAACCTGGTGGCCTTCAAGCTGGCATACGCCGGCGCGCTGCGGGCGGTCACCCGCTGCCTGGAGAAGGCCTTTCCCAGCCTGACCGCGGATGAAATCCAGACCTTCCTCTACGCCTTTTTCCCCTTCCTGTTCGGCGTCTACCCCTACACCTCCCACACGGAGAAACAGCTGGCGGCCATGGAGGCGGCCCACGTGGAGTACACCCAAACCTCCATCTACGAGCTGACAAAGTCCTTTGTGGGCAATCTTTTGCGGGCCTTTGTGTAAGGGGCCCCCCGGCGAGTGCAAGGAGGCAGTTCAAATGAAGATTCTTGTTTTGGAGGGCAGCCCCAACCGGCACGGCTCCTCCAATTTCCTGGCGGAGGAATTCATCCGCGGCGCCAGGGAGGCCGGCCATGCGGTGGAGGTCATCGACGCGGCCCACGCCGACCTGCACCCCTGTACCGGATGCGTCCGCTGCGGGTATGAGGGCCCCTGCGTCCAGAAGGACGACATGGAGCAGTTCCGCAGACAGATCCTGGACGCGGACATGCTGGTATTTGTGACCCCCCTGTACTACTACGGGATGTCCGCCCAGCTGAAAATCCTGGTGGATCGGTTCTGCGCCATCAACAGCAGCATCACCCGGAAGCACATGAAGTCCGCCCTGCTCTCCGCCGCCTGGAACGCGGACGGCTGGACTTTCGAGGCCCTGGAGGCCCACTACCGCACCCTGGTGCGCTACCTGGATCTGGACGACCAGGGCACGGTGCTGGGCAAGGGCTGCGGAACCCTGTCCATGACAAAGCACACCCGCTACCCCGGAGAGGCCTATGAGCTGGGCCGGAGTCTGGGGCCTGTTTGAAACATGTCAACATGCCCAATCGGCGGATCTTTCGTCCCCTGGACGGCACAATTTTTTCTTGAAATCCGCCAGGATTCCTGCGAAAAAATTGCCTGCCAGCGGCCCCAAATCCCTCACCGCTGGGCACATCGCCAATTTTCAAACAGGCCCTAAAATAATCTGCAGAATAAGGAGAATCGTAATCGGATGGAACGGAGAAGGATGAAGGCCGCTGTCCTGACCGGCCCACAGGCCATCGAGGTCAAGGAGGTGCCGGTACCCGCCCCGAAGCCCGGTGAGATCGAGATCAAGGTGTCCGCCTGCGGCGTGTGCGGCAGCGACGTGCACATGTGGAAAGCCGGCAGGGGCTGGGGCGGCCAGGAGGGCGATTTCCACATGGGCCACGAGTTCTGCGGCGTGGTCACCAATCCCGGCGACAGCCAGTTCAAGGCGGGCGACCGGGTGACCTTCTGGGCCAACCTCTACTGCGGCAAGTGCGATATGTGCCAGGCGGGCCAGGAGCAGCTGTGCCGGGAGGTCAACGGCACCAACTACATCGGCTTTGTGTGCAACGGCGCCTACGCCGAATACTATGTGGGAAAGGCGTCCAACGCCTATCTGCTGCCCGACGCCGTCTCCGATGTGGCCGCCGGCTGTATCGACCCGCTGATGGTGGCCTATCACGCCATTCACCGTTCCGGCATCCGCCTCCATGACCGGGTGCTGGTGGTGGGCAGCGGCATCATCGGCCAGATGCTGGGCGAGCTGGCCAAGAAGGCGGGGGCCTCCTATGTGGCCATGTCCAAGGTGAGCGACGTCAAGACCCGGAGGGCCCGGGAGATCGGCATCTTCGACGACTACTTCGACGGGAACGACCCCCAGCGGGCCAGGGTGCTCCAGGAGGCCTCCCACGGCGGCTTTGACATCGCCTTCGAGGCGGTGGGGGCAGGCTCCGCCCTGGCCGCCTGCGTGGACGGGGTGCGCCCCGGCGGGAAGATTGTGATGATCGGCAACTCCATCGACCCGGAGATACCCTTTGCCATGAACCGGGCGGTGCTCCAGGAGATGATCCTCATCGGCAGCGTCTCCTGCACCCGCAAGGAGTTTGAGGAGACCATCGACCTCATCGCCGGCGGCATGATCGACCCGGAGAAGTATGTGACCGAGGTGCTCCCCCTGGAGGGGCTTCAGCACGCCCTGGAGCGGCAGATTGACCCCAACGACCCCATGGTCAAGTTTGTGGTCAAGCCCTGATGAATCGAACCTGATCAGGAGGAACGCAAATGGAATACAGAATTCACCCCAAGACCGGGGACAAAATCGGCGTCATCGGCATCGGCACCGGCCCCATCTTTGACACCACGGAGCGGGAGGCGGCCGCCGCCCTGAACTATGCCTATGAGCACGGGGTCAACTACCTGGACTTCGCCACCGCCGGGGCCAAGACCTTCCCCTATGTGGGTGCGGCCCTGGGCTCCGTGCGCAGGGAGCTGTTCTATCAGATCCACTTTGGCGCCAACTATGAGAGCGGCGAGTACGGCTGGACTACGGATCTGGACACCGTCAAGCGCCAGGTGGACTGGCAGCTGAAGGAGCTGAAAACCGACTACATCGACTTCGGCATGATCCACTGCCTGGACGAGGAGCGGGACTGGAAGGCATACCAGAAAAACGGCGTGCTGGACTGCCTGCTGGAGATGAAGCAGTCCGGCGTGGTGCGGCACATCGGCCTGAGCTCCCACACGCCGGAGCTGATCCAGAAAATTCTGGACACCGGCCTGGTGGAGCAGCTGATGTTCTCCATCAACCCCGCCTACGACTACCAGCACGGGGAGTTTGCCATCGGCAGCGCGTCGGAGCGGATGAAGCTCTACCAGCGCTGCGAGGCGGAGGGAATCGGGATTTCTGTGATGAAGCCCTACTCCGCCGGACAGCTGCTCAACGGCAAGACCTCTCCCTTCGGCAGAGCCCTCACCAAGGTACAGTGTCTCCAGTACGCTCTGGATAAGCCGGGGGTGCTGACGGTGCTGCCCGGCATCCGGAACCTGGAGGACATGAAGGAGGCGCTCTCCTGGCTGGACGCCTCCCCGGAGGAGCGGGACTACTCCGTCCTGGGGACGTTCACCCCCAAGGACGTCACGGGCACCTGCGTATACTGCAACCACTGCGCCCCCTGTCCCGCCGGGCTGAACATCGGCCTTATCAACAAGTATTACGACCTGGCCAAGATCGGCGACGCCATGGCGGCGGATCACTATGCCAAGCTGGAAAAGCACGCCTCCGACTGCGTCTCCTGCGGCCACTGCGACCGCCGCTGCCCCTTCCACGTGGCCCAGTCGAACCGGATGAAGACCATCGCGGAATACTTTGGGCGGTAAGCGGGTACAGGGGCCGCCGCGCGGCATCCCCGGCCGCGGCGAGGGATAGCCTCCGCCTGACCCGGCCACCGGGGGAAGAAAAGATCGGAAAATCCCGGGTTGACAAGGGGCGGAGCCTCTGCTATACTGAACACCACTGAACCGCAGAAGCGGTCTTGGAGAGGCCGAAGCCTTTTTTCACGCAATCCCCCGGCGCAGCAGAACCGGTGAATGGAAGTTCACCATGTGCACAAGAGGTGCACATGGTGAACTTTTTTGCGTCCCGGGGCAAAAAGGAGACACAGATATGAAGCACATCGGAAAAAAGGCGGTCAGCCTGACCCTGGCCGGGGCCCTGAGCCTGCTGGCGGGCTGCGGCGGCACGGAGCAGACAGGAGGAAGCGGGATCCCGGCGGGGTCGGAGAGCCCCGCCGCCTCATCAGAGTATCGGGTGGACACCCTCCGCCTGGAGGGGGGCACCGACTACGGCGCGCCCACCCCCTTCCTCCACAACTCCCGGGGCCCGGGCACGGCCAAGATGCGCCTGGTGTACGGCAGTCTGCTGGAAAAGGACGAGGAGGGGGACGTGTCCTGGCTGGCGGAGCGCTGGTCTATGGACGGCAATGACTACACCTTCACCCTCTTTGAGAACGCCCGGTTCCAGGACGGGGAGCCCCTCACCACCGCCGACGTGGCCTTCACCCTGGACTACTATCAGGAGCACCCCCCGGTGACCAACCCCCTGGGGGCCGGCGAGGGGTGGATTGTGGATCACTACACCGTGGTGGACGGGCAGACCATCACCATCACCGTGAAGGAGGCCGACGCTGACACCCTGTCCAATCTGGGCTCCTTCGTGATTCTTCCAAAGCACATCTGGGAGAACGTGGACGACCCCTACACCTACACCGGCGACGGCTATCTGACGGGCAGCGGGGCCTATTCCTGCACCGCCTACGACGGGGCTGCCGGCAGCTATGAGTTCACCGCCTTCGACGGCTGGTGCAACGGCACTCAGGGGGCGGAGAAGATCCAGTTCGTACCGGTGAGCGACGCCCTGCTGGCCTTTGAGAACGGGGAGATCCACATCACCGACCTGCCCGCCGACCTGATGGACACCTACCTCAGCGACCCGACCATCGGCGTGGTGGAGAAGGCCAACGACTTCGGCTACAAGCTGCTCATCAACTACGAGGCCTGCCCCGACTTCCTGGAGCTGCCCCTGCGGCAGGCGGTGTACGCCGCCATCGACCGGCAGAGCGTGGTGGACAGCGTGTTCCGGGGCGCGGGCACGGTGGGCAGCGCCGGGTACGTCCCCCAGGGCAGCCTGTACTACAACGAGGACGTGGTGCAGTACGACTACGATCCGGAGGCGGCCCGGGCCGCCCTGGAGGGCCGGGGCCTTTCGGTCACCCTCCTGTGCTCCGACGGCGCCGACGACCTGGCCATCGCGGAGCTCATCCGCAACGGCCTCACCGCCGCGGGGGTGGAGGTGACGGTGGAGTCCCACGACTCCGCCACCCGGGATCAGATGGTCAACGACGGCAGTTACCAGTTTGCCCTGGTGGGCAACGGCGGCTGGGGCAACAATCCCCCCACCTATATGCGCACCCTGTTCTCCGACACCGCCAAGTTTACCGGCACCAGCCCCATCTATATGGGGGCCATCGGCTACTCCAACCCGGAGATGACCGCCCTGGCGGAGGCCCAGGCCGCGGAGACCGACTTCGACGCGCGGGTGGAGCTGTTCCGGGAGCTGGAGCTGCTGGTGAGCCAGGAGATCCCCATCTTCGTCATCGCCAACCAGTCCACCTACTCCATGTACCGCACCGACTACTACGACGGCTGGATGAAGACCTACGCCTACCAGCAGGCGGAGCAGAACCGCCTGTCCTACATGGCGCGCTGAGTCATCCCCGGCCGGGGAAGGGGTTCCATGAGAAGAAAACTGCTGATGCTGCTGGGGGCCTTCCTGGTGATCTATCTGATCAATTTCACCATACCCCGCCTCATGCCCGGGGATCCCTTCGACTACGTATCCTCCGCCGCCGGGGACGACGGCAGCGTGGCCTACTCGGAGGAGCAGAAGGAGCAGCTGCGGGCCTACTACGGCCTGGACAAGCCCTTCTGGGAACAGCTCGGGGACACCCTGTGGAGCAACCTCCGCGGGGACTTCGGCCAGAGCATCCACTACCGCCGGCCGGTGGGGGAGGTGCTGCTGGAGCGCCTGCCCTGGAGCCTGTGGATCCTGGGGGCCTCCCTGGCCCTGAGCCTGGTGATCGGGGTGGGCCTGGCCCTGTGGTGCGTGCGGCGGCGCTGGGCCGACCGGGTGCTCTACCCCGTCCTCTCCGCCCTGGCGGAGGTGCCCCCCTTCCTCACCGGCGTGCTCCTCCTGTTTCTGGTGGCCGCCCGGGTGGCGTGGATTCCCCTGTCGGGGGCCTACACCGCCTTCGCCGAGTACGGCAGCATCTGGGCCCGGCTGGGGGACATCCTGGTTCACAGCCTCATGCCCGTGGCCGCCCTCACCCTGGTCACCGTCCCCCGGTTTTTCTTCACCGCCCGGGCCAGCTTTCTCACCATTCTGGAAAAGCCCTATCTGACCCACGCCCGGGCCAAGGGTTTGAGGGAGGGCCGCATCCGCACCCGCTACATCCTGCGCAACGCCGCCACCCCCATCGTGGCCCGGCTCTTCCTCAGCGTGGGGGGCGCGGTGGGGGGCACCATCCTGGTGGAGAACGTGTTCGCCTACCCCGGCCTGGGCACCGTATTGCGGGAGGCGGTGCAGTACCGGGACTACCCCATGCTTCAGGGGGTGTTCCTCCTGTCCGCCGTGCTGGTGCTGGTGAGCCTGGCGGCGGCGGATCTGGTCAACCGCCGTCTGGACGGAGAGGAGGATGGGTTGTGAAACGGAAATCCTGGCTGCTCCCCCTGGTGCTGCTGGGCCTGCTCACCCTGTTCTTCCTGTGGGGCCTCACCGGCTATCCCCACCCGGCCCAGCTGCCCTCCGGGGACTCCCTGGAGGCCCCCTCCGCCGCCCACTGGCTGGGCACCGACAACCTGGGGGTGGACATCTATGCCCAGCTCTCCGCCGGCTACTTCCGCAGCATGGGCATCGGCCTGGCCGCCGCCGCCTTCACCTTTCTGGTGGGGGGCGTGCTG
>ERZ1090860.1868-NODE-1873-length-10595-cov-5.681594_pt1 | contig 10595 bp, 10 predicted proteins | sample MGYA00478483_ERZ1090860 | MGnify/ENA primary metagenome ERZ1090860 (study PRJEB33644, sample SAMEA5815741) | chicken gut metagenome | biome: Chicken; feature: Gastrointestinal Tract; material: Caecum | place: Ireland | collected 2019-01-01 | study: A study of...
GATACCAGAATTGCTTCTGGTATCTGCTTATAGGTTAGCATTATCTAACTCATTTGTCAAGTTCAAAAAGAAATTTTTTTCAGATATATAAAATTTCATCACAGCAATGTCTGCGGCTGTCCTGAAAAAAAACTTTTATGCCCCGGTAGAAATTCCATATATCCCGTTTTGCAGTTACTTCCATAGGCGCATGCATATTCAGCATACAGACTCCCACATCCAGAACTTCCACGCCCCAGTGTGCCATACATTTTGCCACTGTGGTTCCGCCGCCTGCATCCACAGCTCCCATCTCACCGCACTGCCAGTCAACCTGCGCCTTGTCCAAAAAATCTGACACCTTTGCCATAAACCCCGCCGAGGCTTCACTGTTGCCTTTCTTTCCTCCCCGGCCGGTATACCGCACAAGAACCATGCCGTTTCCAAGCTTCGCCGTGTTTTTCTCATCGGTCACCGCTGGGAACATGGGATCATAAGCACAGATCACATCTGCGGAAAGGCATTCCGCCTTCGCCATCACTGTGCCTGGATCTGCTCCCTGGCTCTTTCCAATAGCCAAGAGCATCTCCAGAAACGCAGCGGAATACATTCCCGCACTGCTCTCTGATCCCACTTCTTCCTTATCCGCCAGAAACACAAAAGAAGTATACTCGGGAATTTCCTCCAGATCCAGCAAAGCCCGGACCGCTCCATAGACACATACACGGTCGTCCTGACCATAGGCCAGAATCATACTCCTGTCCATCCCCAGATCCCTGGCCTTTGCACTGGGAACCGCCCGGAACTCAGCAGTGAGCAGTTCCTTTTCATTCCATCCAAAAGATTCATAAAACAAATCTGCCACGGACTTTCCATCCTGCGCAAGTCCCGCCAAAAGCTGAAGCTGCTCGCCAGCGATTCCCTGTTCCATACTTTTAGCCATCTGCGCTTCTGACAGATGAGGCAACAGATCAGAAATGCCAAAAACAGGATCCTGAGGACTCTCCCCTATGACCGCACTGTGTCCTTTCCCCTGGGCATCCGCACAGATACCGTGAAGAGCCAGAGGAATACAGGTCCACTGATATTTCTTGATTTTTCCATAATAATGGGTCTTCAGATAGAAAATGCCATGGTTCTCATCCAACGGCACCGGCTTCAGATCCAAATGGGGAGAGTCAATGTGAGCAGCTGTCATCTTGCAGCCGCATTCCAGGCTCTGCCTGCCAATGACACACAGCACTGCTCCTTTTCCCCGGATGGTCTGAATCCATTTTTCTCCAGGGTGATACACCGTATCTGCCTTTCTTTCGAAATCCTGAAATCCTTGTTTCCTCGCCAGGTTCAGAACTTCTCTCACGGTCTCCGTCTCCGTCTTCGCATGGTTCAGAAATGTTTTATACTCTTCACAATATCGATTGACCATCCTTAGTTCTCCATTTCTATCTGATTTTCCTGTATCATTCCTTCGGAAAGTGGAATTCCCAAAAGTCTGCACACCAGAGGCGCAGCCTGAAGATTACTGATCTCATGGTCTGTGAAGTCTCCCTTTTTCACCTGGTCTGAGAGAATATACAAGGGCACATCTCTTTGGACTGCCTCATTACCTCCATGAAGGCCTAAAGTATCCATACCATGATCCCCGGTCACAATCACATCATAACCATCTTCCCGCCAGTCTTCACACAGACGGGCAATCTGCTGGAAGCTTGCGTCCGCAGCTCCCTGATATTCCTTAGACAGACATCCATATCCATGACCGATGGTATCCACATTCATCGGATGAATCAGAAGAAAATCCGGATGGTACTTTTTCCGCAGATACTCCCCATCTGCATACAGTTCACTGTCCGGATAATCACAGTTCTGATAGAAAATCCCACAATCCAGATTTCCTCTTGGCTGATCCAAGATCCGATCCGTATAAGGGTCAAAAGGGTATTTTCCTGTGTATAGCTCACAGATCCACCCAAAAGCCGCAGCCGCTGTAACCAGCCCCTGTTTTTTACACAGGGAGAAAATATTCTCACACCGGCTCTCTCTGACCACATCATTCATAGTAACACCATGCATCCATGCTGGAAGCCCAGTCATCAAGGTCTCATACATCGGCCGCGATGCAGCGGGAAGATCCCCCTGCATCTTATATTTCGCAGCCTTATTATGGGTGACCAGATGTTCCAGATAACCTGCTCTTTTCGTGGCTGTCTCGTAACCGAGCGCATCCACCATCACAAAAATTACTTTTCCCATCTTCACCGCCACTTTCTTATTCCTGTACAGTCAGATCTTTTGCGAAGAAGTTCCAGGTAATGGAAGCATTTACCTCAAATCCAGTCAGGTCTTTATTCATTGCAATTCTCTTGTACGGGAAATCAAAACAAATCATCGGAGTATCATTGCCAATGATATCCATCGCTTGCTGCTGAAGCTGCGTTCTCTCTGCCGCATCGATGGACGCTAACTGCTGCTCCAGAAGCTGATCCACTTCCTCATTGCTGTAACAGCAGGTATTTCCGCCGCCCTCTGCAATATTGTCAGAGTGGAACAGAGGATACAATTGTCCATTCACATCCGGATAATCCGCGGTCCATCTCACAATTGCCATATCGTAATCTCTGGTGGAACCGAACTGGATGTTAGACATCTCATCGCCGCTTTTCTGTTCAATGTTCACCGTAATTCCAATCTGAGACAATGCTTCCTGCACATAGATCGCGATTGAGTTATAGATGGAATCCTGGTTGATATAGAGATCACACTCAAATCCATCCGGATATTCAGATTGTGCCAGATATTCTTTTGCCTTGTCAAGATCATTCTTCTCGTCCACTGCGTTCTTAGCATAAGTCTCCCAGGACTCTGACTCGGAGCCATACAGGGCAGAGGAGAATGGAAGTCCATTTTTCGCATAGGTACCGTTCTCTGTCAATACACCATCATAAAGCGCATCTTTGTCAAGGGCATAGGCCACTGCCTTTCTCACATTCACATCCGCGAAGGGGCCCTGCTGGCAGTTCATTGCCATGTACAAAACAGTCCATCCTTCCACCTCACTCAGGGAAAGATTCTGTGCATCCTTCAAAGTATCCAGCATCTCTGTGGGCGGATCAAACATATAATCTGCCTGGCCATTTGCCAGAGCAGTAGCCTGGGCATTGGCGTCTGTGATAATTTTAAAGCTTACATTTTTGAAATAAGGTTCGTTTTCTTTGTCCCAGTAGTTCTCATTATAACTCAGATTAATCTCGCTGCCTGGTGTCCAGTCTTTGAGCACATAGGGACCGGTTCCCACAACTCCCGTTCCCGGATTTCCAAAGTCTTCCGCATGCTCTTCATAGTAAGCCTTGCTGATGATATGGCCGGCTGTTGTCGCAAAAGCATACTGCCATGCCGCATCCGGAGCACTTAAGTGTACCGTGATCTCCCAGTCTCCTGTCTGTTCAATGGAATCCACATTCGCATACATCCATGCCAGATAAGAAGCCACATCTTCATCCATATGACGGTTCAGAGAGAAGAGCACATCTTCCATCGTCATAGGAGAGCCATCTGAAAAGTTCACATCATCGCGGATTTCGTAGACATAGGTGGTGTCATCCACAACTTCCCAGGACTCACACAGCTGAGGCTGAATCTGACCATCCTTGTCCAGATACAGAAGTCCCTGTGTCACCTGATTGACCACCTGATTGGTCAGGTTATCATAAGAGTATGCAGGATCCATAGATACAATATCATCGGCAAGGGCAATATTCAAAGTGTCCCGGTCTGCAATGGAGTCCGTCGAGACAGTCTCTTTTGTCTGGGATGAGGTATCTTCGCCGCTTTTTGCTGTCTCCTGGCTTGTACCTCCTCCGCAGGCAGACAGTACTACCGTCGATGCTGCCAAAAGTATACATAACAGTTTTCTTTTTTTCATTCTTTTCTCCTTTCATGCCATTACATGGTTGCTCTATATAAAGTGGCAAGCCACTTTATGTCCGTTTCCCAAATCTGTCAGCTGCGGTGAGGTTTTTCCGCAGATTTGCGCCCTGTAATTCGGGCACCTGGGGCCGAAGCGGCATCCCTTGGGCAGATCCAGCGCACTGGGAAGATCCTCTTTCAGCAAAATGGCCTTCGAATTCTCCCAGGGTACTTCTCTGGGTCTGGAAGCCAGAAGCGCCCTGGTATAGGGATGTATCGGATCTTCGAAAATACGCTTTTTGGATCCGCTCTCCACGATTTTTCCCAGGTACATCACAAGCACCTGATCACTGATATGCTCCACGACTGCCAGATCGTGAGAAATAAACAAGACAGACATATTTTCTTTTTCTTTGATATCCATGAGAATATTCAGAATCTGTGCCTGTACCGAGACATCCAGAGCAGACACTGCCTCATCCGCGATCAGCAATTGAGGGTGCACCATCAGTGCTCTCGCAATCGCAAGTCTTTGGAGTTGTCCGCCGCTTAATTCCCGGGAATACCTGGTCAAAAGTTCTCCACTGATATTGACATAGGACAGCAAGGTTTCTATCCTCTTGTCAATCTCATCTGATTTCATTTTATAAAAATGCCCCACCTCTTTGAGCGCTGCTCCTATGGATTGTCTGGGGTTAAAGGCTGCATAAGGATTCTGAAAAACCATCTGCATTTTTTCGTAAACCGGACGCATTTTTCTGTGTTCGAGAAATGTGATGTCCTCCCCGTCAAAGATAACCTGTCCCCCTGTGGCCTCTTCCAGCCGTATGATACATCTTGCCAGTGTGGATTTTCCACAGCCGCTCTCGCCCACGATGCTGACCATCTCTCCTTTTTTTATGTCAAACTCCACACCATCCACAGCCTTCACCTTATTTTTCTTCCAAGGATAATATTTTTTCAGCTGCCGTACCTGAAGCACTGTCTCTTCCACGGTCTTTTCTCCTTCCTTTCTACCATTCTTTCACGCATCGGTACCAATGACTTTCACTGTCCGTTTTCACCGGAATACTGCCATTTTTGCACTGTTCCTGCGCACAGGAACACCTCATCGCAAATCCGCATCCCCCCATCGGCTTGTTCAGAGCAGGCGGTGTTCCTGGAATCGTCTGAAGGCGTCTTCCTTCGCTTCCCGCCCTTGGGATACTTTGAATCAAGGCCTTGGTATAAGGGTGCTTCGGGCAGGCAAAGATTTCCTCCACATTTCCACTCTCCACAATCTTGCCGGCATACATCACACAGACCCTGTCACAGACCTCTGCCACCACACCGAAATTGTGAGTAATCAGAAGAATACTCATTCCCGTATCGTCCCGCAGCTTCTTTAACAGACTCAGAATCTGACTTTGCATGGTCACATCCAGAGCCGTAGTCGGTTCATCCGCAATCAACAGTCTGGGACCACAGCTGATCATCATTCCAATGGCCGCTCTTTGGAGCATTCCGCCGCTGAACTCATGGGGGTATTGCTTTCTCCTGGTCTTTCCCGGAAAGATTCCCACCTGCTCCAACAGTTTTTCTGTCTCTTCCAGGGCTTCCTTTTTTCCCATCTTTTTGTGATAACACAGCATCTCCTCAATCTGGTCTCCCACCGTATACAGAGGATCAAATGCTTCCATCGGATTCTGGGATACCATGGCGATCTTTTGGCCTCTTAGCTGGCTCATCTCTTTTTTGCTTAATTTCAGCAAATCCAAAACTCCATCTTCTGTGTGATACAGAACTTTTCCCTGATAGAAAGTCTTATCCTCCTGATTCAGCCGAAGAATGGATTTTGCCGTCATGGATTTTCCGCAGCCGCTCTCGCCCACGATTCCCAGGATCTCCCCCTGTCCAATCTCAAAGCTCACTCCCTGTACGGTATGATACAGACCTCTGGCAGAAATCACATCCGTATACAGTGCCTCGACGCTCATCAGACTGCTTCCTCTGTTCATGCTCTCTCCACCTCCTTGGAAATCAGGCCTCTTCGGATCAATTGTCTTCTGGAAGGAAGTTTCCGCTCAGAAGGATTCATAAATTTCCGTATTTCTTCCACAAAGACATTGATTGCCACCACTGCAATCACAATCATAAATCCTGGCGCCAGGGCCTGCATAGGCTGCGTCAGCAGATACACTCTTCCATCTTCCAGCATAGATCCCCAGTCTGATATGGGGGGCTGAACACCAAGGCCAAGAAAACTCATGGCTGCCAGATCCAGAATCGCATTTCCAATATCCAGAGTCACCTGCACCAGAATCGTCGGAATACAATTGGGAAGTATATGAAAAAACAAAATTTTTGATGTCCCGTATCCCATTGCCTGGGCTGCCTCCACATATGTCTTATTTTTCTCTGTGAGAACAATGGATCTGGTCGTTCTCGCAAGCATGGGGACATAGATCACTCCCAACGCCAGCACCACTTTCCCAAAGCCGCTGCCAAACACTGCCACAAAAATAAATCCCAAAAGCAACGGCGGAAAAGATACAATGATATTGGTAATCCACATCACGGCTTTATCAAATTTTCCGCCTTTGTATCCGGCAAACAATCCCAGGGGAATGCCGAAAATCATGGAAATCAGCACAATGGCAAAAGACCCGCTCAGCGTCATTCTGCCGCCATAGAGAATTCTGGAAAAAATATCTCTTCCGGTCTTATCCGTGCCCAAAAGATGTGCCGCGCTCGGTGTGGCAAATACCTGTGTCAAATCCAGTTTATTGGGATCCCAGGGGGCCAGCACCGGAGCAAAAATTGTAAAAATTAAAATCACCAGAAGAACCGCTGCCGAGGCGATAAAAGGAATCGTCCAGAGGGTTCCTTCCTGTTTCTTCTTTCTTTTCATCAGCCTTTCCTCCCTGCTCGAATTCTAGGATCAATCACGGCATACAGAAAATCGGCCAAAGCCCCCGTGATTAGAAATACCACCACCAGCATCAGGATGATCGCCTGAACCACCGGAAAATCACTGGATTTGATACTGTCAATCAGAAGGGAACCCACCCCGGACAGGGAGAACACACTCTCCACCAGAACTGCCCCCACTATCATGGCACCAATTTGAATACTTAGAATTGAGATAACCGGAATCACCGCATTTTTCAAGCCATGTTTCCAAATCATATTTTTTCTCGGCATTCCTTTTGCCTCCACGTTCATCATATAAGGCATCTGCATCTGTTCCACCATCCCCTGCCGCGTGATCTTCAATGTAATGGTAACTTTGGAACAGGCCAGCGCAATACAGGGCCAGAACATCCGAATCAGATATCCCTCGACTCCCGAATAGCCGCCTGTGATGGGATAAGCAGGTGCCAATTTCGACAACGCCAGTATCAAAAGCATACTCAGCAGAAACGGCGGCACCGCTGCCACAATCAAAGAGATTATGGAAAGTGCCCCATCCAGAGGTTTTCCATTCTTCACCGCACTGGCCACACCCAGAGGAATGGCCACTAAGATGGATAAAACAGACGCTCCCAGAACCAACCCCAGCGTCACGGGTGCCCGGTCCGCAATCGACTGCAGCACCGGTGTGTGGTATTTATAACTGGTTCCCCAGTCTCCGTGGAAGATTCCTCCAATCCAATACAGATACTGTCTCCACACAGGTTCATTCAAATGATATTCTTCCCTCGCCGCCTGAATTTGTTCCGGCGTTCCTCCCTTGCCGCCAATGATCACTGAGACAGGATCTGTAGGGGAAAACAGATGAATCAGGAAGAAGATCAGAATGCTGACAACAAACAAAATCACCACATATTCCATTATTTTTCGCACACAACTTTTTAGCATGTCCGCACCTGCCTTTTTTCTTTTCTGATATCAGGATAAATATTTTTCTCTCTGTTTTCTATCAAGGTTTTGTAATTTATTGTAAAATTCATGTGATTAATTGTAATTTAAATGTGTATTGCTGCATTTAACTTGTGTTTTGTTGTGTTTCGTGTTATGATCAAATCACTTCAAAGGAAAAAAGGAGGTGGTTCATTATGACTCTCTATGAACGCCACAAAAAAATCCTGAGCAGACTGTATCAGGATCAGATTGTATATACTTCCCAGCTAAAAGGACAGTTTCACACTTCTTTCGAGACAATTCGAAAGGATCTCCAGTATCTGGAATCCCAAGGGCTACTCAAAAGAATCCACGGCGGGGCTGTTCCTGCAGATGAGGAAGAAATGCTTCAGAAAACCGGTGTGCCTGTCCTTCCACTCCCGGAAGATTTTCTCAGACGCCGAAAGAATCACTCTATACAAAAACAGCAGATCGCCAAAAAAGCCTGCGAATTTATTCAGGAAGGCACCTGCATTGCCCTGGACACCGGCACCACTTCCTATGAGCTGTGCTTGCTTTTGTTGGAACGATTTCAGAAATTGACCATCGTCACGAACTCCATGATCAACGCCATGATTCTGTCACAGAATCCTGACTTTACAGTCATTGTCACCGGAGGCATCGTCTCCCGTGAAATGGCGCTGATCTCAGAATTTATCGCACCAGTGCTGGACAATCTCAACATTGAGACCATGTTTCTCACCACCTGCGGGATCGATCCTCGGACAGGAATCGCAGAACAGACTGTGGGAGAAATCTCCATTCACAAAAAAATGGCTGCCCGTTCCCGGCAGCTGATCGTTCTGGCAGACTCTTCCAAGTTCTCTATGCAGGCTTCCTTTCATGCCTATGATTTCCGTGAGATTCACTGTATCATCACAGATGAACTCCTGGATAAAGAGATCCAGACAAATTACAGAAAAATCGGTGTTCCCATTCTCATCGCGCAGCCATAATCATAAGAGCTTAACGAAAACTGCACAGACGGACCAAGAAAAAATTTACCAGGAAACCTTTGACAACGTACAGCATATCCGGGCGAATGTCAGGCGTTACCCGGATAGCTAGGGCAAGGTCCTCCTGACCCTGGTAACAGATATGCTCCGAGCCATCATCGTAGAAGGCCATAAGAGAACAATTTCCGTAGTCATTACTCCTTACGAAGAAACAACTTTCACCATCTCCTTCTTCACCAACCTTACAAAATCGCAAGGTTAAATTCACGGGAAAGTAAGCTGTTCCTGTTATTCTTAGAGAAAAGGAGGTTAGACCTATGAAAATGTTGAAAGTACAGCAGCTTTGTAAGACCTATGCTCTGCTGATGCAAGCATCCCATCGGTATCAGCAAACTATTTTGATGATTACGCACAATTCCAACCTGACGGCATCGGTTGGCCAGGTGTTCCGGGTAAGGGACGGTGTTTTGAAAGAGTTGGGAGGTGTGCAGCAGTGAAACATTATCTCAACCTGGTTTCTATTTCCAATAAAGTGCATCGCCGGCAGAGCCGCATGACGCGCATCTGTATCATTCTGGCCGTATTTTTGGTCGCTGTGATGTTTGGGCTTGCAGATATGTATCTGCAAAGCATGACCGCCGAAATAAAACACCAGACAGGCGACTGGCACGCAAAATTTTCTGTCATTGATGAAGAAATGTCAGCTTTGATTGCAGCAAGGCCCGAAACGGAACTTTCCGGCTGGCAAGGCACACTTCCCGCAGAGGGTGGGGTTACCGTTGACACGCAAAGTGTTGCTCTTGTCGGGATCGAAGAACCTATTTTTTCCAAAATATACTTTGGAACCTTTTCAGAAGGGACGGCTCCAGCAACCAATTCCGAGACGGCCATTTCCGAAACGGCCGCTCAAAACCTGAATCTCTCCGCTGGTGATTCGGTATCTTTAACGCTGCCGGATGGCAGTACCTATTCGTTTACTGTGACAGGAGTTTTTAACGATGAGGCCGCCAGCCTGACTACGGGAAATATCTGTACCCTGCTGATCACGCCTCAGGCGCTTTCCAGTCTGAATTTTGGCAGCACATCACCCTCATGGCAGTATGTGGTTTGCTTTTCCTTGCTCTGTAAAATCCCGGATACGATTCAGGATATTCTCACACAGAATAACCTTTCTGTCGGGCAAGTCCTGCAAAACGATAACTTGCTCAGTATGCTGGGGCAACTGCCCGGTTCCAATATGTCGCAAATTTATTTGATGGCCTTTGCTCTTTCCCTGGCTGTTATGATGACCTGCATCCTGATGATTTCCAGCAGTCTGAACAGCAATGTCAGCCAACGTACCGAGGTTTTTGGCCTGATGCGTTGTCTTGGGGCTACGCGCCGTCAGGTTCTGCTCTTTGTCCGACAGGAGGCACTTCACTGGTGTGTAACCTCGATCCCTATTGGAATCGGACTTAGTATCATTGCGATATGGGTGCTGTGCGCTGTGATGCGGCAGCTTGATACTGTCTGGTTTGGATATATGCCAGTTTTTGGTATTAGTTGGCTCTCCATTGCCATCAGCATTGTACTAGGGATCGTGACGGTTCTGCTGGCGGCACGTTCTCCCGCAAAATTTGCGTCCAAGGTGTCTCCACTGGAAGCCGTCACCGGCAGCGCCCATCAGAATACACCCTTTCGGCACGCTGCCAATACCCACCGCTGGAAAGTGGACATAGCGCTCGGCATCCATCATGCAAAAGCGAAACGAAGCAGCTTTCTCCTGATAACCTGTGCCTTTGCGATCTGCCTGACATTATTTTTAGGTTTCTGCACATTGGTTCCCTTCATGAAAAATGCTTTCATGCCGAATGAATGGGCCTCTGAGCTTTC
>ERZ1090860.1869-NODE-1874-length-10592-cov-5.284521_pt1 | contig 10592 bp, 9 predicted proteins | sample MGYA00478483_ERZ1090860 | MGnify/ENA primary metagenome ERZ1090860 (study PRJEB33644, sample SAMEA5815741) | chicken gut metagenome | biome: Chicken; feature: Gastrointestinal Tract; material: Caecum | place: Ireland | collected 2019-01-01 | study: A study of the...
CCCTTGCCCCGCCGGCGGCGCTGTGCTACAATAAATCGGATATACCCAAATTTGTGCGGCCTTATGCCGCGTTTCAGGGAGGCGTTTTTCATGGCCGAGACCATCGTGGCGCTGGCCACCCCGCCGGGGGTGGGGGGCATCGCCGTGGTGCGCCTGTCCGGCGAGGCGGCGCTGACGGTGGCGGCGAAGGTATTTTTTCCACACAACGCCGCCAAAAAAGTGGAAAACGCGAAGGGCTACACCGCCCTCTACGGCAAATTCATGGCCGACGGCCGGGAACTGGACGACGGGGTGGCCCTCTTTTTCCGGGCGCCCCACAGCTACACCGGCGAGGACGTGGCGGAACTCAGCTGCCACGGCGGGCCGGTGGTGGCCCAGAGCCTCATTGACGCCTGCATCGCCGCGGGGGCACGCCCGGCGGGGCCGGGGGAGTACACCCGGCGCGCCTTTGTAAACGGGCGCATCGACCTGACCCAGGCGGAGGCGGTGATGAGCCTGATCGACGCGGCGGGGCGGCAGGGCGCGGCACTGGCCCGCACGGCGCTGGACGGCGCGCTGGCAAGGCGCATCCAGGAGTTCAAGCAGCGGCTGGTGGCCCTGGCGGGGCACATCGCCGCCTGGGTGGACTTCCCCGAGGAGGACGTGCCCGCCCTGGCTCCCGAAGCCCTTGCCGCCACCCTGGACGAAGTTTCCGCCGGTCTTGCCGAGCTCATCAAAAACTTCGGCGCGGGGGCGGTGCTGCGGGAAGGGGTGGACGCGGCCATTGTGGGCAGCCCCAATGTGGGCAAGAGCACCCTTTTGAACCTGCTGGCGGGCTTCGACCGGGCCATCGTCACCCCCATCGCCGGCACCACCCGGGACGTGGTGGAGCAGGCAGTGATGCTGGGCGGCGTGCGCGTCACCCTGCGGGATACCGCCGGCCTGCGGGACACCGGCGACGTGGTGGAGGCGGAGGGCATCCGCCGCAGCCGCCGCGCCATGGAGGAGGCGGGCCTCATCCTGGCGGTGTTCGACGGCTCGGCCCCCCTCGCCGAGGCGGACCGGCAGCTGGCGGCGGACTGCGCCGGCCGCCCGGCCATCGCCATCGTGAACAAGAGCGACCTGCCGCAGCAGTTCGACACGGCGGCCGTTGCCGGCAGCTTCTCCGAAGTGGTCACCCTGGCCGCGGGCCGGGGCGAGGGGGCCGAAGCCCTGGGCGAGGCGGTGCGCCGGGTGCTGGGGGTGGCCGGTCTGGACCCCAACGTCCCCTGCCTTGTGAGCCGGCGGCAGTACGCCGCCGCCTGCGAGGCGCGGGACGCGCTGGCCGAGGCGAAAAACGCCCTCGGCGGCGGCTTCGGCCTGGACGCGGTGAGCGTCTGCGTGGACGACGCCCTCTCCGCCCTCTGCCGCCTCACCGGCGAGGACGCCTCCGACGCCGTGGTGGAGGAAGTGTTCTCCACCTTCTGCGTGGGCAAATAGTTTTAGCGGCACACGTTCATACCTCGGAGCAAAACAGAGTTTATTTGCAGGTTCCTCCCTCGGTGTTTGCGGGCAGTTTTATCGGCTCACGTTCACGCTTTTGAGTTGAACAAAACCTGTTTGCAGGTTCGCCCCGCGGCGGCGTGACTTAATTTCTTTCCGAAAGGGGGGCCGTCCATGGCTTCCGACACAAAGGGCCTGGTCTATCTGGGCGATTTTGACGTAATTGTTGTGGGCGCGGGCCACGCCGGCATCGAGGCCGCGGCGGCGGCCGCCCGGCTGGGGGCCTCCACCGGCCTGTTCACCCTGGGGCTGGACGGCATCGGCAACATGCCCTGCAACCCCAGCATCGGCGGCACCGCCAAGGGGCACCTTGTCCGCGAGATCGACGCCCTGGGCGGCGTGATGGCCCTGGCCGCCGACGCCACCACCCTCCAAAGCCGGATGCTCAACCGGGGCAAGGGGCCGGCGGTGCACTCTTTGCGGGCGCAGATCGACCGGCAGGCCTACCACCGGTTCACAAAGCAGTATCTGGAGCACATCCCCGGCCTTGCCATCAAACAGGCCGAGGTGGTGGATATTCTGATTGAAAACGGCCGGGTGCAGGGGGTCTGCACCCGCCTCCACGGTTTTTACGGCGCGAAGGCGGTGGTGCTCTGCACCGGCACCAACCTGGCCGGCAAGATTTTCGTGGGGGACGCCAGCGTGCCCAGCGGCCCCGACGGCCAGCACGCCGCCACCCTGCTGGCCGAGAGCCTGCGGGCGGCGGGTCTTCCCATGCGCCGCTTCAAGACCGGCACCCCCGCCCGGGTGCACCGGCGCAGCATCGACTTCTCGGTGCTGGAGCGCCAGCCGGGGGAGGAGCCGCCAGAGCCCTTCAGCTTCCTCACGCCTCCCGGCGGGGTGAAGAACCAGGTGGACTGCTTCATTGCCTGGACCAATCCCGCCACCCACGAGGTCATCCGGCAGAATCTCCACCGCTCGCCCCTCTACGGCGGGGCCATCGAGGGCATCGGCCCCCGCTACTGCCCCAGCATCGAGGACAAGGTGGTGCGCTTCGCCGACAAGGAGCGGCATCAAATTTTCGTGGAGCCCTGCGGGCCGGACACCGAGGAGATGTATCTCCAGGGCATGAGCAGCAGCCTGCCCGAGGACGTGCAGATCGCCATGTACCGCACCATCCGGGGCTTTGAACACCTTGAGATCATGCGCCCGGCCTACGCCATCGAGTACGACTGCATCGACCCCCAGGCTTTGCGCCACACCCTTGAGAGCCGGGCGGTGGCGGGCCTCTACGGCGCGGGGCAGTTCAATGGCACCAGCGGCTACGAGGAGGCGGCGGCCCAGGGCCTGCTGGCGGGGGCCAACGCCGCCCTGGCGGTGCTGGGAAAGGAGCCCATGACCCTGCCCCGCTACACCTCCTATCTGGGCACCCTGGTGGATGACCTGGTCACCAAGGGAGTGATGGACCCCTACCGGATGATGACCAGCCGCAGCGAGTACCGCCTCACCCTTCGGCAGGACAACGCCGACGAGCGCCTCACCCCCATCGGCCGCAAGTTCGGCCTGGTGGACGACGAGCGCTGGGCCGCCTTCCAGAAGGCCATGGAGATAAAAACGGCCGAGGAAAAGCGGCTGGCCTCCGCCACCATCCACCCGGCGCAGCTGAACGCCGTCACCGAAAAAGAGGGCCTCGCCCCGGTGGAAAAGGGAGGCACGGCGGCCCAGCTGCTGCGCCGGCCGGAGATCACCTACGCCCACATCGCGGCGGTCATCGGCCCCGGCGAGGGGGTGGACGGCCGCATGGCCGGCCGCATCGTCACCGAGATCAAGTATGAAGGCTACATCGCCCGGCAGCAGCGGGCCATCCGGGAGACAAAGCGGCTGGAGAGCCTTGCCATCCCGGCCGATTTGGACTACGCGCCCCTTTCCGGCCTGCGGCTGGAGGCGCGGGAAAAGCTGCAAAAGCTGCGCCCGGCGGACCTGGCGGCGGCGGGGCGCATCCCCGGCGTGTCGCCCGCCGACCTGGCGGTGCTGTCGGTGGCGGTGGCCGCCGCCCGAAAAAAACAGGAAGGGGAGAACCACCTATGATCGACAAGCAGCGCCTGGCGGCAAAGTGCGCCGCCGCGGGCATCGAACTCACCGGCGATATGCTGGACAAGCTGGACCAATACGCCGAATGCCTGGTGGAGTACAACCAAAAAGTGAACCTCACCGCCATCACCGACCCGGAGGGCATCGAGGACAAGCACTTTGTGGACAGCCTGCTCTTCGCCGCCCGGCCCGAGGTGGCGGGCAAGCTGGTGGACGTGGGCACCGGCGCGGGCTTCCCCGGCGTGGTGGCCAAAATTTACAAGCCCGACCTGGCCCTCACCCTGATGGAGCCCACCGGCAAGCGGGTGGATTTTCTGCGCTGGGTCTGCGGCCGGCTGGGCCTTGCCGGCGTGGAGTTCGCCAAGGAGCGGGCGGAGGAAGCCGCCCGCAAGCAGTGGCGGGAGGCCTTCGACGTGGCCTGCGCCCGGGCGGTGGCCGCCCTGCCGGTGCTGAGCGAGTACTGCCTGCCCCTGGTAAAGGTGGGGGGCGTGTTCATCTCCCTCAAAGGCTCCGGCGGCGAGGAAGAACTGGCCGCCGCCAAAAACGCCATCGCCAAACTGGGCGGCGCCTGGAGGGAAACGGTGCCCCTGCGCCTGCCCGGCGGCGACGAGCGGTGTTTGATTTTGTGTGAAAAGATTTCGCACACTTCGACCGTTTACCCCCGTAACGGCGGAAAGATCGCAAAAGCTCCCCTGAAGTGACCCGCCCCCTGGCGGCTGGTGTCATTTTCTGTAAATGGAAAATACTGGAAAATATCGGATGTTCGTGGTATACTTTTCCCAGCAAGGGAAGGAGGGCGAAGACGCCCGCCTTTTCGAACGAGGAAGGGAAAAAGAGCCGCGGGCGTCCGATTTTTTTTCAAAAAAGAGGACAGGCGCCCGCCGCCGGGAAGGAGAATGCCCCATGCTGAACGCGCGACCGAAGGTACAGGGAAAGGTGCTGTTGCTGCCGGTGGACAAGATCGTGCCCTCGGCGCACCAGGCCCGCACCCATTTTGACGAGCAGGAGATCGCCCGCCTGGCGCTGAGCATCGCCCAGAACGGCCTGTTGCAGCCGGTGAGCGTGCGCCCGGGAAAGAAAAAGGGCGAGTACGAACTGGTGGCGGGGGAGCGGCGGCTGCGGGCCTGCAAGCTGGCGGGCCTTGCGGAGATCCCGGCCATCCTGGCCCAGCGGGACGAGAGCCAGGCGGCGGCGCTGGGCCTGTTGGAGAACATGCAGCGCCAGGGCCTCGACCCCTTCGAGCAGGCCCGGGGCATCCGGGAGGTGATCGCCCTCTGGGGCTGCACCCAGGAGGAGGCGGCCAGGCGGCTGGGCATCGCCCAGCCCACCCTGAACAATAAGCTGCGCCTGCTGGCCCTTACCGACGAACAGCAGGCCTATTGTGTCGACCACGGCCTCACCGAGCGGCACGCCCGGGCGGTGCTGCGCCTGCCGGAGGCCGAACAGCGCAGCCGGGCGCTGGCGCAGTTCGCGGCAAAACGGATGAACGCCCGCCAGGCGGACGAGTATGTGGAGCGCTGCCTGCAGAAGAAGCCCGCCCGCCGCCGCGCGGTGCCCATGGTGAGGGACGTGCGCATCTTTGTGAACACCATCAACAAGGCGGTGCGCCTGATGGTGGACGCGGGGGTGCCCGCCAGCGCCACCAGGCGGGAAGGGGAGGGGTATGTGGAGTACACCGTCCACATCCCCACCGCCTCTGTGGCCCGGAAAGATGCCGTCCGCGGGGTGGCCGCCCCGGCGGGGCAAAATGAACCGGCAACGGTGGGCGCGCCCGGCTGCTCCGCCTGAGGGCCGGCGATTGCCGGCCCCAAAACGCAAAAACGCCTCTGAGCAGGAGCGACGCCGCTTTCCGCCGGATGCGCCCGGCCCGTCCATAGGGGATGGCGGCGCCTTCGCCCGCCGCCGTGCGCGGCGATGCCAACGTGTTGCCCGAACCGGGCTAAGCCTCTTGAAGGCGCACTGTCGGCTGCCGCAACGGGCCTTGCCCGCTCTCATCATCATTGCCCTTAACATTCCCGGGGCCTCTGACCGTTCCATCGGCCGGGGGCCCCGGGTTTTTCTCTGCCAATGTTCCATGTGGAACAATGAAAAAGCCCTGGGGCGAACTCCGGGGCGAAGAAGAAAAAAGTATTCTCAGCGCGGGCGGTCAGGCCTGCCGCCGGCCAAAGGGGATGAACAGCAGCGGCGCGAACTGGGCGGCAACCGTCGCCGCGGGCAGGGGAAGGGAACACCGCGTCAACAGGTAGGCAAGGCTGCCGGTCCAGGTATAAAACCGGGCAAGAAACAGGCTGACCTTCAGCGGAAAGGAGGGAAGCAAAAGCTGCGCCAGCACCACGGCCAGCAGCGGCAGCACCAGCAGCGCGGCCGAACAGGCAATTTCCCGCCGCGTCATCGGGCGAAAGGCCCACAGTCCGCCAACCAGCAGCACCAGAAGAAACAGCACGCCCTCAAACAGCAGGGTGCGCAGGGGGTCGGTGGAGACTTCAACGGAACCGTCCCCAAGTTCCGTCCGCTTTACATAAAACAGATAGCCTGGAAAAATCGTCAGCCAGTAACAGAGCAGGCTTGCCAAAAGACTGAACACAAACACCCGCCACAGGGTGCGGACACGGATGTTCATAGGTTGCCTCCTTATGCTGTGATCTTGACCACAGTATAACATGGGCAGCGAAAAATGAGAAGGGGGACAAAGGCCGGGGAGGGGCGTGTTTCAGCCCGGCGCGGGGATGTCGGGGTACCGTCCGCAGCCCCCGGCCTCACCGGGCATGCCGGGGGCACCGCCCTCGGCAAACGCAAACAAAGCGGCAGGTACCGGCTTACTGTCCGCCACCATTGGCTAAGGCGAAGCCCGGTCCTCCTGCCCCTTGCCCGGCAGCCGGGGGAAGCCACCCTTCGTTTGCCCCAGAACGGACATTTTCCTTCGCGGTGGAAAATGTCCGAGACGCCGCGTGCGGTGCGGAGGGACCGGACGCAGTGAGTGCACGTTTTCTTGCCCCGCGCGGAGAGCAAACGGTCCGGGGCGCGGGAGAGGCCGCGTCGCTGTCCACCGCCACCGGGCTGAGGCGAAGCCCGGGCCTCCGCACGTAGTGCGCATCGGAACGGACATTTTCCTTCGTCGTGGAAAATGTCCGAGACGCCGCGTGCGGTGCGGAGGGACCGGACGCAGTGAGTGCACGTTTTCTTGCCCCGCGCGGAGAGCAAACGGTCCGGGGCGCGGGAGAGGCCGCGTCGCTGTCCACCGCCACCGGGCTGAGGCGAAGCCCGGGCCTCCGCACGTAGTGCGCATCGGAACGGACATTTTCCTTCGTCGTGGAAAATGTCCGAGACGCCGCGTGCGGTGCGGAGGGACCGGGCGCAGTGAGTGCACGGTTTCTTGCCCCGCGCGGAGAGCAAACGGTCCGGGGCGCGGGATTTTGTTTCGGCCCGGCGCGGGAAAGGCCGTGTCGCTGTCCGCCGCCGCACGCTGTGATCCGGACACTTTGCCCTGGTGGCCAAAGTGTTCGTCTCAGGCGCACTACTCGGCGGCAGCGCCGCGCCTGGCACGGATTTCATCTGGCGGTATGCCGGGCAAAACAGGCGGGCCGCGCCCCTGGCGGAGATGCTGTCCTGTACCGCCGCACTCGGAACGGCGGCAGGGAAGGGCTGACGTGTGGACAAGACCGCCCCCCGCGCTGCGGTGTGCCCGGAATGTTCCATGTGGAACATTCCGGGGGAGGAAGGCAGCGAAATGTTCCACATGGAACATTTTTCAAAGCCCAAAGGAAAAAAGCGGGGCAAAATGCTTCGGCGCAGCGCCCCCGCCGCCACAATATATAGAAGTGTGCCCCGCAATTTGGGGCTTTTTCTGCGAAACCACAAGATATTGCCCGTTTCAAAAGCGTCCCGGGTGTGCTATAATAACAGGCACAACCCGTTTTTTTGCCGGCCGCCGGCCGGCACACAGCACATACAACAGAGGGAGAATGAACGTGGGCAAGATCATCGCGGTTGCAAACCAAAAAGGCGGCGTGGGCAAAAGCACCACGGCGGTCAATCTGGCGGCCTGTGTGGCCGCGCTGGACAAAAAGGTCCTGCTGGTGGATCTGGATCCCCAGGGGAATTCCACCAGCGGCTACGGCGTGTCCAAGCGGAACGTGGGCACCAGCGTGTATGAACTGCTCATCGGGGAGGCCAAGGCCGCCGACGCCCTCCTCTCCACCCAGTACAAGGTGGATCTGATCCCCTCCAACATCCAGCTGTCCGGTGCGGTGGTGGAACTGGTGAACCTGCCCAGGCGGGAGAGCCGCCTGCGGCAGGCCCTGGCGGCGGTGGCCGGCAACTACGATTACATCTTCATCGACTGCCCCCCCAGCCTGGACCTGCTCACCCTCAACGGCCTGTGCGCCTGCGACTCGGTGCTCATCCCCATCCAGTGCGAGTTCTACGCGCTGGAGGGCCTGTCCGAGCTGATGAGCACCCTCAAAACGGTGCGCAAGATGTACAATCACTATCTGGAGATCGAGGGCGTGGTGTTCACCATGTACGCCGGGCGGCTGAACCTCACCCTGCAGGTGGTGGATCAGGTGAAGAAATTCTTCGGGGACAAGGTCTACAAGACCACCGTGCCCCGGAACGTGCGGCTGTCCGAGGCGCCCAGCTTCGGCATGCCCATCAACTACTACGACCCGGTGAGCAAGGGCTGCGAGGCCTACATGGAGATGGCCAAAGAACTGCTGGCCGGCAACCGGTAAAGGGGGAGAGAGGATGGCAGTGAAAAAAGGAGGCCTGGGCCGCGGGCTGGAGAGCCTGTTCGAGGACGCCGCCCGGGACGTGGGCGGCCCGGTGAGCACCCTGCCGCTGCGGGAGATCGAGCCGGACAAAAACCATCCCCGGAAGGACTTTGACGATGCGGCCCTGGCGGAACTGGCGGACAGCATCGCCCGCCACGGCCTGTTGCAGCCCATCGGGGTGCGGGCTGCGGCGGGGGGCGCCTATAAGATCATCGCCGGCGAACGGCGCTGGCGGGCGGCGAGGATGGCGGGCCTGTCCGAGGTGCCGGTGGTCATCAAGGACGTGTCCGACGCCGAGGCCATGGAGCTGGCGCTGATCGAGAACCTCCAGCGGGAGGACCTGGACCCGGTGGAGGAGGCCATGGGCTACCGGCAGCTGATGGACCGGTGCCAGCTGACCCAGGAGCAGGCCGCCCAGAAGATCGGCAAGAGCCGCAGCGCGGTGGCCAACAGCCTGCGGCTGTTGAACCTGCCGGAGGATGTGCTGGCCCTTTTGAAGGCGGGCAAACTCTCCACCGGCCACGCCAAGGTGCTGCTGGGCCTGCCGGACAAGGAGATGCAGAGCCGCGCCGCTGAGGCGGTGGTGAGCCAGAACCTGAACGTGCGCCAGACCGAGGCGCTGTGCAAAAAGCTCACAAAACCGGAAAAACCGCCCCGGCCCCAGCCCCTGCGCCCGGCGCTGGCCGGCGAGGTGGAGTATGCCCTGCGCGAGGCGCTGGGCAGCGAGGTGAAGGTGGATTACAAAAACGGCCAGGGCAGCCTGACGGTGCACTTTTATTCGGACGAGCAGCTTTCCGCCTTTGCGAACCTGCTGGGCGGCTATAATAAGGAAAACAAGTAAGAGGGGAGAAGTCACATGCTGGACATTCGATTTGTGCGGGAAAATCCCGACGCGGTGAAGGAGAACATCAAGAAGAAATTCCAGGAGCAGAAGCTGCCTCTGGTGGACCAGGTCATCGAACTGGACGCCAAAAACCGGGCGGTGATGACCGAGGCCAACGCCCTGCGGGCCCAGCGCAACACCCTGTCCAAACAGGTGGGTATGCTGATGGGCCAGGCCAAGAAGGATCCCTCCAAGCTGGCCGAGGCGGAGGCCGCCAAGGCCCAGGTGACCGCCCAGGCCGAGCGGCTGGCCGAACTGGAGGCCGAGGAGGAGAAGCTGGAGGGCCAGATCCGGGAGATCATGCTGGTGATCCCCAACATGATCGACCCGTCGGTGCCCATCGGCCCGGACGACAGCTGCAACGTGGAGGTGCAGCGGTTCGGCGAGCCCCTGGTGCCGGACTTTGAGATCCCCTATCACACCGAGATCATGGAAAGCTTCGGCGGCATCGACCTGGACAGCGCCCGCCGTGTGGCCGGCAACGGCTTTTACTACCTGCTGGGCGACATCGCCCGGCTGCACGAGGCGGTGCTGGCCTACGCCCGCGACTTCATGATCGGCAAGGGCTTCACCTACGTCATCCCGCCTTTCATGATGCACGGCGCGGTGGTGCAGGGGGTGATGAGCTTCCCCGAGATGGACGCCATGATGTACAAGATCGAGGGCGAGGACCTCTATCTCATCGGCACCAGCGAGCACACCATGATCGGCCGCTTTGTGGATCAGATCATCCCCGAGGCAAAACTCCCCCTCACCCTCACCAGCTACAGCCCCTGCTTCCGCAAGGAGAAGGGCGCGCACGGCCTGGAGGAGCGGGGCGTCTACCGCATCCACCAGTTTGAGAAGCAGGAGATGATCGTGCTCTGCAAGCCGGAAGAGAGCATGGAGTGGTACGACAAGATGTGGCATTACAGCGTGGAGCTGTTCCGCAGCCTGGACATCCCGGTGCGCCAGCTGGAGTGCTGCTCGGGCGATCTGGCCGACCTGAAGGTGAAGAGCTGCGACATCGAGGCCTGGAGCCCCCGCCAGAAGAAGTATTTCGAGGTGTGCAGCTGCTCCAACCTGGGCGAGGCCCAGAGCCGGCGGCTGAAGATCCGCATCAAGGGCGAGGACGGCCGCAACTACCTGCCCCACACCCTGAACAACACCTGCGTGGCTCCGCCGCGGATGCTCATCGCCTTTTTGGAGAACAACCTCCAGGCGGACGGCACCGTGAAGATCCCCGCGGTGCTGCGCCCCTACATGGGCGGCAAGGAGCTGCTGGTTCCCGAGGCGAAGTAACAAACCAGGCGCGGGCGCGGGGGGGGGGTAACTGCCACAAACAACCCCCCCAGAGATAAAAAAAAAAATAAAAAAAATATTGGAATAATATAGGAATATAGAATGAT
>ERZ1090860.1871-NODE-1876-length-10576-cov-15.414980_pt1 | contig 10576 bp, 9 predicted proteins | sample MGYA00478483_ERZ1090860 | MGnify/ENA primary metagenome ERZ1090860 (study PRJEB33644, sample SAMEA5815741) | chicken gut metagenome | biome: Chicken; feature: Gastrointestinal Tract; material: Caecum | place: Ireland | collected 2019-01-01 | study: A study of...
TATTGAAGCGTAATGGTGTCATGCTCCGGCACCAACTGGCGCATCCGGACGCCCGCACTGCGCAGCATCTGCTTGCTGGCCTGGGTTGCAGGCGTCTCGGCGTATTTATCCGAAAGATAGACGACCTCGCGGATGCCGCTCTGGATAATGGCCTTGGCGCATTCATTGCACGGAAACAAGGCGACATAGATCGTGGCACCCGCCAGCGATTTGCCGCCGGAATTCAAGATGGCGTTGAGTTCTGCGTGGACGACGTAGGGATATTTGGTCTGCATGGGGTCCTCCGCCTCGCGCGCCCAGGGGTACGTATCGTCCGAGCAGCCCACGGGCAGGCCGTTGTATCCCGTGGAGAGAATGATATGGTCTTTGTTCACAATGCAGGCGCCAACCTGCGTATTGGGGTCCTTGCTGCGCTTTGCGGCCAGCAGTGCCACCCCCATAAAATAATCGTCCCATGAAATATAGTCCTGGCGTTTCATTGTTGTTTGCTCCTATCCAGTAAAAATCTACGCGAATAAGCCCTTCACCCAGTTGGCAGCCTGGTCGGTGAGCAGCACCACCACAGCAATCACCGCGAGAAACAGCAGGACCGAAACAATGCGCCAGAAGATCTTCTTGTTGTGTGGCATTTCCTCAAAGGTCTCCCCCTTGACGGTATAGGTGCGCGGCGCCTCTTCTTCCGACGGCTCCTGGGGCGGTTGTTCCTGCGTTTCTTCTTTTGGGGGCTGCGCTACAGCGCAGAGTTCTTCCGCACTTTTATAGTACTGGTACGGGACATAATAATGAAAGGCCTGGCCCTGCTCGTCCGACTGCACAGCCTGATGCTTTTCGTACGGGATATGGTTGTCATCCAGCAGGCCCTCCAGCATATCGGCACGGAATCCCGCGGCCGTGGTCACTCGGACCTGGTCTTCAGGCTGTGGGTCGCAAAGCTTCCGGTTCCCGCAAAACGGGCATTGGGTGTCGCAGAGAACACGGCAATTTTTACAATACTGCATGGATGGCATCTCCGTTCTGCGCAAGCGCGGGCATTTTCTTGTATCATGATACCACGAAACCAGCCAATCGACAAGGGCGCCGCCATCGGCAAAGCATGTAAGAACACAGGACCCGGAAGGATTCCTCCCTCCGGGTCCCATACGGTGATTGCCCCCTAATGACATAACGCGAAACGCAAAGGGGGATGCGTGTGGACGATTCAATCCGCTATCCCCTGCACAATGGGCTGCAACTGCTGGCCTTCCAGAGCGGCCGCGACCGCCTCGGGCAGCAGGTCAAATTTCGCCACCAGAGAGGTCGGCTTCTGGAGCGGATCGTCCTGGGCAAACGGCGTAAAATAGATATTTTTGGTGTTGAGCAGCCGGCCGATATTTTGCCCGGAGGCAGCCAGCGCGTCGTTCGTCGCCAGCGTCAACAGAACCGGCAGTTGCACGCGCAGACTGGACTTGACCGCCATGGTGACCGCGGTGTCCGTCACGCCATGCGCCAGTTTGGCAAGCGTGTTTCCCGTGCAGGGTGCCACAACCATCAAATCCACCATCCGCTTCGGACCGATCGGTTCGGTCTCCGGAATGGTATGCAGCACAGGCTGACCGCAAATCTCCTGTGCTTCCTGCATAAAATCAGCCGCGCGCCCAAAGCGGGTATCCGTCCTGGCTGTAATTTCGCTCATAATGGGAAGGATGCGGTAACCCGCCTCTGCGAGCCGCCGCATCTGTTCCATCGCACGCGCAAGCGTACAAAAGGAACCGCACATGGCGAATCCCAATGTTTTTGTCTGCATGTTCCCTCACTCCCTCAGCATATTGTAAACCGTCTGTTTGATAATCTCCCCCGCCGTGCGGGGCGCGACTTTGGCAGGCAGAGAGAATGCATGCAATGCGTGGATACCGAGCTTTTGGGCTGCGTCCATGTCCACACCGCCGGGGGCAGAGGAAAGATCGATCAAAAGCGTGCCCCGGCGCAGTCCGGAAAGCACCCCGCGCGTGAAGATCACGCTGGGCACCGTATTGAATACAATATCAAAGTCTCCGCCTTCCCGCAGGCGGTCGGTGTGCATTGCCGCGCAACCGCACATCTCTGCCGCGGCCTGTACCTCCGGCCGCCGCGCCGCCACCGTGACCGAGGCCCCCAAGGCGCGCAGGCGCGGCGCCAGTTGGCTGCCAATCCGCCCAAAGCCCGCCACCAGGCAACGGCTTCCACACAGCGTGCCGGGATATTCGTGCATGGCATATTCCAGCGCCCCCTCCGCTGTGACGGCAGCGTTGCGCAGGGCAAATTCTTCGCGCGCGTAATAGTCGCGCAAATGCCGCTCGCAAAGTGCCGGACAGACGGCCTCGGCGCGGTCGACCATTCCGCCAAAAACCTGGCGGCCGGCAAGCAGCGCAGCAAAATCCTCGTCCAGTGGAATCGGGCTGGCAGCATAGACAGCCTTCAGCGTTTTTCCGTCTATCGTGACAGGCAGCGGCAGCAGCAGTACATCGCATGCGGCGGCTGTCGTTTTGAGGTCTGCCTTTCGTACATCTCGGTCAAAAACAGCATTGTCGAAGCCACAGGCATACACCGTAAAGCCATCCCCGGCGATAGAATCCGCCAGGGCGGTCTGGCGCTGGTCCCCGCCCACAATACCGAAATGAATGCGATCTATCATCATGGATCCCCTCCAAATGTCATGTACCATACTATGGAGCTGCCCCCTTTCCTGTGCGCGCTGGAAAGAAATCCGGTGGTTTTTCCGCGCATCCCTCTTGCCTGTCTGTCAAACCTGTCAGACTGCCGTGTTGCCGCGCACTTCAGACGGATGCACCTGCATCCTCCGACAGTTTTCTTTTCACCATTCAATAGGTGTTGTGCACCCACAACTTATATCCGGTCGTTTTTCCGCGCATCCCTTGCATTTGAACCCGAAAATGATTATGATAAGAGAAGAAAAGAAAGCCCATCATGGCTTTTCTGACGAGCCGAATGTACGGGGCTTTTTCAATGGAAAAAGGAGTTGCTTCCATTCATGGATGATATTTTGGCAAAAGTCAAGCGGGTTCATTTTATCGGCATCGGCGGCAGCGGCATGTGCCCGATTGCCGAGATCCTGATCCACCGTGGCTATCTGGTATCCGGCTCCGACGCGGCGGAATCCGATACACTGGACCGCATCAAGACATACGGAATCCCGGTCTATATGGGACAACGTCCGGAGAACCTCAAAGACGCGGAGCTTGTCGTCTATTCGGCGGCCATTAAGGCGGACAACCCGGAATTGGCCGCAGCGCGGGCGCGCGGTATCCCCTGCGTAGAGCGCAGCGTGATGCTCGGCATGGTGACCTCCCGCTATCCGCACAGCATCTGCGTTTCCGGAACCCACGGCAAGACCACGACGACCGGCCTCATCACGACCGCACTGATCGACGCGGGGATGGACCCCTCCGCCATCATCGGCGGCAAGCTGCCCTCCATCGGTGCAAACGGCCGGCCCGGCGGGCACGATAAAATCGTCGTGGAATCGTGCGAATATGTGGACACTTTCTTGCAGCTGCATCCGTGGCTGGCGGTCATCCTGAACGTGGACGCCGACCACCTCGACTATTTTAAAACGCTCGACAACATCGTAAAATCCTTCCACCAATTTGCCAAGCAGGCCTCGGGTTATCTGGTTGTCAATCGCGACGACCCGGAGGCCATGCTGGCCATTGACGGCATCACAAACGCAAAAATCATCACCTTCGGCGAGAGCGAAGGCTGCAACTACCGCGCCGTCAACATTGCGGACTGCAAAGGCGCGCGTGAAGACTTTGACGTCATGAAGGGCGGCAAGATTCTGTGCAATATTCAGCTCTCGATCCCCGGCCGCCACAATATCTACAATGCGCTGGCTGCATTCGCCGCGTGCGATCTGCTCGGTGTGCCGACCGCTTCCCTGCAAAAGAGCCTGCACGGCTTCAAGGGCGTACACCGCCGCTTTGAAATTCTCGGAAAATTCGACGGCATCACGGTGGCAGACGACTTTGCCCATCATCCGACCGAGCTGAAAGCCACGCTCTCTGCGGCCATGGAAATGGGATTTCATGCTGTGTGGGCCATTTTTCAGCCGCATACGTACAGCCGTACCGCCATGCTGCTCGACGATTTCGCCAAGGCCCTCACGATTCCGGACCACGTGGTCGTGTCGGAAATTCTGCCGGTGCGCGAGACGAACACCTACAACATCTACGCCGAAGACCTGGTCAAAAAGATCCCCGGCGGCGTTTACCGAAAGACTTTCCCCGAAATTGCGGACTACGTGATGGCGCGCGTTGAGCCGGGCGATTTAATCCTGACGCTCGGCGGGGGCAATGTCTATCAGTGCGCGAACCTGATTGTGGACCGCTACCGGGCAAAAGAAGCGGCAGAAGAAAAATAAGCACGCAGCTGGCGCGATGTCTGTGCCAGTGAAAATCAGAAAGGAGTATCCGTATGGACGCAAATCAAAAGACCGCAAACGCCACCAAAGCAGCCACCATCCTGCGCAATCTGGAAAAACGGCAGATCACCGGCCACTACGTGGAGACTGGTGAAGAAGCGCGCACATTGCTGCTCACGCTGCTGACACCCGGCTGCTCGGTCGGCTGGGGCGGCTCCGCAACCATCGACGCTTTGCAGATTAAACCCCTGCTGCGCGAGAAAGGCTTCCGACTGATTGACCGGGACACCGCGAAAACGCAAGACGAGCGTAACGAAAAGATGCGCGAATCCCTGTTGGCGGACGCCTTCCTGATGAGTACGAACGCCATTACGATGAACGGCGAACTGCTAAACATCGACGGAAACGGCAACCGCGTGGCGGCGCTGTGCTATGGCCCGAAAAAGGTGATTGTCATTGCGGGCATGAACAAGGTTACGGCCAATGTCGAAGATGCATATCATCGCGTCAAGCTGGATGCCTGCGTGCCGAATGCCACGCGTTTTCACGCGGGAACCCCGTGCGAACGGACCGGCATCTGCGGCAACTGCGTGGGGCCAGCCAGTCTCTGCGACCAAATCGTCCTGACGCGCAACTCCAAAATTCCAGACCGTCTGCACGTCATCTTAATTGATGAAGTGCTCGGCTTTTAATTTCTTTTCTGCACATCGATAAAAACCGGCCTTTCCCGCGCTCTGCCATCGGGAAAGGCTGGTTTTCTGCTCGCCATAAACCAACCATATATAAAATTTTACTTGCAAAAGCCTGCGAGTTGTTGTATAATAAATAAGCATTCGCCGGTGTGTTGGAATTGGCAGACGAGACGGACTCAAAATCCGTTGGTGGCAACACCGTGTGGGTTCGACCCCCACCACCGGCACCAGACTATGACGTCAATTTGGAAACAAAGTGGCGTGTAGAAAACCCCTGATTTTTCGGGGGTTTTCTTTGATTTTAGCACCAATTTCGGATTTACAGAGGTATATCTGAGGTGGCAATTTGAACGGTTTTTAGGGTTAGCCAAGGCTAGCCCTATTTTTTGCGCCAATTTTTGCCTGGGCGACCGGACGCTAACTTTTGAGAAAGTTGGTGCAAGTGGAAATAAGCAAGAAAATTACCCCTCACACGTGTTTAGAAGGTACCTCTGGATTCATGTGCAAAGCCAGCAAAACCCTCATTGTGTTGGAAAGAATTTTGCTGGCATGTCCATTTGGCGACTGCCGCGAGGGTTAAATCCCCCGATGCTTGCACCGGAATCTTTAACTTTGTAAAATAACATGACAGCCGCCATCAAACAGACGAATAGGCGTCAAACTACATTCTCGATAACTTCTGACAGCTTTTTCATTGCTTCTGGAAGTTGCGTCAATGGTATTGCGCTAAATCCAAGTAAGAGCTGGTTTTGCGGACAGAGGGTTTTGTCTGCCCAAAATAACTCTGTAGGGTATATCCGTATTTTGTTTTGCGCAAACCGCTCGATCAGTTCCGTCTGAGTCTGCTTTGTCTGTATGGATATGACGAAGTGTAATCCAGCATCTTCTCCAATCAGAACCGCTTTTCCCGTCAGAGTATCCCTGACATAATTTCTGATGTAATCGTGTTTCTTCCGATAATAGGTCCTCATGGTATTGATATGGCGCTGGTATTCGCCGTTTTCAATATATTCAGCAAGCGCTGACTGGAGGAGTGCGGGGACAGTGCAGTTTGCATATAAATACTTCTCCCTGTAAGATGGCAAAAGCTGTACCGGCAGTATAACATAGGCAATCCGCAGATCGGGAGAAAGCGATTTAGAAAACGTTCCGAGGTATATGGTGCGGTTGTCGGAATCAATGGACTGCAGGGACGGTACAGGGCGGTTATGGTAACGCAGTTCGCTGTCGTAGTCATCTTCTATGATATATCCGTCATTTGTCTTTGCCCATTCCAAAATCTGTAATCGTTTGGATATGGGAAGCACGCTTCCCAGCGGGAACTGATGGGAGGGCGTAACGCACAGCAGCGTATGAAAAAGGTCTTGAACTGCATGAACGGAAATCCCGTCAGCCTCTACGGGTATGGGCGTTATATGGAAATGATTCTGTTCCATCACCTGGCGTGTCCCGCTGTAGCCAGGGTTCTCCATAGCAAATCCCCAGTCCATATGGGAAAACAGGCTTGCTATGATATGCAGGGACTGCTGATGACCACTCGTAAATATGATTTGATCAGCAGAACATTTTACGCCGCGCGACTGATACAGATAGCCGGAAAGGATTTGACGCATATGGATAGAGCCTTGTAGTTCTTCATAAATTGTTCTTTTTTGGGAAGCAAGCCTATTATAAGCATTCTGCAGGCATTTTCTCCATGCTTTGGAGCTGTAACAGTTATAATCCAGGTCACCGTAGGCAAACGTGTAGTCATAGCGTTGATATGACGTTTCCGTTACAGAGGGGAAAATATCGACTTTCGGAGAATCAGCTTTGAAAGAGGTAAGCTTTTCAACATAATACCCCGAACCTGTAATGGGCTTGATATAACCCTCGATCTCCAACTGTTGGTATGCGCCTATTATCGTGTTTCTGCTTAACTTATATTCAGAAGCCAGTTCACGTGTAGAGGGCAGGCGTTGTCCGGCAGACACATTTCCTGAAAGGATCTCCTTTTTAAGCTGTTCATACAACTGTTTGTATAAGGGTATGGTGCATTTTTTATCTAAGGTAAACATACAATCTGTCCTTCCTTGGCTTATAATTAAATTGGTTCTATATAAATTTACAAAATTGGAACTTTTTCATGAACCAGTTTGATGATATTATAAGCGAGATCATAAAACAAATGCAAGAATAAAAACTGTAATACAAATGAGGCGGGCTGTGAAATGCTGAATGAGGTACAGATTAAGCAGTATTTGCAACGAATCGGGTACGATGGTATACCTTCCGCAGATTTATCTACACTATTTCGGTTGCAATGGGCGCATATCACACATATTCCCTATGAAAATCTTGATATATTGGCGGGTATTCCGCTGTCTTTGAAAGCGGAAGATCTATTCCATAAAATTGTGACAGAAAAACGAGGGGGATATTGTTTTGAATTGCAGGGGCTGTATGGGGAACTTTTAAAAAGCTGTGGATTTCGTGTTGTGCAATATGCCGCAAGATTTATGGATGAAGATGGAATTATACAGATGAGAAGACATCGGGTCTTAGTCGTTCAGATCGGCAACGCACGTTATCTTACGGATGTGGGAATAAGGAGTGAATCCCCAAGGATCCCGCTCAAACTGGTATGTGACGAGCTGCAGACAGATGATATATGCGAATATAGGTTTCAAAGAGATCCCTTTTATGGATGGGTACTCTGCCAGAAAGAACGGGGAAAGCAGTGGAGAACGATGTATGGGTTCACGGAGGAGCCGCAGATTGATGAAGATTTTGTTATGCCCTCTTTTTACTGTGAAAAGCACCCTGATTCCACATTTAATAAATTTATGAAAATATCCATTTTCAGAGGAAAAAGCAATTTCACACTGATAAACGGTATATTTCAAGAATACCGAGATGCAAGAGTACAGTTGAGGAAGAAACTCATAAGTCAATCAGAAATCAGTAATATTTTGAAAACGTATTTTGGGTTAGATGGATATCCCTATAACCTGAAAAGGACGAGGTGAGCATTTATGAATTATTATATTGCGAGTTGTGTATTCACGTCAAAATATCCTGCGCTAAGCAGAAAAATATTGAACTATGTCGCATCTATAGACAATATCGCCATCGTTCGGTGCTGTGTGCCGGGATGGAAGAAAAAAATATACGAAGAAAAAATGGCCGAATGTGGATTGGCTGAAATGTGGAATGATCTTCCGCAGAGCCATGCGTTTGTCTCGGATGATGAAATATGGTCGCTATGCCCAAACTGCATGAATATCGTGGAGGAATGGCGAAGTGTAAAAAAGGTTCATTCTCTATGGGAACTGATGGATCAGGATAAAGGCTTTGTGTTTCCAGATTATTCCGGTCTCGTGGCGACAGTCCAGGACTGTTGGAGGATGAGGGAACGGGGAGCCACACATGATGCAGTCCGAAGCCTTCTTAAAAAAATGAACATTGATATCGTGGAGCTTCCTGAAAATCGTGAGCGAGCAGATTTCTGCGGCAAATCCCTCTATAGGCCGCAGGTCGAGAGAAATCCAAAGCTTGCTCCAAAGCACTATAAGGAAAATGCGCAGGGACTATTCCAACCACACAGTGAGGAAGAACAAAATCAGATCATGCGAGAATACTGCCAACGATATAAAACAGAAACGGTCATATGTTATTGTCACTACTGTTTGGAAGGATTGATCGCGGGGGGTGTTGATGGACATCATCTTGCGGAATTGCTCTTTCGAGACAAATAATTTCCTGTGTTACTAGTTTCCAGGGGAGGTACATATATATGAACCAAGATCTAACGTCCGGAAAGCCAGAATCTGTTCTATGGCGTTTTTGCCTGCCATTGTTTGGCAGCGTCATCTTTCAGCAGCTCTATAGCATCACAGACAGCCTTGTGGCCGGAAATTTTATCGGCGAGACAGCGCTGGCCTCAGTGGGCAACAGTTATGAGGTCACGTTGCTTTTCATTACCTTTGCGCTCGGATGCAATATCGGCTGCTCAGTCATTGCCGCACAATTTTTCGGCGCAAAGGAGTATAGCAAACTGAAAACAACGATATCCACAGCCTGTATCGCCAGCGCAGTTCTCTGCGGAATCCTGATGTGCATTGGTGCTGTCAGCTGTGGAGAACTGCTCCATCTTATCCACACGCCGGAAGAAGCATTTGCGGACTCTAAGCTATATCTGGGCATCTACATCTGGGGTCTGCCTTTCATTTTTTTCTATAATATCGCTAATGGCATATTCACTGCCTTGGGAGATTCCCGAACACCGTTTATTTTCCTGGTGTTTTCGTCCATAGCGAACATTGGAGTGGATATTCTCTTCGTTACCAGGTTCAAAATGGGAGTCGCTGGCGTGGCTTGGGCCACATTTCTCTGCCAGGGGATTAGTTGCTTATTGGCTGTGACCGTAGTATTCCTGCGTTTGAAAAAAATTAAGACGCCAAAAAACACAGGTCTGTTTTCTTTTGAGATCCTGCAGAAAATAGCCGTCATCGCCATCCCCAGCATTTTGCAGCAAGGCTTTATTTCTGTGGGCAATATTGTGATCCAAGGCATCGTTAATGGCTTTGGCACTGGAGTTATGGCTGGATATTCTGCAGGTGTCAAACTGAATGATCTTGTGACTACAGCTTTCACAACTTTAGGCAATGGCATCTCAAACTATACAGCTCAGAATTTAGGCGCTCAAAAACTGTTGCGAATCAAAAACGGTTTCCGGGCTGGTATTAAATTGGTTTGGATTTTAAGTCTGCCATTATTCCTGCTATATTTCTTTGGCGGACGTTATGTGCTGCATTTGTTTATGGATCAGCCAACGGATGTAGCGATACAGACCGGTGTTGCCTTCCTTCGTATCGTCTCGCCGTTTTACTTTGTAATTTCCGCCAAACTTGTAGCGGACGGTGTTCTCCGTGGGGCTGGGATGATGGGGAAATTCATGATTGCCACATTAGCTGATCTGACTCTCCGTGTAGTGCTGGCGACTGTTCTGTCTAAAACCGTTTTGGGGGCGACGGGAATCTGGTGCGCATGGCCCGTAGGCTGGTCTTTAGCGGCAGTTCTTACGGTTTCGTTTTATCATACTGGACCGTGGAAGAATGTTTCTCAGCAATAGGCAAAAGATATCCGTTTTAGCAGAGTGTTTCTTAATCATCCTGTTGCCAGGCTTGCTGAAAAGCTGTTTAATGAGCATCGGGTTCTTGACTATCATCGGATTCTTTTCGATATTCCTTACAGGGAAAATCTTATGTCGGAATAAAAAAGAGCCTCAGCCGACACCCGAAAGGGCATCGACTGAGGTGGTGCTAGAATCAAAAACGCACAAGTGAAAATGAGAAAATCCTATATACCGAAAACATGATACAATAGATGTATGGTACAGAAGGCGGATCTCATGATGGCAAAACCACATGATAAGCAATTTAAACTGGATGTTGTGCAATACTATCAGGATCACAAAGAGCTTGGTGTCCGTGGGTGTGCTGAAAAT
>ERZ1090860.1872-NODE-1877-length-10574-cov-5.701207_pt1 | contig 10574 bp, 9 predicted proteins | sample MGYA00478483_ERZ1090860 | MGnify/ENA primary metagenome ERZ1090860 (study PRJEB33644, sample SAMEA5815741) | chicken gut metagenome | biome: Chicken; feature: Gastrointestinal Tract; material: Caecum | place: Ireland | collected 2019-01-01 | study: A study of the...
ATCCGCCGCTGTCCGCCTGCAGTCGCAAGAAGCTGAATTCTGCATTTCCCCGCCGGGCGCGCGGTGCGCTTCGCCGCCGTCCCACCCCCTGAAAATGACAAAACAGTCACAGAAAAGTCATCGCGCCGTCATCTGTCCCTGATATACTGTCAGCAGAACAAGAAAGAAAAGGCCGCAATGGCCGAAAGTCTGAAAGAGCAAAGGAGAACGTTATGGAATTATTACGGGCAGAGCACCTGAAAAAAGTATATGGGACCGGCAGCAGCCAAGTGTGCGCGCTGGATGACGTTTCTTTTTCCGTGAACAAAGGAGAATTTCTCTCGATCATCGGTCCCTCCGGTTCCGGAAAATCCACGCTGCTCCACATTCTCGGAGGTGTGGACCGTCCCACCGACGGCCATGTCTATCTGCAGGGGCAGGATATTTACCGTCAGAATGAGGAGCAGCTTGCGATTTTCCGGAGAAGGGAAGTCGGTCTGATCTACCAGTTTTACAATCTGATCCCCGTCCTGGATGTGGAGGAGAACATTACTCTTCCGGTACTGATGGACGGCAGGAAGGTGGATAAAAAATGGCTGGCGGAACTGATGGATGTACTGGGGCTGAAGGGCCGGGAACGCCATCTGCCGAATCAGCTTTCCGGGGGCCAGCAGCAGAGAGTCTCCATCGGCCGAGCGCTGATGAATGTTCCGTCTGTAGTTCTTGCCGACGAGCCGACGGGCAATCTCGACTCCCATAACAGCCAGGAAATCGTGGAACTTCTGAAAATGTCCAATCAGAAATACGGACAGACGCTGATTGTCATTACGCATGATGAAAATATCGCCCTGCAGGCGGATCGGATCCTCGCTATTGAGGACGGGAAGATCGTCAGAGATGAGGTGGTTCGCGGATGAACATTTTCTGGAAACTGACGGGAAGAACGATGAAGGCAAACCGGGTGCGGACGACAGCGTCGATCGTCGGCGTGATCCTGTCGTCGGCAATGTTTGTCGCCGTGACGACAATGTGCGTCAGCACACTGAGTTATCTGAAAGAATCCTATATCTGGAGTTACGGCAATTACCATGTGAGCCGCTCCGGTCTGACCCAGGAGGAATATGAGGAGATGACCCGTGATCGCCGGGTGTCGGAATTTGCGTCTTCAAGGACTCTGGGGTTTGCGGAAATCGAAAATGAGAATGACGATAAGCCGTATCTGGAGATCGATGCTGTGGACAATGCGTTTCTGGAATCCATGCCGGTACATCTGACCAGAGGCCGTCTGCCGGAAAACAGCCGGGAGCTTCTGCTGCCGGATCATCTGACTACCCGCGGCGGCGTCACGGTGGAGATCGGGCAGACGATGGATCTGCAGGTCGGGCAGAGGATCTCCGGCGGTCAGGTGCTTTACGGGGAAAATCCTTATGAGGAAGGCGAGCTGCTGAAAGACACAGATGCTTACCGGTTTACTGTGGTCGGAACCTATGAGTGGCCGTCATTCGAAGAGTTTGATTCCGCGGGCTATATATCCCTGACGATGGAAGACAGTGACCTTCCGGCCGGAGACAGCCGGAACGCCTGGATCCTGCTGAAAAATCCCCGAAAAGACCTCGGATCCTTTCTGGCGGACTATGAAGAGTTCGGAGTGATCTCAAGTACAAACAACTCCCTTCTGGCCATCGAAGGAGCCAGCCAATATACGAACTATAATATGATCCTTTACGGAATGGGAGGGATTCTGATCCTGCTGATTATGCTTGGCTCTGTATCCATGATCTACAGTGCGTTTTCTATTTCTGTCAGCGACAGGACCAGGCAGTTCGGACTGCTCTCTTCGGCCGGAGCCAGCAGAAAACAGCTGCGGAAATGTGTCCGCCAGGAAGCGCTTCTTGTCTCAGCGGCTGGCATCCCTGCAGGGATCGTCTGCGGTCTGGCGGGGATTTGGATCACCCTGCAGGCCGTTCAGGAACAGTTTCGGAGTCTGACGGCGTCGCAGCTTTCCATACAGATGAAGGTGGAACCGCTGGCGATCGGAATTGCTGCCGCCGTGGCATTTCTGACCGTTTGGATTTCCGCATGGGTCCCGTCAAAGCGGGCGATGAGAGTGACAGCCATCGAGGCGATCCGTCAGAATCAGGATATCCGGACTCAGGGGCGGCCGGTGCATATTTCGGGAGTCATGCTGCGGCTGTTTGGCCTGGAAGGCCTGCTGGCAAAGAAGTATTTCCGAAGAAGCAAAAAGAAATACCGGGCGACCATTATTTCCATGGCGCTGAGCGTGATGATCTTTATCGCCTCCGCTGCTTATGGAACTGCGCTCTCCTCTGTGTTTGAGAGAGAAATCTATGTCCATGAGGCGGATCTTGTATACAGCTACGGAAGTGAAGCGAAGATGGAGCAGCTGAACGCATGGCTGCGTCAGGAACCTCAGGTGGAAAAGACTGCATGGAGCCGGTGGGACAATTTCTTTATCGGAAAAGATGAAAACTATGTGGAAGAGCAGTATTATCTGGATAACGGCATGGAGGTCCTCGACGACGGAGACGGCTGCTGGGTGGCGGGAGTCTGCTATATGGACGAGGAGACTTACCGGGAAGTGGTCAGGGAAAATCGCCTGGATGAATCTGTTTTCCTGGATACGGACAATCCGCCTGCGATCCTTGTCAATTATGGAAGAACACTGAACTACGGGGAGGGAAACTCCCGAAGCATGGTGGAGTACAAGTATGTCAGAGAGGGTACCGATCACCTGACCGTGGTGGAGCGGAAAAACCTGCCGGACGGAATACCGGAAGCGGAGCAGGACGAATGGATCAGCTATATGCTGTGGGAGGAAACGACGGGCAGATGGATGATGAATTATGAGAACATCAACAGCGGTGAACAGAGGCAGGAACCGGCCGCAACCCATGAGATCGCAGTGGGAGCGCTGATCGATGATCTGCCTCTTGGAGCGGACAGCGGTGCCCTGATCTATCCCATGAGCGCATGTCCGGAGAGTCTGAAGGAAGAGACTACCGGAAATATCAGTATCACCGTAAAGGATTATCAGGAAGCCCTGCGTTCCCTGGATCAGTATCTGGAAGAACACAATATGGGAAAGGGAGACGGATATATCAGCGACCTGTACAAGCAGGAACAGGACAGCCGCAATATTGTGGCCATGCTCGAGGTATTTTCCATCGGATTTACGGTTCTGATGACACTGATCACCGCAGTAAATGTATTTCACACGATCAGCACCAGCCTGACTCTGCGCCGCAGGGATTTCGCGATGCTCCGTTCCGTGGGCATGACTCCGAGAGAGATGAACCGTATGTTGAATTATGAGTGTCTGATTTACGGCGTCAAGTGTTTGATTTACGGCGTTCCGCTGGGGGTTCTCATGGCATGCCTGATCCAGATGGTCCTGATGCAGGCCGACTTACAGACCGTGACAATCGCCTGGCAGATTTATCCTGCTGCCGTTTTTCTGGTCTGGATCCTGGTTTGGCTTTCCACCTGTTATGCCAGGGCGCGCCTGCGCAGACATTCACTGATCGAGGACCTGAAAAACGACAATATTTAGTCCGGACAGAGGAACTGTCCTGACGGTTCCGGGCATTTGTCAGCCGAGAAAGCAATTTCAGTTGCTTGAAAAAACCGGAAAATGATGGTATTATATAACATATAAGACGCGACCGGAGGCACGTGCAAGTTTTCGTACTTTGCACGTGTCTTATTTTTTTTCAGGAGGTAAAAAAGTCTGAACAAAAAAGATCAGCAGCTGATAAGATGGGAAGTATGCCGGTCGGAAGACTGGTGGTGGGAATGTCGCTTCCGCTGATGTTTTCGCTGCTCGTACAATCCTTGTATAACATCGTCGACAGTATTTTTGTCGCCAGGCTCAGTGAAAACGCATTGACCGCCACATCGCTGGCGTGTCCCGTCCAGATTCTGATGGTGGCTGTCGCTGTCGGAAGCGGCGTGGGCGTGAACTCGCTCCTGTCCCGTACCCTCGGCGCAAAGAAATACGAAGAAGCCGGAAAGATCGCGACGACCGGTCTGATCCTGGCGGCGGCAAGTTCCGTAGTCTTTCTTTTGCTCGGAATTTTCTGTGCAAAAACGTTTGTCTCTCTTTTTACGAGCGACCCGGAAATTAGTGTCTATTGTGAACAATATCTCTCGATCTGTATGATCTTCTGCACCGGAACCTTTATTGAAACCATGTGCCAGCGATTCCTGCAGGCAGTCGGGAGTACCGTCCTCAGCATGGTATCACTGGTTGCCGGGGCGGTCACAGCTTTTCTGATCCACATGAAAAAAATCCGGAGATTAAGGTCACTCCAGTACCGCAGTCGCATTCTTCGGTGTATACTATAAACTCCAGAATTTCCTGTTCATGCTCATGAATGGACTGGGACAGGCCGTGATCCCGATCCTCGGAACGGCCATCTTCATGATCTTCCCGCGGCAGCTGCTCCAGCTGTTCTCCGCCAGCGAAGAAATGCTTGCGCTGGGAGTCCCTGCGCTCAGGATCATCTCCGTTGCCTTATCCTAAAATTACATTATTGTAAGGTTGCTGGAGAAAATGTAAGAGAAAACTAAGGTGTCCGATCTGTGCCTCTGCTATAATGAGTACATCAAAACCAAGGAGGCATAATCAATGGCAATTCTGGAAGTCAATCATTTAAAGAAAGTATATACGACACGTCTGGGAAGCAACCACGTACAGGCGCTGAGAGACGTAAACTTTACAGTGGAAAAAGGAGAGTTCACCGCGATCATGGGAGAATCCGGAAGCGGAAAGACGACGCTCCTGAATATTATGGCGACGCTGGACAAACCCACCGGCGGGGAGGTGAAACTGAACGGCCGCTCCCTGAACACGTTGAAGGCTGTCTCTTATACTGCGTTTCGCCGGGAAAACCTGGGATTCGTCTTCCAGGACTTCAACCTGCTGGACACGTTCTCCCTGGAGGACAATATCTATCTCCCGCTTGTTCTGGAAGGAAAGTCCTACCCCGAGATGAAGAAAAAAGCGGAACCGCTGGTGAAAAAGCTGGGTATCGGGGAGATCCTCTCCAAATATCCTTACGAGGTTTCCGGCGGGCAGAAACAGAGGACTGCCGTTGCGCGGGCGCTGATCACAGATCCGCAGATCATCCTGGCAGACGAGCCGACGGGAGCCCTGGATTCCCGGGCGTCCGACAATCTGCTCCGGCTTTTCGAGGAGATCAACGGAGACGGTCAGACGATCCTGATGGTGACCCACAGCGTCAGCGCTGCATGCCACGCCGGAAGGGTGCTGTTTATCAAGGACGGCGAGGTATTCCATCAGCTGTACCGCGGTTCTCTGTCCCGGGAAGAAATGTATCAGAAGATCTCGGATACCCTGACAATCATAGCGACAGGTGGTGAACGTCATGAATAAACTTCTCTATGCAAAACTGGCTGCCAGTAATCTGAGGAAAAACCGCCAGAATATTCTTCCGTATCTGCTGTCCTGTATCGGAACAGTCATGATGTTTTTCATCATGGCATCTATTTCGGAAAATGAGGGGTTGAATGAACTGTATGGCGCCGACTATATCACAACGATCACAAATTTCGGCGTCTTTATCATCGGGCTGTTCTCTGTCGTGTTTCTGATTTACAGTAACAGCTTTCTGGTAAAGCGGAGAAAAAGAGAATACGGACTTTTCCATATTCTGGGAATGGAGAAAAAACACATTGCATTTATCCTGTTTTTTGAATCTCTGTATATGGGAGTGATCGCGCTGGCCGCAGGCGTTGGACTGGGAATTCTCCTGTACCGGCTGATGTTCCTGATCCTGGTGAAGCTGACTGGCATCGAAGGCACGTTCCAGTTCCATTTTTACGGTTCGGCACTGTCCGATACGGCCCTTCTTCTGGCAGCCATCTATCTGATCAATTTTTTGCTGGGTCTTCGCCAGATTCAGAAATCAGAACCGATCGAACTTCTGAAGGGAGATCAGTTCGGGGAGAAGGAGCCGAAAGCGAAAGTTCTCAGTGTCCTGGCGGGATTGATCACCCTGGGAGCCGGATACTATCTTGCTGTCACCTGCGAGAGTTCCCTGGAGGCGTTTACCACCTTTTTTGTCGCGGTCGTCCTGGTGGGAATCGGAACACATTTTCTGTTCTCCTCCGGAAGCATTGCGCTGCTGAAGGCCATGAAGAGGAACAAACGGTATTACTATAAACTGAATCACTTTACCGGGATCTCTGGCATGCTTTACCGGATGAAGCAGAACGCCGCGGGACTGGCGAATATCTGCATTCTCTCTACCGGTGTGTTGTTGGTAGTCTCCATCACCGTCTGCCTGTGGGCCGGGGTGGAAAATGCGCTGGAAAACCGTTATCCTGCACAGGTGACGATCCAGGGGAATGACATGACGGATGAGCAGATTGAAAATGGTCTTAAGGTGATCCGCCAGAGCATTTCCGATCAGGGCGTGGACCTGGAAGATACTGCTGATGCGCGGGCAATCTATGCGACTGTCTACCGGGAAGGAAATTCCTTTTCTGTCCCGGAGGGAAGCGCAGATCTGGTGCAGCTGAGAAGTTACCAGGGCATCTATCTGCTGACTCTGGAAGACTATACCCGCTGGACAGGAAAAGCACTGTCTCTGGAAAAAGGCACAGTGGCTGTCATGCCGGAGAGCAGAAAGGACTCTTTCCCTTATGATACCGTTCAGATCGGAGGCAGAACCTGGAAGGCCGAGGAAAAGACGGATGATGTCATGCAGATGGACGGAGAGGACGTGATCGAGAGCACCTACCTGATTTTCCGTGATGACGGGGAAGTGCAGGAGGCGCTGAATGATCTGGGACAGACGCAGTATCTTGGAAAAAGCTGGACATATTATATGAACTTCGATTTGTCACAGGAAGAGCAGATCGAGGCGGGCAGTAAGATCCGCGACGCGCTCAGCGCTGCCGGGTTAAATGTCTGGGTGGAGATCCGCGAGCAGGAACGCCCGGGTGTTCAGGCGATGTACGGCGCAATTCTGTTTTTCGGGATCTTTGTGGGTCTGCTGTTCCTGATGGCGACGGTAATGATCATCTATTACAAACGGATCTCGGAGGGCTATGACGACAGAAAACGGTTCCAGATCATGCAGAAAGTGGGAATGAGTAAACGGGAAGTGAAACAGTGTATCCATTCCCAGGTGCTGACGGTATTTTTCCTGCCGCTGATCACAGCGGTGATCCATACGATGGTTGCGTTTCCGTTCGTGCTCAAGATCATGAGAATGCTGAATTTCAGCAACGAGTATCTGTTCATGGCGGCGACAGGTGTTACGATCGTGGTATTTGCGGTGGTGTATGTGCTGGTATATGCAGTCACAGCCAGATCGTATTATAATATTGTAGAAGAATAAGAACTCAGAGAGGACGACAGTCCCGGAGGCGTGTCCGGTGTGAGGCGGAAGATCCGCTGCGCAGGGATTCACCGCCGGGACTGCCATTATGCTGCGGGTCATCTGCCGGCGGAATTTCTGTTTACAGAATTCTGATTTTTTTTTATAATATTGCCAGGGGCAAAAGGTCATGATTGCGTGAAAAAGCATGGCTTTGGGACTGTCTGCAAAAACATGGGAAAGCGGGCCGACCGGGCGGTTTTCGGGAAAATGGGAGGAAACAGTATGAATTATAAGCTGGTGCTGCAGTATGACGGGACGAGATATGACGGATGGCAGAAGCAGGGAAATACCAGCCAGACGATACAAGGAAAACTGGAGCAGGTGTTGTCACGGCTGACCGGTGAGGAAGTTGAGGTTCACGGCGCAGGGAGAACGGATGCGGGTGTTCACGCCAAAGGACAGACAGCGAATGTGCGTCTTGCCGGGGTATATGATGCGGAAGAACTGAAGAACCTGATGAATCATTATCTTCCGGAGGATATTGAAGTGCGGGAGGCGGTTCCGGTTCCCGAGCGGTTTCACAGCCGTCTGAACGCAGTCGGGAAGACTTATGCTTACCGGCTTACAGTGGATGGCGGAAAGCATGTGTTTGAGAGGAGGTTTCTGTATCTGTACGGAAAACCGTTGCATACGAAAGCCATGAAGCGGGCGGCGGAGTATTTTGTCGGAACGCATGATTTCCGGAGCTTCTGTGCAAACCGTCGGATGAAAAAATCGACGGTACGCACGATCAAGAGTATCACCTTTCAGGAGACGGACGGCATTCTGACGATCTCATTTACCGGAGATGGTTTTCTGTATCACATGATCCGGATCCTGGTGGGAACACTGCTGGAGGTCGGGGAAGGAAAACGAAGTCCGGATTCCATGGAGGAAGTGCTGAAGGCGTGTAACAGACAGGCGGCGGGTCCGCTGGCGCCTGCGGAGGGACTGACGCTGGAAGAGGTTTTCTATCAGCGGTCATAGAGCGCGTCAGGGATTCCCTTTCTCCGCAAAAGGTGTCCGTATTCCGCGGGGACGGGAGCGCCTGAAATAGGAGCGCCGGCGTGGGTCCGGCTGGCAGGAACCGTTCAGCCAACGGAACAGTTACACTGTCAGCCGTTGCTCTCATTGGCTGGCTTGACGGATATTTTTTTCGATGATAAACTTATTTCAGATGCAGCGCAGAAAATGACAGTTCAGCCGGCGGAATTGTTGCGGAAAAATGCAGAGACAGAAAGGCAGGGTGAAATGTTTATGACAATGGATGAATTGATTAAGGTGATCGAGATGCAGGAGGAGATCCTGCAGTTTTCCCATTTTACGAATGGAGACGCCTGGGAGCTGGGCAATCTGATCGTCCTGGAGGCCAGAAGAAGAGGTGCTTCCGCCGCTGTGAGTATCCGGCTGAACAATGGCCTTACGGTTTTCCAGTATTGTGACGATGGGATGACCAGATATAATCAGGAGCTGATGCGCAAAAAGTGCAATACGGTGCAGATGACGGAACACAGTTCGCTGCATCTGTATATGTTGGGAACTCAGAGCGAGGAAAGCCTGCGGCAGATGGCTTTGGATCCTGCGGAATACGTTGCGCTGGGCGGCGCATTCCCGATCCGTGTGGAGGAAGTTGGTGTGATCGGTGCGATCGTGGTGTCCGGTCTGGGACAGGTTTCCGATCATGATCTTCTGGTGAAATGCATCGGAAAATATCTCCATATTGATGAGGTTCCGAGGATCCGGCAGGTATAATTTCCGCCGGTACTGCAGGTCTGCATGCAGGATTGTATCCAGGCAGAGAAAAATCCATGGGAACAGAATGAAATCTGTTTCCATGGATTTTTTGTGCCATGTGCGCCTGGCAAAGCGTCCTGTTATTTCATTTTTTGGAGACAGTCCTGCATATCTTCCGGAAGAGGCGCATCAAAATGCATCCGTTTGCCTGTGATCGGGTGGCAAAACTCCAGAGAAGCGGAGTGAAGCGCCTGACGGCCGATGGGGTGGTCTCTGTCAGGGGCATACAGGGTGTCGCCAAGCAGCGGATGGCCGATGGAAGTCATGTGAACGCGGATCTGGTGGGTGCGCCCTGTTTCCAGTTTGAGACAGACATGGGAAGCTTCGGTTCCGCAGCGCAGAGTACGGAAGTGTGTGACGGCAGGATCTCCGTGCAAAGGATCTGTGGTCCGCTCGATGGAGGAGCCTTCCTTCCTGCCGATCGGCGTCCGGATCGTTCCGGAAGGCGGCAGAGACCCGAACACAAGCGCCTCATAAGTGCGAGAGATCTCCCGGCGTCTCATCTGGGCGGAGAGAATGGCACCGCTGAGAGCGTGCCTGGCAATGAGGAGAAGACCGGTGGTGTCGCGGTCCAGGCGGTTGATGCAGCGGTACGTAAACGTCTCATTTTTCTGCTGAAAATACCAGACAAGGCCATTGGCGAGCGTATTGGTGTAATTGTTCTGGGACGGATGGATCGGAGTGTCCGCCGGTTTGTTGACGACCAGGAGATCCTGATCTTCGTAGACGATGGAAAACGGAACCGGAGCGGGCGGTATTGCGTCGGATCCGCTCTCGGTTAGCCGCACGGTGATCAGATCTCCGGCTGCCGGTTTCTGATTGGCATAAGCCCACACGTGATTCAGACAGATGCCGTTGGCTGTCCTTTTTAAATGTGTCAGGATATGATGAGAATAGCCGTGATCCCTGAGAAACTGCTCGATGGTCACGCCTTCCTCATCGGAAGGAAACGGGTACTCGAAAATCCTTTCCATGAAATGTTCTGTAATTCCGCTGCTGTTATGTTCTTTTTCCATATTTTCTTCAGACTCCATGAAAGCTCAAAAATTGTCACCGTTCCGCCGGCTGTACGGTGATCATAAATCCAGGCATGGCTTTTGCCGTTCTCTGCTTTGCTGGAAAAAATGATTCCCGGAGCCGGCAAAACAGTGGTGTGTCTGCTGCTGAGATTCTATCACATCCTCCGTGGAAAGTCTATATGCAGCCATTGAAAAAACTGCGCAGATCGTAACGCTCAGCCGGGTCTGCGCAGCCGCTGTGCACACCGGCAAAACTGCTTGCTGCAAATGAAAAAACATTCGTGAATCATAACAGATTTTTAATAAGTATTAAAATTTCATGAATTGTCAGATAGTTGTTGATTTTAGGGAAAAATAACGTATAATAAAAAGA
>ERZ1090860.1876-NODE-1881-length-10561-cov-5.203883_pt1 | contig 10561 bp, 11 predicted proteins | sample MGYA00478483_ERZ1090860 | MGnify/ENA primary metagenome ERZ1090860 (study PRJEB33644, sample SAMEA5815741) | chicken gut metagenome | biome: Chicken; feature: Gastrointestinal Tract; material: Caecum | place: Ireland | collected 2019-01-01 | study: A study of...
GGCAGATATTGTTCATTATCAGGAAAAGTATATTTTCTTTTATATTTTTGATAAAGAAAAAATCATAAAAGAGAAACAAAATTTTGAAAACAGATTCAACCATATGTTTGATAAGAAAAATGTGAGGGCTATTATTCAACAACCAATAAATATTTGACAGTAAAGAACAAAGTGGACGCCAAGAGTGTCGTTCATATGGATTTTTATTCGGGAAAGCAATAAAGATTTCGCCCGGTACTGGAAAAATCAATGATTTCCTGCTAAAATGGGGAACGTAAATGCAGGAAAGGAGAAAAGACGATGCCAAAATTAAACGAGAACTATCAGAACCTGGAAGAGAGCTACCTGTTTGCAGAGATCGCAAGACGGGTTAAGGTATATGAGGAATCCCATCCGGACAACAAGATCATCCGTCTCGGGATCGGCGATGTGACAAAGCCGCTGACAAAGAAGGTGATCGCTGCACTCCACGAGGCAGTGGATGAGCAGGCAGTGCCGGAGACGTTCAAAGGATATGGCCCGGAGAAAGGATATGATTTCCTCAGAAATGCCATCTCTGATTATTATAAAAGAAACGGCGAAGATGTGGATCCGGATACGATCTTCATCTCCGACGGAGCAAAGAGCGACACAGGAAATATCACAGACCTGTTTGCAAAGGACAATGTAGTGCTGGTGCCGGATCCGGTATATCCGGTTTATGTGGACACAAATATGATGGATGGAAGAAAGATCGTCTACATGAACGGAACGGCGGAGAACAACTTCCTGCCCATGCCGGACGATTCTGTAAAGGCAGATATGATCTATCTCTGTTCCCCGAACAACCCGACAGGAGCATGCTATAACAAAGAGCAGCTGAAAGTCTGGGTTGACTATGCGCTGAAGAACGACGCGGTCATTATGTTTGACGCGGCGTATGAAGCGTTTGTCTCTGATCCGGAGCTTCCGAGGAGCATCTATGAGATTGAGGGCGCGAAGAAATGTGCCATCGAGTTCTGCTCTCTGTCGAAGACGGCAGGATTTACCGGAACACGCTGCTCCTACACTGTGATCCCGAAGGAACTGGTATTTACAGCTTCCAACGGAAAAGAAATGTCCTTAAACGAGATGTGGAACAGAAGACACTCCACAAAGTTCAATGGAACGCCTTATATCGTTCAGCGCGCGGCTGCGGCTGTATTCACAGAAGAGGGAATGGCGGAGTGCATGGAGAACATCGACTACTACAGAGAGAATGCGAAGATCATCGCAGACGTCCTGAAGAAGAAGAACATTCCGTTCACAGGCGGTGTGAATTCACCTTATATCTGGTTCCAGTGCCCGAACGGTATGGAATCCTGGGAGTTCTTTGACTACCTTCTGACACATGCGGAAGTAGTGGGAACACCGGGAGCGGGATTCGGCGAGAACGGAAAATATTTCTTCCGTCTGACCGCATTCGGACAGCATGAGAGCACAAAAGAAGCCATGAGAAGATTTGATGAGCTGTTTTAATTTCTCACAAAATATGGATTGCAAAAAAAGGATATCCACAGAGGTGGATGTCCTTTTTTTACGAAAAATTTACCCTGTCTTGATATAAAAAATGCAATTTGCTGGTAGGATAATTAACGACTGTACCCAGTACAGCCTAAACCTAAAAAAGACAGGAGATACTGATTTATGAATATTTTTGATATCCTGGGACCGGTCATGATAGGGCCGTCTAGTTCTCATACGGCCGGAGCGGCTAAAATAGGTTATGTAACCCGCACTCTGCTTGGAGAAAAACCGGTAAATGCAAGGATAGGTTTTGGCGGTTCTTTCGCTGCAACCGGGAAAGGGCACGGTACGGATAGGGCCGTCGTTGCCGGTCTGCTCGGAATGAAGCCCGATGATATGAGAATCCCGGAAAGCTTTGCTGTGGCAGAGGAAGAGAATCTGCTCTTTTCCTTTGAAAACGTCAGACTGCCGGAAGCCCATCCAAATACGGCGGTACTTGAGGTCACGGGAGACGGAGGAAGAAAGATCACAGTGCAGGCGTCTTCTCTGGGAGGCGGAAGAATAATGATAGAAAAACTGGATGGAACGGAAGTGCGGTGTACAGGAGAAACTCCTACTCTGATTGTATGCAACCAGGACAGCCCGGGAGTTGTCTCGGAGGTTACAAGCATATTATCCTGGAAAAATGTTAATATCGCTGCTTTGCGGCTGCATCGGGATAAACGAGGGGGAAGCGCTGTAATGGTGATTGAGACAGATCAGCCGGTCGGAAAAGAGATCATCTCCATGCTGGAGCAGCTTGAGGGGATCAACAGAGTGATATATGTCAATGGGGAGGTAGAATAATGTCCTATAATTCGTTGGAAGAGATTGTATTGCGGTGTGAACGTGAAAAGATACCTTTTTGGAGAGCTGTACTATATTCTGATCTAGAAGACAGGAATATCACAGAAGAAAGCTCTCTCAATACCATGAAAAAAATGTGGCAGGCTATGAGCGAGGCGGGATCGTCCTATGATGAGGATCTCAGATCGCAAAGCGGACTGTCGGGCGGTATGGGAGGAAGGATGCAGAAATATGCAGAGAAAGGCTGCACACTGAGCGGAGATAGGATATCCCGGGTTATCGCGCAGGCTCTGGAAATGGGAGAGTCCAATGCGTGTATGCGGCGGATTGTTGCAGCGCCGACTGCCGGTGCGTGCGGCGTACTTCCTGCTGTACTTCTTCCGATGGTAAAAGAGGAAGATGTGGCAGAGGAGAAAATACTGGAGGCTCTATATACTGCAGCAGGTATCGGGCAGGTTATCGCATCAAGGGCATTCATAGCAGGAGCGGCCGGAGGATGCCAGGCAGAGATCGGTTCTGCATCCGCGATGGCGGCAGGTGCATTAGTATGTATAAAAGAAGGGGCGCCGGAACAGATTGTGAATGCTGCGGCCATGGCATTAAAAAATCTTCTGGGGCTTGTGTGTGATCCGGTTGCAGGACTGGTGGAGGTGCCCTGCATTAAGAGAAATGTGATAGGGGCTGTAAATGCGGTTGCGTGTGCGGATATGGCGCTTGCCGGGATCGTGAGCAGGATCCCGGCTGATCAGGTGATCGACTCTATGCGTGAAGTGGGAGAAAGCATGCACGTTTCTCTGAAAGAGACCGGGGAAGGCGGATTAGCCGGCACGCCGGAAGCAAAGAAAATTTGGAAAAGATTACAATGATTTAACAGTTCATTGGTGAGCATTTAACAATGATTTATTATAATATGCAGCGTTGCAAACCGAAAACAAAGGATAAGTAAAAGGGAGAAAATAATGAAAAGAAGAATTATAAGTGCGCTGCTTCTCGTCTGCATGACAGCTTCGCTGGCAGTGGGATGCGGCTCTGAGGAACCGGTTGAAACTGTAGATTTAAACAGCATGACCTTAGAAGAAATTGAAGCACAGGCAAAAGAAGAAGGTGAACTTGAGTCTGCGGCCATGCCGGATACCTGGGCAAACTGGGGAGAAACATGGCAGGAGTATAGCGATCTGTATGGAATCTCTCATGTAGATACTGACATGTCATCCGCGGAAGAGATCTCGCTTTTTGAGACAGAAGGCGAAGACGCGACAAAGGACATCGGAGACGTCGGACAGGCATTTGGTCCGGTGGCTGAGGAGCAGGGAGTCACGCTGCCTTACAAGACGAGCTACTGGGATTCGATCCCTGACTGGGCGAAAGATGATGACGGGGACTGGATTATAGGATATTATGGAACGATGTCAGTTATTGTGAATAATAAGATCGTGAAAGACACGCCGACCTCTTTTGAAGATATCCTGAATGGGGATTATATGGTTGCGGTCGGAGACGTTCAGGCGGCGACACAGGCACAGTATGCAGTGCTTGCTGCAGCAATCGCATACGGCGGCGATGAGAGCAATATCCAGCCGGGGCTTGATTACTTCAGACAGATCGCAGAGCAGGGAAGGCTCGATCTTGGAGAATTCACCCAGGCTAGAATAGAAAAAGGCGAAGTTGGTGTGGCGTTCCTCTGGGACTTCAATGCGCTGGGGTACAGAGAGCAGTTTGTTGAGAACAATCCTGATGCAGACTTCTCTGTATTCATTCCGTCTGAAGCGTCTATCCAGACTGGATATGCTACGATCATCAACAAATATTCCAAGCATCCATGCGCCGCAGCTCTGGCAAGAGAGTACATCTTAAGCGATGAAGGACAGATCAATCTTGCAAAGGGGTATGCAACACCGATCAGGGAAGATGTAGAACTTCCGGAAGATGTCGCTTCCAAACTTCTGGATGACAGCCAGTATGCAAACGCGAGAATGGTAGAAGATCAGGAGGCATGGGATGAGACCGCAACGACAATCGGAACATTATGGCAGGAAGAGGTCGTAGCTTACGCACAATAATTGAAACCAGGAAATGACCGGGCTGCTGCTGAAAAACAGCGGCCCTCTTTATGTAAAGGTGAGGTTGATATGAAAGCACAAAAGAAAACTTACTTAATGGCGCTGGCACCGTTTCTTCTCCTTTGTATTCTCTTTGAGATCATCCCGGTGATCTACACGGTTGTCAGAAGTTTCTTCCCGGAAGGGGGAGAAATCGGATTTACTCTTGAAAACTATATCAATATTTTTACCGGAAAACTGTATCAGCAGGCAATCATCAACAGCCTTCTGATTTCCGTCCTTTCCTCTGTCATCGGCCTGGTCGTGGCGTTTATCGGTGCCAAAGCGGTCCACGAGGAAAAAGGAAAACTCAGGACAGTATTTATGAGCATCCTGAACATGGTATCAAACTTTTCCGGTGTTCCGCTGGCATTTGCTTATATCATCATGTTTGGAAATATCGGAGTCATGACCATGATCGGAGCGAATTACGGGATAGGATTTCTGGCGGAATTCCCGCTGTACTCCGTGTGGGGACTACTCCTGATCTATGTGTACTTCCAGATCCCATTGTCGACGCTTCTCCTGATCCCGGCGTTTGATTCGATCCGGAAGGAGTGGAAAGAGGCAGTGGCGCTCCTGGGAGGACGCTCCATGACATTCTGGAGGAAAGTCGGGATTCCTGTACTCCTTCCGAGCATCCTGGGAACATTTTCCGTTTTATTTGCAAATGCGCTTGCGGCATATGCATCTGCGTATGCCCTGCTGATGAACAATGTCTCTCTTCTCCCGATCCGTCTGTCGGAGCAGTTTGTTGGAGATATTATCCAGAGACCTGAGTTCGGAAGTGCGATCGCAGTGGTCATGATGGTATTCATGGTGCTGGCCATTGCCGTGCAGAATAAGATGACGCCGAAGAAAGGAGGAAGACACTGATGAACGCACAAAAAAAGAAAAAACATGTCGGGGCGAAGATCGCAATCATTGTGATCATTGCATATCTGCTTCTTCCCCTTGTGATGACGTTGATCTATTCTCTGTTTCAGGAATGGATCGATGTGATGCCGACCGGATTTACCCTGGGTGCGTATACACAGCTTTTTACAGATCCTCTGTTCTGGGAAGCGGTGGGACGGACGGTTGTCATTTCCATTGTGCCGATCCTTCTGTGTACGGTATTTGTACTTCTGGCAATGTATGTCGTGGTTGTCTACCATCCGGAATGGGACAGGATGATCCAAATCCTCTGTACGATCCCGTACGCGATCCAGGGAGTTATCCTTCCGATCTGTGTGCTGTCTCTCTACAGCAGTGCCCCGGAGCCTTTTGGAAACAGAATGTTCATGCTGGTAGCGACATATATGGTAGTGATCCTGCCGTATGTATATCAGGGAATCCGAAATAACTTAAACGGCGTGGGGGCGTCCAGGCTGATCGAGGCTGCGCAGATGCTCGGAGCAAGCAAGTTTTACGCGTTTTTCCGCGTTGTGATCCCCAATATTATGGGCGGCGTCACGATTTCCGTCATGCTTGCCATGGCGATTGTGTTCGGTGATTTCGTTATCATCAATACGCTGGCAGGCGGACACTTTATGACAGCGCAGATGTATTTGTATGATGTAATGAAGAAATCAGGACAGAGGACCTGCGCGGTGATCGTCATACTGTTCCTCGTAACACTGATCATCTCGGCATGTGCGTTCTTCCTGCAGTCGAGAGGGAAAGACAGAAAGGATAGATAAAGAAAATGGCTTATATAGAATTTAAAAATATTGATAAATTTTATGGAGATAACCACGTATTGAAAGGAATCAATCTTGAGATCAACAAAGGTGACTTTGTCACTCTGCTCGGACCTTCCGGGTGCGGAAAAAGCACACTGCTGCGCTGCCTTGCAGGATTGGAACAGATTTCCGGCGGACGGATCACGCTGGATGGGGAGGATATCACAGACAAGGATCCGAAGGACCGCAACATCGGAATGGTGTTCCAGCAGTACAGTCTTTTTCCGAACATGACCGTGGAGGAAAACCTGTCCTTTGGACTGAAGCTGCAGAAACTGGATTCCGCAGAAATTAGCAGACGGGTGAAAGACGCGATTGATATGGTGGAACTGAAAGGAAAAGAGAAAGAATACCCGGCGAACCTTTCCGGCGGACAGCAGCAGAGAGTTGCCCTGGCAAGAGGTATCGTGATGCAGCCGAAAGTACTCCTTCTGGATGAGCCCTTAAGCGCCATTGACGCAAAGCTGAGAAAATCTCTTCAGACAAGCATTCGCAGGATTCATAAAGAACTGGGCCTTACCTCAGTGTTCGTAACGCATGACCAGGATGAGGCGATGGTCATGTCAGATGTGATCCATCTGTTCCACGATGGGAAGATCGAGCAGTCCGGGAGCCCGGTGGAGGTATATACGAAACCGGTGACGTCTTTTGCTGCAGGTTTCATTGGAAACTATAATATCCTTGACTCAAGGGCGATGGAGCTGATCACGGGTAAAAAGTGGAAGGACGGACAGATCGCGATCCGGCCGGAGACATTTTTTCTGTCCAGAAATGAGATCACAACGGAAGACTACTGTATGCAGGGAACAATCACGGATTCTGTACCGAGAGGAAATGTCCTCCGTTATACCATCAACATTAATGATGTAGAAGTATATGCGGATGTTCTCTTTAGAAGTACATCGATGTATAATATAGGCGACAAGCTGAACATCGGTGTTTCTGATCGTAACTGCGTACGCCTGTAATGCCTGTGGGCAATATGGGCAGTCAAGGGGAGACAGAGGAAAAGTGAGCGCGGACATAGGAAAAATTCATACGGGGCGCAGCAGATCAGATTTTGCTGTGTCTCAAATTGTCAGAGGAGGTAAAGAATTGGAGAAGATTACAATACGGGGATTCTCGGAAAAAGGAAACTGGTACAAAGGAAATCTACACAGTCATACAGTAAATTCGGACGGAAAGCTGACGCCGGAAGAGTCGGTGAAACTGTTCAGGGAACACGGGTATCATTTCCTGTGCTTCTCGGAACACGATAAGTATACGGATTACAGGGAACAGTTTGACTGCGAGGATTTTATTATCCTTCCGGGGCTTGAGGCGTCCGCGGTACTCTACAGGGAAGAAGGCTCCGGACGAAGGAAAAAAGTACATCATATCCATGGAATCCTGGGTACAGAAGAAATGGTAAAGAACGCGCCGCTGCCTCCTTACCGTCACAATGAGGTCCACCCGGTATTGAAATACTACGGAGACTGGGACGGAGCGGCCGTGGCACAGAAGCTGGCGGATGAAATGACCCGGAGGGGAATGATAACGACTTACAACCATCCGGTCTGGTCCAGGGTGAGAGAGTCTGAGTTTATCGATACGGAAGGAATCTGGGCACTGGAGATATTTAACTATAATACAGTCAATGAGAGCAATACAGGATACGATGAGACATACTGGGACGTGATGCTCCGTGAAGGAAAAAAGATTTTCGGATTTGCATCAGATGACAATCATAACGAGGGTCTGTTTGATGACGCCTGCGGGGGATGGGTCACAGTAAAGTCAGAATCATTGACGCGCGAAGATATCCTTCAGAATATGCTTTCCGGAAATTATTATTCGTCATCAGGTCCGGAGATCTATGATTGGGGGATCCGAAACGGGGTGGCATATGTGGAGTGCAGTGATGTATATCGGATAGACTTTATAGCAGGCAATGATATCAATGACGGAACTTCCTGTGTGTGTGATTCCTATGAAGAGACGATCACCCACGGAGAGTATGAACTCAAAGGCCACGAGACATATGTGCGGATAAAATGTACGGATAAAAATGGAAAAACCGCATGGAGCAATCCTGTTTTTCTGAAGAGTCCTCTGTTATAATAGAAAAGGAATGAAAACAGGAGGAAATAATATATGATACAGAGCGACTGCCATATGCACACAGGGTTTTCATCAGACAGCGAAGCCACGGTAAGGAGCATGATCGAGGGGGCTATACAGAAGGGACTCCGGGAGATCTGTCTTACAGATCACTACGACAAAGATTACCCGGAGGTGCCGGACATTGAAGGAGTTCCCTTTGTATTTGACCCGGAGGAATACTTCCGTACCCTGGCAGCACTGAAAGAAGAATATCAGGATCGGATCACAGTGCGCACCGGGATTGAGATCGGACTGCAGCCCCATCTGGGCGGTTTTTACAGGGGACTGACAGAGAAGTATCCTTTTGACTTTGTCATCGGTTCGGTCCACCTTGTACACGGTCTTGACCCCTATTATGGAGAACTCTTTGAGGGAAGGACGGATGAGGAGGCATATGCGGAGACGTTCCGGGAGACCCTGACGGATCTGGAAGCCATCAAAGATTTCGATGTTCTGGGGCATATCGACTATGTGGTGCGCTACGGAAGAGAGAAGGAAAAGCATTATTCTTACCGGAAGTTTGCGGATGAGATTGATGCGGTCCTGAAGAAAGTCATCGAGATGGGGAAAGGAATCGAACTGAATACCGGAGGATTCAAATATGGGCTTGGGTTCTGCAATCCCCACCCTGATATAATAAAACGGTATCATGAGCTGGGCGGAGAGATCATTACAGTGGGCGCTGACGCCCACAAGCCGGAGCATATCGCCTATGATTTTGACAAGGCGGAGGAGATACTGAAAGAATGCGGTTTTCGATATTACACGGTATTCGAGAGGAGAAAACCAGTTTTTCGAAAGCTGTAGGGCATAAAAGGAATAAAAATATCCCCCGGAGCTGAGGAAGGAGAAAGCGTATTTCAGCCCCGGGGGATATGTTTGACGTCTTATCTTTTAAGGTTTTGTCAGAGCCCTTTCATGATATTCCGAACGACCTGATCCTGGATCTGGTCGTTTTTTTCATTCTGCACGCGGTAATCCGCATATCTGGCGCACATGTAAAGGTAATCGGAAAGACGGTTTACATACTGCATTGCTTTGGCGTCAGCGCCGTAGTTCTGCTCCACCTTACGGAACCGTCTCTCAGAGCGCCGCGCCACTGCACGCGCTACATCCAGCCTTGCGGAAAGTTCGCACCCGCCGTACAGGACGAACTCTTTCGCGCGGGGGAAGGAGTTCTCGATCTGATCAATCTCCTCCTCCAGAGCGGAGGTCTCATCCTGGCTGAAACGGTAATCCAGATTGCGTGGATCTGCCACTCCCGCCATGATCTGCATCAGATTTCGCTGGATATGAGAAAGGCGTTCCTTCAGGGAAGCATCGGCAAGGACCTTGGCCAGCCCGATATGACTGTTCAGCTCGTCGATGGTGCCCAGCAGCTCGATCCGGTCATCCGATTTGGAAACACTCATCCCGTTTGCCAGGGAGGTCGTTCCCCGGTCGCCGTGTTTTGTATAGATATTCATATTCCGTATTCCTCCTTAAACGGCAGTTTCTTGATGGCACGGGCACTGTTCGCGCCCACATTGCGGCACTGCCTTTTGTCTGGATGCAGATAGCTTTCGATATTTTTCCCTTTTTCCAGTCCGCGCATCTTCAGACATATGGCGGTTCTGAAGATCCCGATCCCGGAACCCAGCATGGAATCACGGGCTGCCTTATATGCCAGTTTTTCCATACACTCGTCCGGCATCTCTGTGGTGTCATAGAAGACGCCTTCCTCTTCGATCCCGGCACAGACTTCTTTAAGGACAGCCGGGTCCGCTTCATGTGTGTAGATAAATATGGACGGTCTCTTTACAACCATAGCCATTGACATCCGGCTCCTTTCCCCTTTGATATGCTTTATGAACGCTCCCCGAGATAGGAGAGTACAAGTCCGGTGGCGACGGCGTTTCTCGGGCCTTCGCTCCCGCGGATGTTGCCGCGTCCGCAGACGATGCGGTAGTCGGCAAATTCTTCCATCAGCATCTCGGGTATCTCAAAATCTTCCGCGGAACCTCCTACGAGGACTACGGTAGAGATATTTCTCAGGTTGTGGTCCGGCGCGACTTTCGCAAGCGCCCGGAACGCGTTGGTCACGAAGACTTTGCGTTTCGCTTCCCTCCGCACCTGGACGATCTTCTCCATGGGGATCTCCTGCTCGATGCGGATGAGCCCGTTCTCTGTCAGGAGCACCACCCGCCCGAAGAAGCGGGGGTCGATGGACTCGTCCACGAAAGTCATCTGCCCGTTCTCCATGCGCATGTGGAACAGACTTTCTAC
>ERZ1090860.1882-NODE-1887-length-10526-cov-4.467768_pt1 | contig 10526 bp, 4 predicted proteins | sample MGYA00478483_ERZ1090860 | MGnify/ENA primary metagenome ERZ1090860 (study PRJEB33644, sample SAMEA5815741) | chicken gut metagenome | biome: Chicken; feature: Gastrointestinal Tract; material: Caecum | place: Ireland | collected 2019-01-01 | study: A study of the...
GGGGCCCTGCCGGCGAGGAGGGCAGCATTGCCGTTCCCTACCTGGTGGCCGATACCGCCACCTACCTGGGCTTCCTCAAGGCCACCGATGCGGAGGGCACGGTCTCCCCCTGGACCACCTCCCAGAAGCTGGACCTGGAGCAGTATTATAATGTAGAGACCGTCACGGTGGACATGGACGATCTGCTGGACGATGTCTTCTTCCTCATTGTGCCCGAGGAGAATGTGGAGGGGCGCACCTATGTGACCCGTACCTCCTCCGGCGGCTTTGACCTGAATCGGGATAACTCCTTCCAGACCCAGGCGGAGACCCAGAATATGACCCAGTTCATCGCGGAGTGGAACCCGGTCAGCTTCACCGAGTTCCACGGTCAGCACAAGGAGTTCCAGTGTGAGCCCTGCGATCCCCCCCACGAGCCCAACTTTGAATACGACCTGCTGGCCGAACACCTGATGGCCGGCGGTGAGGCACTGGGCATTGCGGCCGTAGCCAACAACGACACCTTCAACAGCTACTCCACTCCCCAGCGGGATTATCTTTCCTACACCGGCAAGACCAACGCTGACGGCTCCTACCAGACCCAGTGGCTGGACCCCTGGGATGACATGTCCACCAGCTACACGCCCCAGTACTCTATGCTCCACGGTACCGTGGCCTACACGGTGGAGCTGCCCAGCCACAACGACGCCGCCACCGACTTGGTAGCCTACGGCGCGCTGGGTCAGAGCGTCTATGTGGCCGGCAACAAGGAGAGCTACCTCCTCAACCAGACCAAGATTTTCGAGCGGGGCGTGACCAACGCCAACTCCGACGCCTATGAGCTGGTGGGCCAGTGGTTCACCGACCAGTACGATGTGGAGGGCGCCGAGGCCGATGTCTTCCGCCCCGAGTACGATGGTGAGGGCCAAAACGGCAACTTCTACCCCGAGTGTTACATCATTCCCATGGATGGCGCCAATCAGTCCAATCTCCAGGCCGCCGCAGAGATGATGGAATATCTGACCCGTAACGGCGTCAAGGTCAATCTGACCGAGGCCTCATTCACCTATGACGGGGTGGAGTACCCCGCCGGCACCCTGATTGTCTCCATGTACCAGGCCAAACGGAGTGTGGCCAACGGCGTGCTCTATGACGGTACCGTCATCACCGGCTGGCCCGTCCTCTACTCCGAGGGCATCACCGCCTTCGACAAGACCCGGGGCTTTGACATGGTGGTGTGCGCCGAGTCCGCCGCCTATGAGACAATTTCTGCCATCTGCGGCGACGCTGTGAGCTATGAGGACACCTTGACCTATGTATCCGGCCTCACCTCCTCCTTTACCGGGGTGGAGGGCGCCCAGGTGGTCCTGATGAACGCCTCTGAAGACTCCACCGCCGCCGTCAATGCCCTGCTGAAGGCGGGCAAGACGGTCTCTCTTATCACCGAGGGCCAGTACAAGGGCAGCTTCCTGTGCTCCTACGCCGACGGGCAGAGCGTGGCCGGCGACTATCTCATCACCGGCATCGGTGTGGCGGAGGCCCCTGCGGCCCAGACCATCTCCAAAGCCCCTGTGGTCTACATCTCCGGCAAACCCGCCGACAACGACGCCGGTTTTGTCAAAACCACCTTGGTCAGCGGGGCTTATGAGTACAACTATGACCGCCAGGCCATGGAGCTGCTGGGCTTCACCGTCACCGACAACGCCTCTCAGGCCGACCTCATCATCGGCGCTGCCGAGTTGGATGGGCAGGCTCTGGCCGCCGTAAAGAGCGGCACCCCCTACATCGGCTACGGCTATGACGCCATTGCGTCCGCCCAGGACCTCTTTGCCCAGGGTGCGCTGGTCCGGGAGGTCGTCAGCGACAACGCCATGGACGCCCTGGCCTATGTGACCTACCCCACCGACAGCCTCATCACCGCCAGCTATGTGGCCGAGGGGGATGACATCCTCTACGGCTATGGCGCGGGCTACTTTGCTGCCATTCCCGACGGCGCTCAGGTGCTGGTCCAGCTGGACGGCTCCAAGGAGCTGTTGGAGGGCTTCCTCCCCGCCGGTGGAGAGCACTATGACGACTTCCTGAACAATTCTATCCAGGGGATTTCCTATCGGGGCCAGGGCGTGGACGGCTCTGAGCTGGATGTGGTCCTCTTTGCCAACACTCTGACCAACAAGGTCCACCAGCGGGATGAGTACGGTTTCATCAGCAACGCCGCCTTTGTCAGTGTGCTGGGCACCGCACCCACCACGCCCACTGAGGACACTGACACCGCCGAGCCCGCCGGCTACACCGACGTGGCCGCTGACGCCTGGTATGCCGGGTCCGTGTCCGCTGTCACCGAATTGGGCCTTATGAACGGCGTTACAGATACCACCTTCGCCCCCGCTATGGATACCAGTCGGGGCATGCTGGTCACCATCTTGGCCCGTTGCGCCGGGGCGGATACCTCTGTGAGCGCCTCCTGGTATGCCGACGGCCAGGCCTGGGCTGTGGAGAATGGCGTGTCCGACGGCACCAATATGGAGGGTGTCCTGAGCCGGGAGCAGCTGGTCACCATGCTGTGGCGCTATGCCGGCCGCCCTGCCGCCGAGGGCGACCTGTCTTCCTACACGGACGGCGGTGCTGTCAGCAGTTGGGCCGCCGACGCCGTGACCTGGGCTGTGGCCAACGGCATCCTCACCGGCAGCGATTCCGGTGCCCTGAACCCCCAGGGCAACGCCTCCCGCGCTGAACTGGCCACCCTGATGGTCCGTGCAAGCGCCCTGCTCACCTCTGCCGGGGAGTAACACGCCTTTGCTTCCTCAAAAGGCCCGGGACATCCATGCCCCGGGCCTCAGCATGTCGAGAAGGGTCCGTTGCAAAATGAGCCCATAAAAACGAGCGAGGTTTGGAGCCCGAAAGGGTTTCCAAACCTCGCTCGTTGCTTTATTCTTAGTTTGTGAGTCCAAAGAAAAAGCAAGACCAGTGTACCGTATATGATCGGAACGGTCAACTGGTACTTGCACTTGATGCAGAAATGATGATACCGGAGAACGCGCCCGTCCGGCTGCTAAACGCCCAGCTTGAGGAACTGGAGTATGGGAAACTGTACGAAGCCTATTCTCCCAAAGGGAAAAAATCGGCGGCGGATCTACGGGTGTTGTTCAAGGTATTGGCACACGGGTATCTGCGTGGGATCTACTCCAGCCGGAAGTTGGAGGAGGCCTACCGGTACCGCATTGACTTCAGATGGCTGCCGGAGGACCGGAAGCCGCCGGATCACAGCACCCTAGCGCGGTTTCGCACCGGACGTTGCAAGGAAGCGGTGGAGGAGCTGTTCTACCAGTTTGTCCGCAAGCTGGAGGAAGTGGGCGAAACAGACCACTGACTTGAAAAAGCTGTGGATGAAACGGGAACAGGGCAGACTCCAGTCCCGTGTATCTATAAAAATGATCTCGTAGTCTCTCAAAAACCAAAAAATTCTCCACACAGACGCAAGAAAATCGCTTGCGTTTGGTTTACTATACCTATTTGGGGGAGCTCCCGCAAATTTCATGGAAATTTTCACTATTCTGCCCGCCTTAGGCACAAGAAAACCCGCCGCAGAATTTTTCAATTCTACGGCGGGCCCTTTTATGTCTTTTCGTCAAACGATACGCCGCAGTTGCGGCAGGTGATGGTGACTTTGCCCTTGCCCCGGGGCACCCGGAGCTGTTGACCGCAGTTGGGACACTTGAAATACCGGTGTTCCTTGTCCCGGTGAATGGTGCGCTGGAGCTTGAACCAGCGGATGGCGGGCCCAGTCACGGTGAGAAACTTGGCGTTTTCAGCGCGGCGGCGGGCATAGTTCCGGGAGAAGACCCGGAAGAGAACCACCAGGATACACAGGAAATAGATGAGATAGAGAGGGGAAGCGTCCAAGAACAGGTCCAAAAGATAGAGGACCAGTGCAACTCCGGTGAGGCAGAAGTTGAGCTGATCCCAGCCATACCGGCCATAAAGGAGCCGCTGTATGAAGTTCATGGCCGTTGCCTCCTTCCGTTTCAGTGCTGACACGCCCTGATTTTCATGTATTTATCATAGCCGCAGGATGTGTACTCGTCAAGAAAGCAAACGTAAACAAAGTGTGAATTGTACCGTGGACACAATAAAAGTAGGGAAAAACGGCGCCGGCGGAGAGCAATGTGTTTTTGGAGGGTGTCTGCTTTTCGACCCGGAGAGTCTGGGCGGTGCCCCAGTGGCGATTTTTCTTGCGCTGTGGGGACAAAGCCTGTATACTGGAGGAAAAAAACACAGGAGGCGGCGGATATGGCCCGGATCGACAAGGAAAATTACTATTTGGATATTGCGGATACGGTGCTCAAGCGATCCACCTGTCTGCGGCGGTGCTATGGCGCCATCATCGTAAAGAATGATGAGATCCTTTCCACTGGCTACAATGGAGCCCCCCGGGGACGGAAAAACTGCACCGATCTGGGCCGCTGTACCCGGGAGGAGCTCCGAGTGCCCTCGGGTGAGCGGTATGAACTATGCCGCTCTGTCCATGCCGAGGCCAACTGCATTATCTCGGCCCCCCGCAGCGCCACCCTGGGCTCCACCCTCTACCTGGCTGGCCGGGACGCCAAGACCGGCGAACTCCTTCCTGATGCCACCTCCTGCTCCATGTGCCGGCGTCTCATCATCAATGCCGGTATTCAAAGGGTGGTTATCCGCAGGAGTCCGGAACAGTACGCCGTGGTCCACGTGGAGGACTGGATCCGGGAGGATGACAGCCTGCCCCAGAGCCTGGGAGAGTCAGCCGGGGAGGAGCACGGATGTGGCTGCTGCCGGTGAGCGTATTTGAAGAAACTGAGAAGACCGTCCCGGTGTTTTGGCGCCGGGGCGGATTTTTATGCGCCGTACCCCCTCTTTTCATCCTTTCGCCTGCGAATGTTCTTGACAGAAAAGCGAGGGGGACTTACAATATAAAAGGACAAAACTGAAGAACTTCAGGGGATGTTTTTCACAAGATCGTGTGGGTGAGCATCGCAGTCCAAGGTTGTTTGGTGCTCAAGGACCCACACGAGTCATTTTATGTGTCGGAGCCATACAAAAAGCCGCTATCGGCGCGCTCCGGGATGTGAACAGAACTGATTTGACGGAGGTGCAGACAGAACAAATGGGATTTATCCTGATCGGAATTCTGATCGGGCTTGTCATCGGGTTCCTGCTGGGCATTTTCTACCGCAAGAAGGTAGCGGAAAAGGAGATTTCCAGCGCCGAAGAGGAGGCCAAGCGCATCATCAATGAGTCCATCAAGAGCGCCGGCGCTCTTGATGGACTCATTGATGATGCGCTTGGCCTCCTCTTCGGCGCTGGAAATCTCCTTTTCCGCTACCTTCTTGCGGTAGAAAATGCCCAGCAGGAACCCGATGACAAGCCCGATCAGAATTCCGATCAGGATAAATCCCATTTGTTCTGTCTGCACCTCCGTCAAATCAGTTCTGTTCACATCCCGGAGCGCGCCGATAGCGGCTTTTTGTATGGCTCCGACACATAAAATGACTCGTGTGGGTCCTTGAGCACCAAACAACCTTGGACTGCGATGCTCACCCACACGATCTTGTGAAAAACATCCCCTGAAGTTCTTCAGTTTTGTCCTTTTATATTGTAAGTCCCCCTCGCTTTTCTGTCAAGAACATTCGCAGGCGAAAGGATGAAAAGAGGGGGTACGGCGCATAAAAATCCGCCCCGGCGCCAAAACACCGGGACGGTCTTCTCAGTTTCTTCAAATACGCTCACCGGCAGCAGCCACATCCGTGCTCCTCCCCGGCTGACTCTCCCAGGCTCTGGGGCAGGCTGTCATCCTCCCGGATCCAGTCCTCCACGTGGACCACGGCGTACTGTTCCGGACTCCTGCGGATAACCACCCTTTGAATACCGGCATTGATGATGAGACGCCGGCACATGGAGCAGGAGGTGGCATCAGGAAGGAGTTCGCCGGTCTTGGCGTCCCGGCCAGCCAGGTAGAGGGTGGAGCCCAGGGTGGCGCTGCGGGGGGCCGAGATAATGCAGTTGGCCTCGGCATGGACAGAGCGGCATAGTTCATACCGCTCACCCGAGGGCACTCGGAGCTCCTCCCGGGTACAGCGGCCCAGATCGGTGCAGTTTTTCCGTCCCCGGGGGGCTCCATTGTAGCCAGTGGAAAGGATCTCATCATTCTTTACGATGATGGCGCCATAGCACCGCCGCAGACAGGTGGATCGCTTGAGCACCGTATCCGCAATATCCAAATAGTAATTTTCCTTGTCGATCCGGGCCATATCCGCCGCCTCCTGTGTTTTTTTCCTCCAGTATACAGGCTTTGTCCCCACAGCGCAAGAAAAATCGCCACTGGGGCACCGCCCAGACTCTCCGGGTCGAAAAGCAGACACCCTCCAAAAACACATTGCTCTCCGCCGGCGCCGTTTTTCCCTACTTTTATTGTGTCCACGGTACAATTCACACTTTGTTTACGTTTGCTTTCTTGACGAGTACACATCCTGCGGCTATGATAAATACATGAAAATCAGGGCGTGTCAGCACTGAAACGGAAGGAGGCAACGGCCATGAACTTCATACAGCGGCTCCTTTATGGCCGGTATGGCTGGGATCAGCTCAACTTCTGCCTCACCGGAGTTGCACTGGTCCTCTATCTTTTGGACCTGTTCTTGGACGCTTCCCCTCTCTATCTCATCTATTTCCTGTGTATCCTGGTGGTTCTCTTCCGGGTCTTCTCCCGGAACTATGCCCGCCGCCGCGCTGAAAACGCCAAGTTTCTCACCGTGACTGGGCCCGCCATCCGCTGGTTCAAGCTCCAGCGCACCATTCACCGGGACAAGGAACACCGGTATTTCAAGTGTCCCAACTGCGGTCAACAGCTCCGGGTGCCCCGGGGCAAGGGCAAAGTCACCATCACCTGCCGCAACTGCGGCGTATCGTTTGACGAAAAGACATAAAAGGGCCCGCCGTAGAATTGAAAAATTCTGCGGCGGGTTTTCTTGTGCCTAAGGCGGGCAGAATAGTGAAAATTTCCATGAAATTTGCGGGAGCTCCCCCAAATAGGTATAGTAAACCAAACGCAAGCGATTTTCTTGCGTCTGTGTGGAGAATTTTTTGGTTTTTGAGAGACTACGAGATCATTTTTATAGATACACGGGACTGGAGTCTGCCCTGTTCCCGTTTCATCCACAGCTTTTTCAAGTCAGTGGTCTGTTTCGCCCACTTCCTCCAGCTTGCGGACAAACTGGTAGAACAGCTCCTCCACCGCTTCCTTGCAACGTCCGGTGCGAAACCGCGCTAGGGTGCTGTGATCCGGCGGCTTCCGGTCCTCCGGCAGCCATCTGAAGTCAATGCGGTACCGGTAGGCCTCCTCCAACTTCCGGCTGGAGTAGATCCCACGCAGATACCCGTGTGCCAATACCTTGAACAACACCCGTAGATCCGCCGCCGATTTTTTCCCTTTGGGAGAATAGGCTTCGTACAGTTTCCCATACTCCAGTTCCTCAAGCTGGGCGTTTAGCAGCCGGACGGGCGCGTTCTCCGGTATCATCATTTCTGCATCAAGTGCAAGTACCAGTTGACCGTTCCGATCATATACGGTACACTGGTCTTGCTTTTTCTTTGGACTCACAAACTAAGAATAAAGCAACGAGCGAGGTTTGGAAACCCTTTCGGGCTCCAAACCTCGCTCGTTTTTATGGGCTCATTTTGCAACGGACCCTTCTCGACATGCTGAGGCCCGGGGCATGGATGTCCCGGGCCTTTTGAGGAAGCAAAGGCGTGTTACTCCCCGGCAGAGGTGAGCAGGGCGCTTGCACGGACCATCAGGGTGGCCAGTTCAGCGCGGGAGGCGTTGCCCTGGGGGTTCAGGGCACCGGAATCGCTGCCGGTGAGGATGCCGTTGGCCACAGCCCAGGTCACGGCGTCGGCGGCCCAACTGCTGACAGCACCGCCGTCCGTGTAGGAAGACAGGTCGCCCTCGGCGGCAGGGCGGCCGGCATAGCGCCACAGCATGGTGACCAGCTGCTCCCGGCTCAGGACACCCTCCATATTGGTGCCGTCGGACACGCCATTCTCCACAGCCCAGGCCTGGCCGTCGGCATACCAGGAGGCGCTCACAGAGGTATCCGCCCCGGCGCAACGGGCCAAGATGGTGACCAGCATGCCCCGACTGGTATCCATAGCGGGGGCGAAGGTGGTATCTGTAACGCCGTTCATAAGGCCCAATTCGGTGACAGCGGACACGGACCCGGCATACCAGGCGTCAGCGGCCACGTCGGTGTAGCCGGCGGGCTCGGCGGTGTCAGTGTCCTCAGTGGGCGTGGTGGGTGCGGTGCCCAGCACACTGACAAAGGCGGCGTTGCTGATGAAACCGTACTCATCCCGCTGGTGGACCTTGTTGGTCAGAGTGTTGGCAAAGAGGACCACATCCAGCTCAGAGCCGTCCACGCCCTGGCCCCGATAGGAAATCCCCTGGATAGAATTGTTCAGGAAGTCGTCATAGTGCTCTCCACCGGCGGGGAGGAAGCCCTCCAACAGCTCCTTGGAGCCGTCCAGCTGGACCAGCACCTGAGCGCCGTCGGGAATGGCAGCAAAGTAGCCCGCGCCATAGCCGTAGAGGATGTCATCCCCCTCGGCCACATAGCTGGCGGTGATGAGGCTGTCGGTGGGGTAGGTCACATAGGCCAGGGCGTCCATGGCGTTGTCGCTGACGACCTCCCGGACCAGCGCACCCTGGGCAAAGAGGTCCTGGGCGGACGCAATGGCGTCATAGCCGTAGCCGATGTAGGGGGTGCCGCTCTTTACGGCGGCCAGAGCCTGCCCATCCAACTCGGCAGCGCCGATGATGAGGTCGGCCTGAGAGGCGTTGTCGGTGACGGTGAAGCCCAGCAGCTCCATGGCCTGGCGGTCATAGTTGTACTCATAAGCCCCGCTGACCAAGGTGGTTTTGACAAAACCGGCGTCGTTGTCGGCGGGTTTGCCGGAGATGTAGACCACAGGGGCTTTGGAGATGGTCTGGGCCGCAGGGGCCTCCGCCACACCGATGCCGGTGATGAGATAGTCGCCGGCCACGCTCTGCCCGTCGGCGTAGGAGCACAGGAAGCTGCCCTTGTACTGGCCCTCGGTGATAAGAGAGACCGTCTTGCCCGCCTTCAGCAGGGCATTGACGGCGGCGGTGGAGTCTTCAGAGGCGTTCATCAGGACCACCTGGGCGCCCTCCACCCCGGTAAAGGAGGAGGTGAGGCCGGATACATAGGTCAAGGTGTCCTCATAGCTCACAGCGTCGCCGCAGATGGCAGAAATTGTCTCATAGGCGGCGGACTCGGCGCACACCACCATGTCAAAGCCCCGGGTCTTGTCGAAGGCGGTGATGCCCTCGGAGTAGAGGACGGGCCAGCCGGTGATGACGGTACCGTCATAGAGCACGCCGTTGGCCACACTCCGTTTGGCCTGGTACATGGAGACAATCAGGGTGCCGGCGGGGTACTCCACCCCGTCATAGGTGAATGAGGCCTCGGTCAGATTGACCTTGACGCCGTTACGGGTCAGATATTCCATCATCTCTGCGGCGGCCTGGAGATTGGACTGATTGGCGCCATCCATGGGAATGATGTAACACTCGGGGTAGAAGTTGCCGTTTTGGCCCTCACCATCGTACTCGGGGCGGAAGACATCGGCCTCGGCGCCCTCCACATCGTACTGGTCGGTGAACCACTGGCCCACCAGCTCATAGGCGTCGGAGTTGGCGTTGGTCACGCCCCGCTCGAAAATCTTGGTCTGGTTGAGGAGGTAGCTCTCCTTGTTGCCGGCCACATAGACGCTCTGACCCAGCGCGCCGTAGGCTACCAAGTCGGTGGCGGCGTCGTTGTGGCTGGGCAGCTCCACCGTGTAGGCCACGGTACCGTGGAGCATAGAGTACTGGGGCGTGTAGCTGGTGGACATGTCATCCCAGGGGTCCAGCCACTGGGTCTGGTAGGAGCCGTCAGCGTTGGTCTTGCCGGTGTAGGAAAGATAATCCCGCTGGGGAGTGGAGTAGCTGTTGAAGGTGTCGTTGTTGGCTACGGCCGCAATGCCCAGTGCCTCACCGCCGGCCATCAGGTGTTCGGCCAGCAGGTCGTATTCAAAGTTGGGCTCGTGGGGGGGATCGCAGGGCTCACACTGGAACTCCTTGTGCTGACCGTGGAACTCGGTGAAGCTGACCGGGTTCCACTCCGCGATGAACTGGGTCATATTCTGGGTCTCCGCCTGGGTCTGGAAGGAGTTATCCCGATTCAGGTCAAAGCCGCCGGAGGAGGTACGGGTCACATAGGTGCGCCCCTCCACATTCTCCTCGGGCACAATGAGGAAGAAGACATCGTCCAGCAGATCGTCCATGTCCACCGTGACGGTCTCTACATTATAATACTGCTCCAGGTCCAGCTTCTGGGAGGTGGTCCAGGGGGAGACCGTGCCCTCCGCATCGGTGGCCTTGAGGAAGCCCAGGTAGGTGGCGGTATCGGCCACCAGGTAGGGAACGGCAATGCTGCCCTCCTCGCCGGCAGGGCCCC
>ERZ1090860.1883-NODE-1888-length-10525-cov-7.106304_pt1 | contig 10525 bp, 12 predicted proteins | sample MGYA00478483_ERZ1090860 | MGnify/ENA primary metagenome ERZ1090860 (study PRJEB33644, sample SAMEA5815741) | chicken gut metagenome | biome: Chicken; feature: Gastrointestinal Tract; material: Caecum | place: Ireland | collected 2019-01-01 | study: A study of...
AACAGCGTGCTTGAGCTTATCCAGTTCGGTCAATCCTTCGGCCATATTGCATCACCTCCTGCCAGATCAAACAAAGTCATCTGGGACGGTGTCACACGGAGCCGCTCATGCATATCGTAATTGGCAATGATCAGCTCAGGGAATTGGGCGCCGTTGTCGTACCTCTGTTTGATGTTGTTGAGCCGTGTGGTTTCCATCAGGTAGATGCCCGGCTGATCGTACAGGCTGCGGATGAACTCATCGTCGTTATAGGAAAGCAGAAACTTGCCTTCAATCCGCATCAGGGCATCTCGCAGACGAATGTGATCCGCCTCTGTGAAACCGTCCTCACCGATGTTTTGATAGTAGCCCTCCGTGGCATGATAGGGTGGGTCAAGATAGAATAAGCTCACCGGGCGATCATACTGCCGGATGAGCTTCTCAAAGTCCTTGTTTTCAATGACCACTTTGGCCAGACGCCGGTGGGCCTGTTCGATGAGGGGGAAATTGCCCCACATGTCATGGGGCTGGCTGCCGAAGCTGGTCAGTCCTGCGGCATAGCTGTACCGAATCAGTTCGTAGAACCATGCGGCTTTCTGAACATCGGTAGCGGGACTGTCGCGGGCTAACGCTGTACGGACTACATCGAAGTCTTCCCGCGAGTTCAGCACATATTTCAGTGCTTCCATCAGCTCCTGCGGTTTATCTCTTACACAGCGGTAAAGATTGACCAATAGGCTATTGAAATCGTTGTACACTTCGAAATCGTTGCCGGGCGGCTTATGGAACAGCACCCAACCTCCTCCGCCAAAGACCTCGATATATCGCTCGTAGTAGAGCGGGAATAAGGTGACGATCAGTTCTCGGAGGGCTTTTTTCCCGCCGATCCAGCTCATGAAACTATTCAACCGCATCACCGCCTTCCAGTGGCAGACGGGTCTGGGCGGTATCAAATTGCTCCAGAGAATGATTCAGGCCGGCGATGGCCGCGGCGATCCCACTGATCCGCCGTGTCAAGTGGGCGATAGTCGCCCGCACCTCCTGTTCCGTGGCGGCATAGTAGTAGCCGTTTCCGCTGCTTGCAATGGGAATACTCTTTCGGCGCAGGCGGTTGACCATCTGCCGAACCTCAATCCCCCTGATGGAGAAGACGCACTCCAATTCCCGGCTGGTGGCGGCATTCGATTCGCCGGAATGGTACCGTTCCAAAAATTCCGCCAGCCGATCTTCCTTCATAGATGCCTCCTTTCCGGGGTGTTTTTCCGAAAAGGGCATAAAAAGGAGGGGGCCGTTTATCCCTCTCGGAAAAACGGCCCCATTGTTTTTTGATTATTTACTTTTTGTCTTGATCACCTCCTTGCGTTTCCCATAGCAGATAGGATTTTACATGGACATGGTCGGTTCGTCGGGTGGTTGGCTATATTCGAAGACAATATCCGTGCCATTCCATGACACATAGCCGTGCGCTGCTGCCGACAGGCCAAGGTTTTTCATCTTCTGATTTGCATATCCTTCGGTGTCAAAGCACGACGCAAGAAGCTCGTCTTTGGGATATACGCCATCCTGAATTGCCAAGGTCTTGCCATATTCAGCCAGTTCCATGTCCCGCGGCATGAAGTTGTAGCAGTGAAGATTCTGTGCCAAATCCAACGCATAGTCCAGACGATGGCAGTCCTCCAGTTCCATGACTGCCTGCCATTTATCCAGCCACCTCGGCTCGCCCTGCCCCTGTTCGGCCCAAGCATACCCAAAGTCGATGGCATGACGGACAAGTTCCGCTGCAGAGCCGTACTGGGAAAGAATGTCCTCCAGCTGTGGGAGGCAGCAGTCCACATCCACGGCGATGCACTCGGTCAAAGATTCGACCTCCAGTGCGTCCAGAGCCAGGAGAAGTTCGTCCGGGTGTGCAGTATCCATATACTCGCCAGTGTCCGGGAATCCAACCCATACGCCGTTCATATTGGAGCGGCTTGCCAGCTTGACCCGGATACCGTAGTCACCTTTGTCGGGATTCAGCGTCGGGTCGCCATCCAGAAACGGATCGATCAGAGAGGTGACCTTGATGAAGTGTCCGTCGCAGAAGGTGTTCCCACCGTTCTGACGATAGGCTGTGCCCACTTTCTCCGGGTCAAGAAACGCACGGGCTTGAGAGACAGGGCGCTGGATCTGCTCCATGATGAACTTGCCCAGCCGGGCATCGTCCCCAGCACCGTAGAACAGGTCGTAGTGATCCAGCTGATTGGCAATCAGCATCACATCCAGAGTCGTCTGGGGATGCTCGATCTGCAGGGCGCCCCGAAACAGCAGCTTTTCTTTGACCGTCATGTTTTCAAATCGCCTCTCCAGCCAGTCATGCTGGGAGTTGGTCATATCAAAGCCATCCAGCAAGTCGAAGAGTTCAGACTGTTGAGCGTTCACTACATCATCTCCATTCCGTTGCTCTCAGACGGGTGTTCCTGGGCTTGGAGCAACTCGTTGCCATCTCTGCGCTGTACCAGTCCATAGGGAGTCAGCACAGCATTGTTGGCGGCCATGACATCCAGACCATAGTTGTAGAGACTGACATGCTTCTTCAGAATAGACAGGGATTGCTCATCCACAATGAGACGAAGCTCCTCGGATGCAACCTCCTCGGGATTTCGCTGGTCAGGCTCGAACAGGTAGTCATCCAGGCACTCGGAGATTTGAATGGCAGTCACAACATCATGGCAGTCCGTTGCAAGGATGACCGCCTTCAGTTTGGAAAGATCTCCGCTATCTTCCCGGTATTTGAGGTGCCTTGCCAGTTCGTTAAGCTCCTGGATATCGTCACAGTCCATACTTTCCAGAAGATCCGGGACAGCACCGTCCTCCGTCCAGAAGACCATCTCCCGCCAGGAGGCCGCTCCGCACTCCTCCAGCGCATGTTCCAGCTCCTCCTGTGTTGCGGGGAGGTTCAGATATACTTGCTTTTCCGGCAGACCGTTGGAGCCCATGGGGGAGCTTCCGGCCAACAGGCGGATGGCATAGGAGGGAGCTGCAGGCATGAGGTCCAGTGTCCCATATACCTGTTCCAGTTCGGTATGCTGTGTGACATATCCGCCGCTGGCAAAGACGCCACCCTCCTCAAATCGGGCTTTTCTGCCGAGCATTTCAAAGTCCAGATACTCAAAGATGGAGTCGGGGACTTTTTCAAGTGCTGGGATGAAATCATTCTCGGCATAGAATCTGCCCAGCTGCTCATCCGTTGTGGCGTTGACCACATGGCAGCAGTCTGTGCTGTAGGCCAGGTCGATCATGGTGGCAACGCTGATGGGGCCGTATTTCTTGGCCACCTCCATGTTGAACAGTCCTTCGAATGCAGTTCTCTCTCTGCCGTTCATCTGGCCCAGGACGGTCGCCAGAGCATTGAGCTGGTAGAGATCGCATTCATGGGCCAGATGGACATGGAGAAACGGAAACCCATGGTGTTCAAGAAATTCCCATCTCGGCTTATCGCCGGGGGCCATCTGAAGCTTGTCCAGCGCATCCAGAAGGCCGTAGTAGGCAGCGGGGAGTTCCAGCTCACAGCAACGATCCTTATCTCCGGACAGCTCCACGCGAAACACCTTATCCAAGGGTCATCCCTCCCATCTGGTGGTTGTAGTCTTCCTGGTACTTGGCAGGATCAGCGCCGGGGACATCCCAGCCGCACATGCTGCCCACCTCCATGGCCTGCCGCTGCCACATATCTACGCCAAGGTGCTCGTTGAGCTGGTCGGCCAGTTCAACATTCCGCTCCTTGTTGCCGGTGTCCCACTCCGAGGGGTGGTAGCCGGTTTCACCTCGCTTGATGCAGATCAGCTGGCCCGTAGTGGGCAGGGTGGAGTAGCACATCTCCGGCAGTCCCTCTGCCAGTTTGGGAGAGAATCGCTCCTCCTCCGTCTGGATACTCCAATCGTCGAAGTTCCACAGATGGACATACAGTTCGTCATCACCGATGCAGATGTCCCGCTGCTCAAAGCCTTCGCCCCAGCCATCCGATGCCTGTCCGGAGATGTACTCCTTCAGGTTGGACAGTTCCTCCGGGGTAAGGGTCCCTGCCACACGGCATTCAGCCACGCCCCAGAGCTGCCCGTTTCGATCCTCAACTGTGAACACAGCGGACAGGACTTTCTGGTTGACGCTATCATCTCCGCTGTACCAGTGCATCAGGCCGCGCTCAGTTTCCTCCGGCATACGATTTTTGATCAGGGCACTGAGAATGTCCCCCTCGTAGCCACGCAGCATTCTGCCATCCAGCAAGGCGCTGTCATCCTCCATCTCACCATACTCGTTGCGGGTGTAGAGGTCCGCTGTCAGGGGCATATACAACTTCAGCGTGGTAGGTTCAGGCGGCATCACAGAGAAACTGTCCTCACCGATGATCAGCGCCAGAGTTCGGCCATTGTCCCATTTCATATGGAACTGGCCATCGTCGTCGATGTAGTCCAGCGTACCCATGCTGCCCGGTTCCAGCGGGGCATAGGGATCTTTCATCTCTCTGAGCTTGATTCTGGTTCCTGTCGGAAACTGCTCCCGCAGGAAGTTCAGCCATTCCTTGGGTACTGACATTTACATCCCTCCCATACTCATGCCCTGGTTGGGCAGCTCCAGCTCCTGCCGGAGGTGGTCTACCGACTCCAGAATTTCAGGATCATTTTTAAAGCTGTTCATCTTCTGATAGTCCTCGAAGAACCTCTGCTCACCGTCCTGTGTGTGAACAAGGTCTACCGTGGCGATGCCATCCTTCGTGACGCCAATGCGCTTTTCAGGCCGGACGCTGGAACTGTAAATCCGAATGGCATCCGACAAGGTCAGATCCCGATGGAACTGCTCCTCCTGGGTATTGCAGTCAGTAATTACAAACCAGCTGTAGCTGTGCGGAAGCGACGGGTCAGCCGCATCCCGCAACGCTTTCATGCCCTTTTCTGTCAGTCCGTAGCTGCATTCCCGACGAGGGTTTGCTTCGCCGGCGAAGTCCAGCAGAATGTCATCCACAGCCTTGCGGATGGCGGGGTCATCCGTCAGCGTTTCGCAGCGGAATCCGGTGGTGGCCATATAAGGTAATTCTTCCCGAATGGCCGTCAGATATGTTTCTCCATCCTGATACTCCATCTGCTCACCGCTGGCGAATGTCACTCGACCAACCGGCTTGTTCTGCTGAGCCATCTGCTGCTGACGCAAGTCGTAACAGTAGAGATACCCTTGGTAGTCGCCGGGGGACGGGGTGCAGCGCAGACAGTAGCGGTAATGCTTCGTTTCTGCGATGTAACCATAACTCCGGCCGTCCTGCGTAATTGCTCCACCATTCTGATGACAGTAGGTGCTCATTGCGGACAGATCCTTTAGAGGACCATCGGCACGAAGGGCATCCACAACTTCCTGAAGGTCATCCTTAAATTCCCCGGTGTTGAATTGGTCTTCGTTATGAGGCCACCAGGTATGGAAAAATCCTTTCCCGCCGGAGCCGAAGTCCATGCGGAGATGTCCCACCGTACCCAGCGTCTCATCCAGCGCCTGGTCTGGCTCTGAATAAAAGAGACCCGCTTCCTCACGAGAAGCGGGCCTGAATTGGCTGAACTGTTTATGATGCTCCAAAAACTCGGCAATCGTTTTGTTACTCATTTTCTCACTCCCTTCGTGCTGGTATAGCTACACAACATACCACTACTCAGCGGAAATAGCTATGGCCAAAAGGCGTTCTGCCGGAAAAGTGGAGGTAGCCCGCAACAGCGGCTCCCACCGCTGCCACAGATGCCAGTGTGATCATGATTTTCTTTTTCATTTACAGTCCTCCCATATTGTTCAGGTCATTTGCATATCAAATTGCGGCTCCGGAGACTCCATGAGCTGTTCCAGATATTTGGGGTCTACAATCACCTCTGATTCGTTTCTTCCGTTAAAGTACGCATGGATATGCTCTTTCCTGATCTTCGCTTCGTAAACCGTGCCTTCCTCGCCAAACCGGTGGGCGAACCACTCAGCGGTTCGGCGATCCAATGTCCAAGACAGTGCTTTGATGTTTCTCCGGTTGTACGGGGTCACGCCGCGGAATACGGTCACAGCATCCTCCAGAGAGTCATATACCTGTTGTTCCTCCTCATCCATAAGATATTTCGGGGGAACGGATTGAAACAGCACCAGCAACTCAGCTTTGCTCACATTACAATCCTGATTGGGACATTCCTCCTGCGTCCATGCTCTGGATAAGAGTATTCCAAGATCCCGCTCTGAAAGCGCCGGGGTGGCAAACTTGATGAAGGTCAGATAATAGGGCGGGTTGAGCAGTGCGAAGATCTCTCGGACATTTTCGGCATGGTCAATTTGTTCTCCGACCTGACTACGCCATCTGGCGCAGTTATCTGGATCGTCCACCAGGTCGACCATAGAAAGACTTCCATCTTCGTTTCGGAGAGCGGATATACCGGAGTTTGTGAATGGGTGGCTGACAATCATCGGGGAAAAGGCAGTCTGTTGAATTTGTACATCGAGGAGGGTGTGTGCCACCAGCTTTACTCGGAACAAATCAGTTTCGCGGGTCATCAGGAAAGGCCTCCCATTCCTAACGCCTGCGTTTCCTCAGAGAAGGGACTGCTGCATCTGCGGATAAGGCCGAACTCGGTTCGCCGGACGCCGTCCTCCGCCATGGCGTCCTCGCCAAGCTTCTCAAAATCCATATATCCATCGATGGTATCGATCAGCTCATCATCAGCACCGATGCGCCGCAGGACAATTTGTCCGTATTCGTAAGTGTCCTCCGTGATGCGCTCGTAGTCGTCCAGATTCATGGCACAGCGGAGCGCCTCTTGCATAGTTCCCGGCTGCTCCACAGAAAGAACCGACAGATATTTCAGTAGTTCACCGTCTTCACGCTGCATCGCCTCAATGGCCCAAGCCAATTCGTTTGCATCTTCCACACATACCCCTGTGGTGGGGATATGTTCGTCCATGTAGGGCGCCGCAAACGATACCTTGGTTATCGCTGCCTCTGCAAAGCAATCGATTCCCAGTATTCTTTTTACTCGCTCCAATTCCTCCTTCGTCGCCGGAAGGCATACACTCGCTTGCGTTTGGGAGGAGGAGAGGTCAAGCTGGATCTGCGACGCTTTCTCTCTGACAAGTTCATCATCCTGCTTGCGGAGTACATAGCCGGCGTGGGTGTAGGCACCGCCATGCTCGGCATAGTATTCTGCGCCGATTTTTGCGAAGTCCAGGTAGGGCCAAGCTGCTTCGGGGAATCTGGGATCACCATGAAACTGACCGGTAACAGCGACATAGCGGCCAAGTGTCACATCTGAATTGACATTGGGAATGAGAATGTAGTCCGACACCTGTTCCGCCACACGGATGACATCGTTCAGATTATTGATGCTATTGCCATCCAATGCGCCGGCATAGATGTTCCGTTCGCGGGAATCCATTTTGGCAATGATGCTCGAAAGCCGATTCAGCTGTGCAAGCTGCGTTCTGGAATCAGGGTCAAGTCCGCTGAGGTACGACGGAAGATTGGCGATAACGCTTTTGATCTCGACAATCTCAGTTTTTCCTGCTCTGTTGGCCTGATCAAGCTGGCTGGACGCTTCTGTAATGGTGCTCTGAGATGCGGGCAAATTGAGGGGGACAATGACAGGACTCCCACTTCGTTTCATAAAGAGTTGGATCATGTCATGCCTCCCATTTGAAAGTCCTGTTCCCGCTGATAGGCTTCTGCTGGATCGTCTGCCATCAATTCCTCCAGACTCAGCGTACCCTGGTAGGCGATATAGCCGCGGTTGGTGAACATACCGGACTCTTGATCCATGTGCTGCAGGCCGTATTTCTCGTAGTCATAGAACTCGTCCAGGTTGGGGTCGTACTCAAAATGGCCGGATTTCTGAATCATATATTTTCCGTATTCCATCGGAGTGTGTACGCCAGGGGCAAATTCGAAGAGATCCAGATTCTCGGCCAGATGACGGATCTGACTGGCACATTCCGGTCCGGCCATGCTCACAGCAGCACCCAGCTTTATGCAGTCATCGTTGGAGAGTTTACCCACGGCCTGCGCCAGCTCATTGAGTTCATAGATGTTTTCACGCCGAAAGTCCAGCGCCACATCCACTTCCTCTGGGAACATACTGTCACCCATTCGGAAACACATATCCTTCGGGTCGGCAATACCGCTGCGCTGCATAGCACGCTCGATCTGTCCTTTGGATGCGGGAAGGTATATCCAGGTGACATTTTGGGTGTTCTCCGGTTCCTGTCTGGAAACCAATCCCACCATGATCATATCCGCTTCGTAGTGGTAGCCGGGGAGATGCTTTCCATCGTAGAGCTGCGAGAGCTGCATACCGTTGTCATAAACCACGCCGTAGCGTGTGACGGTACCTTCGTTGCCTTCGATCAAAAGAACTGCTGTTTCCTCACCATCCAGATTCTCCAACTCCTCGGTGCCGACACATCCGCCGTGAGTGTTCATATAGTGGTCACGGCCAATGGCACCCAGGTCAGAAAAATCTGTAATGACCGTTGCCTGCTGGCAGCAGAAGGTCAGGTTGATCAGATCCTTCATACTGGTGAGATCCAGTTTTTCGGCCATGGCCTGGAATTGTGAGTACTCGCCGACATCAAAGCTCTCCAGCCGCTTAGCCAGATAATCCAGCTCATCCAGATTGACCTGCGTCCCCTCCAGCCGATAAAATACCGGCCACCCTTTGCAAAACTCATTTACATGGCAGTCGGAGTTAACCGCACTTCCAATTTCAAGTGCGGTTACCAGCTCTATGCAGTGGTCATATTGTTCTCTGGGGATGGGAAGCGGAATGGTCACTTCTCCGAACTCTGGATGGTCCGAATTGCTTAAAACTGCTTCCATCATGCTTTAGGAATCACCCTTTCTTTCTAAATCTGAAATCGCATCACCGTATCTGGCCAGAAGCAGAGCGCAGATAATCAGTTGGAACGCCTCATCTGTGACCAGTTCGTGGGATGCGAGATCGGCGATGGTAATGTTTTGGCTGCCGGTGGAAATTGCCTTGGCTGCCTGATAAACGCTGTAAAGCTCCGGTTGGATGCCGGCCAGCCGGACGGAGTCAAAATCGAAGCCATCATCTTCAATTTTCCAGATCACCCTGCGCCAGATATCATCGTAGGCCGTCAGGAGAAACAACGCAGCCTGGTTGCGTTGCGACAATTGGCGGTAGCGTGTTCGCCAGCGTGTCCAGCGGCTACGATGTTCGTCGGTACGGAAAAATTGCAGGGGATGCTGGTACAGCATCTGTGCCAACCGCCCCCACAGACTCATTTTTAGTTTGCTGTTGAGACAGTCCCTGAGCAATTCCTCAAGACTGAGGGTCCCAGCTTCGATCCGTTCCTCCAGACAAATGCACTGGTCCAGAGGGCAGAGATTCTTGCGAGAGTAGTTCATGCAGTATTCGCATTTTACATCCTTGGCCTGATACTGAAATCCGGAGCGGCGCTGGCCATGACCTCTGGGCTTGAAATGAGGTGGGGTCATCATCATCTGCTCCATCTGGTACAACGGGGTATCTCTCATGAAATAGCGCGTCATGGGTAGTGATCTCCTTTCGGTGAAATAAAAAAGCGCCGGAGTCACTTCTAAAACTCCGGCGCTTGGTGTATTACATTGTCAGCTCCTGGCTTTGAGAATTCGTAGCGTGCTGCTCCTGCTCATTGATGTGATCCAGGATATTGGGCATTCCGCTCAGGATCTGCTCCTGAACGCCTTTGATGCATTGTTCCTGGTTATAGGTCAAATCAAATCCGGCATCCAGTGTGTCGGCGCAGCATCGGTAAATTTCGGTGAGTTGTGCTGCGTTAAAAATCTGCTGTTTAGAGATGAGGCCGGACCGGGTGGCGAAGTCCTGCTTGGCGCCCGAATAGTTTTCCTGAAAATAGTGTCCGTAGTTAAGACCTGTACGGTCAAAGTTCCAGTCCCAGGTAACAAAGTGGACGCCAAATTTGGTCGGGTGTCCGGCCAGAACCGTTCCGTTGAAATCAGCCAGCACCCTGAAATCTCCCAAGAGGCCCTGGGCATTCAGCGGGGGAGCCTGTTCCATCAAGGTCATATACTCCTGAACCATGCGGGCCAGATTGGTGGCTCGCTCACAGGCCCGTTCTCGTTCCGGCGTCGCCACATCCTCCTGCCAGTAGCGAACACCTCCGCCCTCTGTGATCCGACAGAGAGGGAGACCATTCCACTCCACAGGAAGTGATTCGTCCTGTTCCAGTTGCGGGGTGAAACCCTCACGGTGGAGAGCGGTACGAAGCTCTTGAAAAAACTGTTCTCGATTCATTTACTACCTCCTAAATCTTAGCGCCCTTTTTGAAATTGTCTGAAAATGAAAAAGGGCGCCAACCTATTGGCCCATCACGACCAACAAATTGACACCCCAAATTTTGTGTATCCTATTGGCAGAAAAATAGCGCCCTTTTTGAAAATTGCTGTTTCAAAAAGGGCGCCACATGGTTTCGGGTTTGCCAACCACTGAGAAGAGGGGGTTCGAATCCCACCAGTTAGGGGGAAACAGTGGTTGGCATCTAT
>ERZ1090860.1888-NODE-1893-length-10518-cov-3.787346_pt1 | contig 10518 bp, 12 predicted proteins | sample MGYA00478483_ERZ1090860 | MGnify/ENA primary metagenome ERZ1090860 (study PRJEB33644, sample SAMEA5815741) | chicken gut metagenome | biome: Chicken; feature: Gastrointestinal Tract; material: Caecum | place: Ireland | collected 2019-01-01 | study: A study of...
ATCATCGGATAAGTATTTTCTGAAAAGCTGGGTGGAAAACCGGGGCTTCCCCCTGCATTACAAGCGGCGGGGGACGGCAACAATCCGCGTGGTCTACCTCGAGGAATTCTGGCCGTGGGCCGAGAAAAACCGCTCTTTCCTGGATTTCTCCAAGATGGAGCCCCTGGCGCTGGGCGCGGAGCCGGACTGGCTACCAGAGCAGCGCCGGAAAGACCATGAGGCCTATGCGCTCCAGAGGAAAGACCTGTGGACACCCGCGGAGGACTCCCGCCTCAAAATGCTGGTCAGCCAGCACAGGTATTCGTGGGCGGAGATTTCCGACATGATGCACCGCTCCCACGGGGCGATTTCCCGCCGATGCCGCGACCTCGGCATCAAGGACCGGCCCGTTGCTATGGCGCCGGCCGGGAAAAGAGCCACCTGGACACAGGAGGATTTCAAGGCCCTGGCTGACGTGATTCGGAACGGCGACAGCTATGCCGCCATCGGAAAGGCCGTGGGCCGGTCGGAGAAATGTGTCCGCTCCAAGATCTACAACGACTACCTGACCGAAAACATGGACAAGGTGCGGGAAATGCTCGGTGACGGGCCCTGGGGATCTGGAGCCCCGGAGATGGACGTCAAGCACGGCTTCTATATCTCGCGCACCAGACAGCAGGTCCGGCGCGACCTCTCCGCACTGGCGGCGCTGCTCCGTAAAAGAATGAACGACCTCGGCTATGACCCCTACTGGCAGCGATTCATGTGTATGAACTGGGATGACATCGGCGGGTGCTCTGCCGGGTGCAAGGATTGCGATTCCTGCACGGAGTTCCGCCGCATACCCCCGCAATACTGCGCCCGCTGCGGGGCCACCTTCTACGAGCGCAAGGAAAATCGCTTCTGCTCGGCCTGCCGCACGGCCCGGAAGAAGCAGGCCCAGCGCCGGTGGTGCCGCATGAACGGATATACCCGAAAGGAGGCGTGAGATGTTCTTCCTGGAAAGAAAAGAGCCGGTCGCCATGCCGAATGTCCTCGGCAACACCAGCCAGCCGGTCCACACATACCGATGGAAAGCGATATACACCTGCCCGGAGCGGTGGCCCCTGGAGGCGCTTCTCCTGCACATGGACCCCAAGACGCACCGCATCACATCAAATTCCCCGGCCGAGGGATAAGTCGGCCAGCGAAAGGAGCTTGTATGAAAAAACCGATCAATGACCGCTGCCCTTTGCAGGACGAGTGCGAGCGGAAGAAGTGTGACTTTATCCACACCGAGCTGAAATGCCCCTACTACTCCGTGAATGCGCGCAAGGACTATTACATCGACGACCAGGAGGAAATTCGGGAGCGGCAGTATCGGGAGCGGCAGGATGCGCAATTCCTGGAGTCGCTGGGTGACGATGATGACACCGCCGACGGTGGCCTGGTCTACATCCTTATCGAACAGCTCTACCCCCATCCCGACAACCCCCGGAAAGACCTGGGCGACCTGACCGAGCTGGCCGACAGCATTAAGGTCAACGGCGTCCTCCAAAACTTGACCGTAGTCCCGAGAGCTGAGGGCGGCTACACCGTCGTCATCGGTCACCGCCGTCTGGCCGCCGCGAAGCTGGCCGGCCTAAAGGCGCTGCCCTGCATCGTGACTGACATGGACAGCCGATCCCAGATGCAGACGATGCTTATCGAGAATATTCAGCGTTCAGACCTGAATGTCTATGAGCAGGCCCAGGGCTTTCAAATGATGCTCGATATGGGGGACAGCGTAGAGGAAATTGCAAGAAAAACCGGCTTCTCACAGACGACTGTTCGCCGCCGCGTAAAAATGATGGAGCTGGACCAGGACGAGCTGAAAGAGGTTTCCAGCAGGCAGATTTCTCTCTCTGATTTTGACCGGCTGGCTCAGATCGAGGATATTAAGACACGAAACAAAGTACTGAAGGACATCGGAACCTACAATTTTGACGGCGCCGTGGCCAGAGCCATCAGAGAGGAGCATCGGAAGAAGGTCACGCCTGCGGCAAAAAAGCAGGTCAAAGGGCTTGGGCTGAAAGAACTCCCAGACAGCGAAAGATACAGCGGCAAGTACGACACCGTCAGCAGTATCAGTCTCGATACATGGGACCCGGAAAGCGGTCTTGGCATAAAAGATGCGACCGGCGTCCTTTACAGCCTGGACCACTGGGGCAACCTGTACTTCTACAAGAAGCGAGAACGCGCAGCGCAAAAGAAAAAGTCTCAGAAGGAAATGGGGCGGGAAAAGGCCATCGCCAACGCCCACGCCGCTCTCAAAGAGGAGGAAGCCGTTGCCTACGAACTCAGGCAAAAGTTTGTTAAATCAATCTCTGTTTCGCAGAAGACACTTACTCCCCTCCTCTGCGGAGCGGTAATCGGTATCGTGTCATCGACCGTGCTATACAAAAGCGCGGACAGAAGCGCCCTCTTAAAGTTAATCGGGGTGGACCCGGATGGAAAATGGGACGAGGTGCGCTCCGGCGCAATCAAGGCCATCACCACCATGAATATTGACACCCTAATACCAGAAGTCGTGTATGCCATTTTCCAGGATAGCAAGGGAAACGGGTATCACAGTAGCTACAAGGGCGAATGGCCCAAGCATGAAGGAAACCTCATGCTTGACGCACTTTATGCGTGGCTGGAGGGCATGGGGTATGAAATGTCCGACAGCGAAAAGGCCCTCCAGGACGGTACCCACGAGCTGTTCCAGGAGGCGGATGGATGAAGGCCCTTACCATTTGGCAGCCCTGGGCCTCGCTGCTGGTGTCCGGCCAAAAGAAATATGAAACCAGGAGCTGGGCCACTGCCTACCGAGGGCCCATAGCCATCCACGCCGCCATGCGGCCGGTGCGCCGAACCATCGACGCACTGGCCGCCGACAGGGATGGGAGCGGATGGAACACGCTGGAGCGGCTGGACAGCCTCTTCCTCCGCCCCGGGGCGCTCGACCAGTTACCTACCGGGGCCATCGTCGGAAAGGCGATTCTGACCCGTTGCAATCTGATTACAGAGGACTTCCGGGCGAAGCTGCCGCCCCAGGAGCTGGACCTGGGCGACTTTTCGATTGGCCGGTATGCGTGGGAGTTTCATGTGATGGTCCCAGTGGACCCGCCGGTGAAAGCCTCCGGGAGGCAAGGACTCTGGACTTGGGAGGGAAACCTGGAATGAAGAAAAAGCGAGCGAAATCCCAGCCGGTACCGGGGCGCACCGCCCCGGCGCCGGCGACCGGCGGCCGCGTCCAGGTGGGCGATGTAGTCTACCGCAAGCCCATCTCTTTTTCGGATAGCGACGCCAAGAACGCCCAGACGATGCGCGGGACGGTGGTGTGGGTACACCCGGCCGGCCGCTTTCATGTGGTCGAATTCGAGAAGGGCGTCCGGGAGAGCTTCATGGGGGTGCAGAGGTAAATGCTGATTATCACCATCGAGGTAAACGCCCGGACGGGCCAGGCCATCGGCATCAAGGAGGACCTGGCCATGTATCTGGAGCGGTACGGGGACGCGCGGGTGGTGTCTGTTGCGGAGGCTCCGGGCAAGCAGATGGAACAGTTGACGATAGGAGGCGGCTCATACCGTGAGGAAAAGCGTGTGTCGCGGGTGCGGCGCTGAAATCGTGTGGGTAAAGACCGAGGCCGGAAAGAGTATGCCGTGCGACCCCGGGGCGGTGCCATTCTGGGCCCGCCCGGGGGCTCCGGGCAAGGTCGTCACTCCGCTGGGGAAAGTCGTGAGCTGTGACTTCATCGGCGAGCGTGACCGGGTGAGCGGCTTCGGGTATGTGTCCCATTTCAGCACCTGCCCGAAGGCAAAGGAATTCAAGCGGAAGTAACGATGGTGTGGGGGTGAGCCAAAATGACGCTACAAGAGTTGTCCCAGTACTACAAGTTGCGCGAGCGGCTGAACAGGGACGAAGAAATCCTGGATTCCCTCCGAGCCGCGGCTTGCCCCGGAGCGCAGAACTTGAGCGGAATGCCCCATGCGCCGGGCGTCCGGGATAAGGTGGGCGACCTGGCCGTGGAGATCGCCGACATGACGGAGCGCATTCGGTATCTCAAGGAGGAGATCGACCGGGCGGAGGCGGCCGTCACGGAATTTGTGGAGAGCATCGAGAACGACCAGACGCGGATGATTTTCCGGCTCCGCTTTCTCCGCTGTCTGACCTGGGGCGAGGTCGCCGCCGTCATCGGCGGGCGCAACACGGAGGACGGCGTGAAGTCGGCCTGCTACCGCTACCTGTCCTCCTGAAAAGTTGCAACGGCGTGACGCGGTGCGACGCTTGCAAACGCCCTTTATGTGCGATATGCTTAAACTCGTAAAATCCTATGAAGCCAGGCGGTCCTTCTTCGGAGAGGCCGCCATTCTTTTGGGAAAGGAGGTTGAGGCCGCCGCGTTACTCCTTGCGCGTCGGTCGTGCGCCGGGCTTCATGTTCGCCAACGTGGGCAGCGGCGACGCCAAAAAAGGAGAAAAGCAAAATGTTCGGAATCATTGTCCTGGCCGCCTATGCTCTGCTGATGATCGGCGTCACGCTTATCTTCACCCGCAGGGCGACCAGCGCAGAGAGCTTCCATGTGGCAGACCGGCGCATCGGAGCCACGGTAGCGGCCATGAGCATCGCCGCCACCTGGATCTGGGCGCCGTCCCTGTTCACATCATCGGAAATGGCCTACACAAGAGGCGTGCCGGGAATGTTTTGGTTTCTGGTGCCGAATGTGCTGTGCCTCATCATCTTCATCCCCTTTGCCAAGAAGATCCGCCGCCAGTACCCGGAGGGCATCACCCTCACCGGTTACATGGCCGAGCGGTACCGCTCCCCGAAGGTCAAGGGCGTCTACTCCTTCCAGCTGGGCGCGCTGGCCGTCCTCTCGACGGCCGTGCAGCTGCTCGCCGGCGGGAAGACGCTGGCCCTCCTCACGGGCCTGCCCTTCTGGAGCATGACGCTGGCCCTGGCCGCCATCGCCTATTCCTACTCCCGCTTCTCCGGCATCAAGGCGTCGGTGGCCACGGACGTCGTCCAGCTGGGCATCATCCTCTTGGGCGGTGCGCTCCTGGTGGCCCTGGGCCTCCGGCTGACCGGCGGCCTGGAGACGGTGCGGACCAAGCTCGGCGGCAAGGTGCCCGTAGTGATCGTGCGGCACGACGACCAGACCGAGGACATCTACGGTACCGTCACCCACAACCGCGCCCGCGGCACACACCTGCTGGAGCCGATGAAGGCCATCGTCAAGCGCCTGCTGGACGACGGGAAAAGCGTGCAGGAGATCGGGAAGCAGCTGGGCATGCGGCCCGAAGAGGTATTCCGCCTGTCCGAATTTTCGCGGGATGATTTCCTTGCCATGATGACCAAGGGCGTCCACGGGTATAGCAACGCAGAGCTGCTGACCAAGTACTGAGGCACACCCCATGCCCCATATACCAGGCATAGCCCAGGACAGGCCCATACAGCGCGTGAGAGCCGCGTATGTGTCCTGCCCTGGGCGTTCTCATGCCGTGGCGCAAAGGGCTGTTGCAAGCCCCGGAGAGAGCTTTGCGGCGGCGGCAAGGAGAGTGCGGCAAGGTACTGTGACGGGCCCACCCCCTAAGCTGCGGGCTCGCCGACCCCAAAAAACGCTTAGTTAGTGGGGGGAAACAGGACAACTTTAATTGAAATCTCAGGGAAAGGAGCGTGGCAGATGGCAAGGCCGAAAAACGATGTGATCGTCGAGGACGGCGCTGTCTATGTGCTGCGCGCCGGTACCGCCGTCTATGTGAAGACCGCCGACATCTGCTCGATGACCGGAAAGAGCAACCAGTGGATCGGCCAGCTGGTGGCCCAGGGGACGCTGCACAAGCGCGGAACCTCCCACGGCAGCCTGTTCAACGTCACCGAGGCCGTACGCGCCTACTGCTCCATGCTGGAAGCCCGCGCGGGACCGGCCAAGACCGAGGAGGAGATCGAACGGGAAATCAAACAGGAGAAGGCGAAGGCGGCCGCTGACGTGACATTGAAAATTGCCAAGGCCAACATCGCCAAGGCTGAGGCCGACGAGCTCCAGGGCAAGATGCACCGGAGCGAGGACGTGGCCGCCATGACCGCCGACCTGATCTACGCCATCCGCGGGGCGATGATGGCCCTGCCCGGCCGTCTGGCCGTGGATGTGGCCGCCGTGCAGTCGCCGGCAGAGGCCGCCGAGATCATCCGCCGGGAGGTCAGCAAGGCCATGCGGGAGCTCTCCAACTACCGCTATGACCCCAAGAAATACGAGGAGCGCGTCCGGGAGCGGAGGGCCTGGGAAACCGAGGTCGGACGTGATGCCGATGACGAGTAAAAGGGACGTCGACCGGCTCAACGCCGTCATCGCCAAGGTCCTGGCGGGCATGAAGCCTCCGGACGACCTGACCGTGACGGAGTGGGCGGAGAAAAACCGCCGCCTGTCGTCCGAGGCCAGCGCCGAGCCTGGCCCCTGGCGCACCGACCGTACCCCTTACCTCCGGGCGCCCATGGACGCCTTTACCGACCCCCGGGTGCACCGCATCGTCATGGTGGCGGCGTCCCAGGTGGGAAAATCGGAATTTCTCAACAACACCATCGGCTACATCATCGACCAGGACCCCGGCTCCATCCTGTTTGTCCACCCCACTACCATTGACGCCAAGGAGTACTCCAAGCTCCGCATCGCGCCGATGATCCGGGACTGCCCCACCCTCAGGAAGAAGGTGGCCGACCCAAAGAGCCGGGACAGCGGCAACACCATCCTGCAAAAAACCTACCCCGGCGGCATCCTCACTCTGTGCGGCTCCACCGAGGCCCACGCCCTGGCGTCCAAGCCCATCCGTTATATCATGGGAGACGAGCGGGACCGCTGGGCGACCTCCGCCGGCAATGAGGGCGACCCCTGGGAGCTGGCCCAGGCCCGGCAGACCACCTTCTACAACGCCAAGGCGCTGGAGGTCTCCACCCCCACCATCAAGAACGCCAGCGCCATTGAGGCCTCCTACGCCGAGGGCACGATGGAGCGGTGGAAAAGCAAGTGTCCCCACTGCGGGGAATACCATGAGATCAACTTTGAGGACATCCGCTACGACCATGAAGAGGTCCTGATCGCCGGCCGGAAAACCTACAAGGTGCTGCGCGTCTGGTACGTCTGCCCCGGCTGCGGGTGTATCTCCGACGAGACGGCCATGAAGCGCCAGCCTGCGCGGTGGGAGGCGGACAACCCGGAGGCCTACGCCCAGGGCGTCCGCTCCTTCTGGCTCAACGCCTTCGTCAGCCAGTGGGCCTCCTGGAGCTCCATCGTGCTCAAGTACCTCAAGGCCATCGGAAACACCCGGAAGCTCCAGGTGGTCTACAACACCTGCTTCGGCCTGTTGTGGGAGGACCGGGGCGGCCTGGAGGATGAGGACAGCCTGATGGCCCGCCGGGAGGACTATGGAACCCGGCCGGACGGCTCCCCCGTAGAGCTGCCGGAGGGTGTGCTGGTGCTGACCGCCGGCGTGGACACCCAGGCCGACCGCATGGAGTACGAGGTGGTGGGACACGGTCACTTCGGGGAGACCTGGGGCATTGAAAAGGGCATCATCATGGGCCGGCCGGACGACCCGGACACCTGGGCCAAGCTGGACGAGATGGTATTCAGCCGGGTATTCCGCTTTGAGGACGGCCTGGGTCTCCACGTCTCCATGTCCTTTGTGGATGAGGGCGGCCACTTTACCCAGGATGTCCGCATCCAGTGCCGGGCCCGCATTGGGCGCAAGGTCTTCTGCATCAAGGGTATGCCTGGGTCGGATAAGCCCTATACCTCCCCGCCGAAGAAAATGAAGATCGTGGTGAACCAAATCGCCATAGGCACCTGCTGGCAGTATCAGTTGGGCGTCGATTCCGGCAAGCAGATCATCATGGACAACCTCAAGGTACAGAAGCCCGGCTCAAGATACTGCCATTTCCCCAAGCGGGACGACTACGGCCCCGCCTATTTCACCGGCCTGCTCTCGGAACACCTGGTCTATGACCCGGCCAGAAAGCAGCCCTGGGTATGGAAACCCATCCCCGGCCACGAGCGAAACGAGGCTCTGGACTGCCGAAACTACGCCCTGGCGGCCTTCAAATGCACGCCGGCCAACCTGGACGAGATCGACAGATGGCTGAAGGAGGCCCGTGGAAAGGCCCCCTCCGCGGGTGTTGCAACACCCCGTCCCCAGCCCCGCAGGACGGTGAAGAGAAGCTCCGCACTGGAAAAATACTACGACGACTGGTAGGTGACGCCGAATGGCAGACATGACCGATGTAAAAACCCGGCTGGACTTCTGGCGCGCGGCCCTGGCGAAGCTGCGGGAAGCCTATGTGGCCCTGGCCAGCGGCGGGGTGAAGAGCTACACCATCAACGACCGCCAGCTCACCCGCTTTGACCTCGGCGCCTTAAAGAAGGAAATTGAGGAGGCGGAGCAGAGGATCGACGCGCTGACCGCCCAGTTGAACGGCAGGCGGCCCCGCAGGGCCTTCGGCGTCATCCCCCGGGACTGGTGACCGCTCTGATCCGGCCGCAGAACTGATATGGGTACAGGCCCGAAAGGGCTTTGCCACGGGCATCCCGGCGGAGTTTGTTCGCTCCTTTCGCCGCCGGGAGGCCCGTTTTTCTATCATCCCAAGTTCACGCCATCATCAAAATTCAATAAAAAAACCGCCCCCGAAGGGGCGGTATCATCATGCTGACACCATCTTTGTCAAGACGGGAAAAGGCCATAAGCGCGGGGATGAACTCCACCGCGAATCACTCCTTTACCATGATGATGGCTTATTTTACCACAGGGATTCACATTTATCAAGCTGTGCCGTCAGCGGCACGGAAATCCAGCGGAGGTGAGCTTCATCAACTACCGGAAAGCAAACTGCGGGCTCTACCTGCCCGACACAGCGCACCCCCAGGCCAAGGGCTACAGCGATGCCGGGGCCAGCCTGACCCGGCGGGCACTCAAGGCCTTTACGTCCCGCAGCGGCTCACCCCGTGAGGACATCGACTGGAACAACTACACCCTCCGCCAGCGGGGGCGGATGCTCTATATGTCCTCCCCCGTGGCCACCGCCGCCATCAACACCAACCGGACAAAGGTGGTGGGCGTCGGCCTTGCCCTGAAAAGCACCGTCAACCGGGATGTCCTGGGCCTCTCCCCGGAGGCGGCCAAGGCGTGGCAGCGGCGGACCGAGGCGGAATTTGCCCTCTGGGCCGACCGCAAGGCCAACTGCGACGCCACCGGCATGAACAACTTTGCCGGCCTCCAGCAGTTGGCCCTGATCGCCTGGCTCCAGAGCGGCGACGTCTTCCCCCTGTTCCAGCGGGCCAAGGTGACGCCGGTCAACCCCTATTCCCTCCGGGTCCATCTGGTGGAGGCCGACCGGGTGCGCACACCGGCGGAATACGGGGGCGGAACGGCGGTGGGCCACATCACAGACGGGAGAAACCCCCACAACGCCAACCGCATCTACGATGGCGTGGAGGTAGACAAAAACGGGATGGTGACGGCCTACTATGTCCACAACACCTACCCATGGGAGACAACCGCCGAGCCGACCCGGTGGACGCGGGTGGAGGCCTACGGCCCCCGGACGGGCCTTCCGAACATCCTGCACGTCATGGGGAGCGAGCGCCCGGACCAGTACCGGGGCGTGACCTACCTGGCCCCAGTCATTGAGCAGCTGCTTCAACTTCGCCGGTACACCGAGGCCTCTCTCATGGCCGCCCTGGTCCAGTCCTTTTTCACCGCCTGGATCATCACCAAGACCGACCAGAGCGAGATCCCCATAGGAGAGGTGGGGACCGGGGACATCGCCGGCGTACCGTCGGCAAATCCCGTGGAGAATGACCTCTCAGAGAGCCGGAGTGAATATGAGATGGGTCCGGGCACCGTGGCCCACCTGGCCCAGGACGAGGACATCAAGTTCGGCTCTCCCAACATCCCCACCACCGGCTTTGATTCCTTTGTCAAGACGTTCTGTCAGATGACCGGCGCGGCCCTGGGCGAGCCTTACGAGGTGCTGATGAAGGAGTTCAACGCCAGCTATTCCGCCAGCCGGGCGGCCCTCCTGGAGGCCTGGGAGGAGTTCAGGATGCGCCGGAGCTGGTTCGTATCCGACTTCTGCCAGCCGGTCTACGAGGTCTGGCTTGCGGAGGCGGTGGCCCGGGGGCGGGTCCAGGCGCCGGGCTTCTTTACAGATCCCATGATCCGCGCCGCCTGGTGCGGGGCGCGGTGGATCGGGCCGGTGCAGGGGCAGCTTGACCCGCTGAAGGAGGCCAACGCCGCCGTCATCCTCACCGAGCACGGCTTCAAGACCCACGAGCAGGTCACTCTGGAGATGGGCGGCGGAGACTGGGAGAGTAACATCGAGCAGCTGGCAATCGAAAACCAGAGACTGGCCGAGGCCGGAGGCGGGCGCATCACCGTCCCCATCGACCCCAAGGCCGGCGAAGGAGAAGGAGGAAACGGATGAAGGACCCGAGAAAAGCGCGGCCCGCGGCTGTGGACATTCACCGGGCGGCCTACGCCATGGCGCCG
>ERZ1090860.1891-NODE-1896-length-10512-cov-5.175481_pt1 | contig 10512 bp, 11 predicted proteins | sample MGYA00478483_ERZ1090860 | MGnify/ENA primary metagenome ERZ1090860 (study PRJEB33644, sample SAMEA5815741) | chicken gut metagenome | biome: Chicken; feature: Gastrointestinal Tract; material: Caecum | place: Ireland | collected 2019-01-01 | study: A study of...
CCCCCCCCCCCCCCCCCCCCCCCCCCCCCCCCCCCCCCCCCCCCCCCCCCCCGTGCCCCCCCCCCCCCCCCCCCCCCCCCCCCCCCCCCCCCCCGCGGGGGGGGGGCCCCCCCCCCCCCCCCCCCGCTGCCGGTGTTTGTTGTTATAGTTGTTATAAAGGTAAACTCAGTCGGCGTAAATGACCTGCACCCCCTGCTCGCGGTACTTTTCCGCGACACTGTTTGGCAGGGCCGGGTCGGTAATGATGGTGTTGATCTCCTGCACACTGGCGATCCGGGTAAAGGCGGTGTGGCCGAACTTGGAGGAATCTATCATGCAGATGATCTGGTCCGCGGCGGCCATAAAGGCCCGTTTGGTGGAGCGGTCTCCGTAATAAAAAATCATCAGGCCGTTGTCAAGATCAATGGTGCTGGTGCCCAGAAAAAGCTTGCTCACCCGGTACTTCTTGATAAACTGGATCGCGTCCTCCCCATTGATGACATAGGATTCCCCGTCCCGCTTTAATGAACCACCGATGACATACAATTTCACGTTATCTTTATACAGCAGTTCGTTGATGATGAAGATGTCGTTTGTGAGAACGGTGATGCGAAAATCCCCCAGCAGTTTGGCCAGTTCCAGCGAGGTGCTTCCATCATCCAGCAAGATCACCTCATTCTCGTTGAGCAGAGACAATGCCTTGTGCGCAATGCTGGATTTTTCCGGCAGGTTTCGCTGGCGATGGGTCGCGGTCGGGTAGGAGGAAGGCGGCTGCTTGGACAGGACCGCCCCGCCGTGCACACGTTGAAGCAGCCCCATCCTTTCCAGCTTTTCCAGATCCAGGCGCACGGTTTTGGGTGTGACATTCAGAAGCGTACTCAGCTGGTGGATGTCGGCCATCTGCTCCTTTTGCAGCAACTCCATGATCTGCTTAAGACGCTTGTTCTGAAGCATAGGTTGTACCCTCCAAGGTTTTATTTGGTTCGTTATGTTAAATGTACCACAGCAGGGAGTAAATTACAACACAAAAAGCACAAAAACAAACCTTTTTCCTTAAAACAGTAGATTTTCTGTACCTTTCTGATGAAGTACACAAAAATGTCGCCGGTTTTTTTCCACATATTGCGTGAAAATTCGCCCAGATTTCATTGACCGAGAACTGTGGCCATGCTATTATATAAACATAAACGAACATTTTTAAACATCTCATCACCCGCATATCCCAAATTTGAGAAAAAGGAGTCGTTAAAATGAACGGATTCATACAGGAAGTTGCCACACAGGGTGAACTGCTGGGGCAAGCCGCCGCGTATTACCGAGAAGGAGACGGCAAGGCCCTCATCCAGAGGATCAAGGCGGAATATCGGGCGAAGGGGATGCATCGGGTGATCCTTTCCGGTATGGGCAGTTCTCTTTACGCGATGGACAGCGTGCGCAGCTATCTCACCGGGCACGGTATCCCCTGCCTCAGCTTCAGTTCCTTTGAGCTGTCCCGCTTTCAGTTTGGCCAGCTGGACGAGCACACCCTTCTCATCGCGGTGTCCCAGTCGGGCAACAGCGCCGAGGTGGTGGAGCTGGTGGAAAAGGCAAGGCAGGTCACCACGGTGGTGGGGATCTACAACAACGAGGGAAGCCTGCTGAGCCAGATGGCGGATATCAAACTTCCCATCCTGGCGAACAAGGAGGTTTCCATCACAAGCAAGACTTACGAGATCACCATGCTGATCCTGAACGTGATCGCGCACAGCCTGACCGGCGAGTTGGACGGCGGCTTCTGGGGTGAGGTGGACGAAGCCGTGGACTGGATCACGGGCTGGCTTGCCGACTGGGAAGCGAATTCCCGCCCCATGTATGATTTTGCCCAGGGTATTGAACTGTTCGACCTGCTGGCCAACGACAGTTCCCTTGCCACCGCCCGCCAGCTGTCGCTGGCCTACCGGGAGGGCCTGCACAACTGCACCGCTGTCTGGGAGTGTGCGGACTATGCCCATGGCCAGTATCACAGCGCCAAGATGGCAAACCGGTATCTGGCCCAGATGTTTTTCCCTGTTCTCAAGGAGAACACCAAGGAGATGAAGATGTTCCGCTTCATTCTGGAAAAGGGCGGCCGCGTGATGGTTTACACCTCTTCCGATCTGCCCGCCCGGGAGAACGTGTATGTGGTTAAACTTCCGCTGCTGCGCCGCAGCCTGATGCCGCTGCTGGAAAGTGTTTGTGCCGAGACCATGCTGGGCATGCTGTTTGGCCCCGCCTGGGTAAAGGATCACTGAGCCGCTGTTTTTGCGGCCGAAGCATATGAAAAGGAGTGATTCGCATTGATCATTGACGTTTCCAACACCGTCGGCAAGCATCGCTTCAAGCCGGAGATCAAGGCCGAAAGCCTGCTGCCCCAGATGGACGCCGCCGGCGTGGACATGGCGGTCATCAACTGTTACGCCGAAAGCCTGGACAACGCCTCCGTGGAGGAGGCCTGCCGCCTTCACCCCGATCGGTTCATCGGCCTTTACACCGTGAACCCCTGGCGGGAGGACGCGCCCGCGGAACTGGAAGACGCTCTGAAAAACCGCGGCTTCCGCGGGCTGTACATGAACCCCCTGCGGCACGGTTACATTCTTTGCGAACATCAGGTCTTTTATCCCCTGCTGGACGTCTGCAAAAAGTACGGCGTGCCCGTCTGGTGCTACGGCGCGGCGGAAGTCTTTTCCAGCCCCGTCTTCTTTGGGTGCATCGCGGAAGACTATCCCGACGTGAACATCATTATGGGCCGCATGGGCCTTCAGTACGACAACGCCAGCGCCGTGGCCGTTGCGAAAAGCCACAAAAACATCTATCTCGAAACCTCTTCCAGCATGGATTTCAACGCCCATCGGGCGATCAAAACCGCCGGCGCCGCACAGGTCCTCCTGGGCACCGGCACCCCGGAGGCGGGCTATTATCCCCTGGAGATCGAGAAAGTCCGCAACGCGGCAAAAGACTTCCCCGGCGCCGAGGAACTGGTGCTGGGCGCGAACGCCGCGCGGCTGTTCGGCGTGAAAGAGAGGTGAGAAGCCATGATCATTGATATGCTGGCCCACATCGGCGTGAAAAAAGGCGAGGATTACAAGGTCGAGTCGCTCTTTGAGATCATGAACGCCTCCGGCGTTGACAAGTGCATGATCTGTTCCCAGCTGGAAACGATCAACAACGAATACATCCACGAGTGCTGTGTGAAGTATCCCGACAAAACGATCGGGTTCGCCGTCATCAATCCCTGGGATGTGGACGGCGAGGAGCAGCTGGAGCGCTGTTTCCGGGAGTACGGATTCTACGGGCTGAAGCTGAACGCCATCCGCTTCGGCTACAGCGCCGACCGGCACAGCGTCATGGACTCCTACTTTGAGCTCTGCCGCAAATACCACAAATGCGTGGTGGTGCACGGGCAGTCTGATATGTTCTCCATTCCCGACAAGTGGGCGGAGATGGCCAAATCCTTCCCCGACGTGCCGGTGGTGCTCTTCCACATCGGCGTGCCGCTGATGTATGAGCGCGCATGCGAACTCGCCCGGGACACCCCGAACTTCTACCTCAGCACCGCCGGGGCCTATGTGCCGGTCATCAAGATGGCATACGAGATCGCCGGCCCGGAAAAGATCCTCTTCTCCTCCGACGCGCCCTTTGGCGACGAGATCCAGGAGATGTCGAAGATCCGCCACATCTGCAGCAACCCCGAACATCTCGCTATGATGCTCGGCGGCAACGCGCAAAAAATGTTGAGGCTGTGAGCGGGATGAAACACGACAGCATCATGTGGACCTATATGGCCCAGGAGGAGGCCGTGCTGCGCCGGCTGCTGGCCGACCCGGACATCGGCGCCGTTGCCGCGGCGCTGCCGCCGGGGCTGGAGAGCATCTGTTTTGTCGCCCACGGCAGCTCCTACAACGCCGCCGTGGCCACCGCCGACCTGATCGCCCGCGCCGCCGGCCTCCGGGTCCAGGTGTTCACCCCCGCGAACTTTCTCTATAACAGCGCCGGCGCCCTCGGCCGGGACCCCAAAAAAGTTCTGGTGGCCCTCATCAGCCAGACGGGCACCAGCAGCGGCGCACTGGAGGCGCTGGCCGAGGTGCAGCGCCTCGGCGTTGCGACACTGGGCGTCACGGACACGGAGCAGTCGCCCATGGCCGTTCGGCCGGACCGGGTGCTATTCCTGCGCTGCGGCGAGGAGGACAGCAACGCCAAGACCAAAGGGTACAGCGCGACACTGCTGGCGCTGATACTTCTGGGGCTGCGGCTGGGCCGCGCGCGGGGCAGCCTGGGAGAGGCGGAGGCGCAGAACATATTTCGGGAACTTTCCGGCCAGGTGGAGGAACTCGCCCTCGTGCAGGAGCGCGTGCTCCGCTGGTGCGAGGACCGACGCTTCGGCACCGCGCTGCGGGATTTTTACATCCTGGGCAGCGGCATGAATTTCGGCACCGCCCTGGAAGGCCAGCTGAAGCTGATGGAGACCGCCTGCATCCCCACCATGTTCAACGACATCGGAGAGTTTTCCCACGGGATGCACCGTTCCATTACGGAGAGGAGCACAGTGGTGCTGCTGCGCGCCTCCCATCCCCTTGCCACGCTCACCGAAAAGACGTTCCGTTATCTCCGGGGCATCACGCAAAACGCCCTTTTGCTGGACGCGGCGGGAGACATGCCGGAGGAGCCGGACCGTATCCTGCTGCCCGCCCATCCCCTGACGCAGTCGCTGCTGCTTTTCACCCGCGCCATCCAGGTGTTGTCGGTATACGGGCCGGAGGAGCAGGGCTTCGACCCCAACCGGGACGCCCACAACGACTTCACCCAGGTCGTTCACACCCGCGTATAGCAAGGAACGGCCGCCCTGCGGTGACGGAGCCGGTGTTCGCCGCGTTTTCACTGCGCGCACGAAAATAAATCACGAGGAGGAAAAGAAATGAAGACCAGCAAGTTCGAAAGCTTAATGGACAAATTCGGCGTCTGGATCGAGCAATATCTCGCGCCGCCCCTTGTCAGGATGGGCAACCAGCGCCACTTTGCCGCCATCCGCGCCGCGCTGATCCGCACCATCCCCCTAATCATCGTTGGCTCCCTGCCACTGATCCTGACAAACCTGCCGGTGGCGTCGCTGGCCGCGGCCATGGCGCCCCACGCCGACAAACTGAACGTGCTCTACACCATGACCATGAACTTCATGGTGCTGTACCTCGCCATCTCGCTGGGCAGCGAGCTGGCCCGCATGTACGAAGAGCAGGACCCCACCATCGTTTCCATCGTGACGGTGGCCTGCTACGTCATCACCGTCGCGCCTGTGGATCTTGCCACCGGCACGCTGAATGTGACCGGCTTCTCGGCAAAGGGAATGTTCACCCTGTTCGTGGTGTCCATCGTGGTGGTGGAGTTCATGCACTTTGCCTACACCCACGGCATTGTCATCCACCTGCCGAAGTCCGTGCCCGCCGGCATTGCCCAAAGTTTTGCTTCCCTGCAGCCCATGGCCATTCTGCTGACCTTCTTCTGGCAGCTGCGCGTGGTCATCGGCTTCGATCTGAACGCCGCGCTGAACGTCATCGTCAGCCCGCTGCTGTCGGTGTCCGACACCTGGTACGCCGCCTTCATCTGCGCGCTGCTGCTGCAGCTGCTCTGGTTCGTGGGCATCCACGGCGGTTCCTTCACCGTGTGGGGCGTGATGTACCCCTTCCTGCTCACCAATATCGCGGAAAACGCCGAAGCCGCCGCTGCCGGCAAAGCCATGCCCCACATCATCACCGAGCCGTTCTTTTACAGCTGGACCATGATCGGCGGCGTGGGCATGACCCTCGTGCTCTGCGTCATCTGGTTCCGCTCCCGCTCCGCGCACCTGCGGGAGGTGGCCCGTCTGTCCTTCCTGCCCGGCATCTTCTGCGTGAATGAGCCCGTCATGTTCGGCGTGCCCATCGTGCTGAATCCCCTGATGTTCCTGCCGTTTGTGTTCCTCACCTCTCTGTTGGGCACCATGTACGGCTACATCCTCACCGCGCTGGGATGGATCAGCCCGGCTTTCGTCCAGATCCCCTGGACCACGCCTCCCCAGCTGCAGCCCTACCTCTCCACCGGCGGCGACTGGCGCAATGTGGTCGCCCAGGCCATCCTGATCGTGCTGATGTTCTTTATCTGGTATCCGTTCGCGAAATACTACGAGAAGCGCTGCATCGCCGAGGAAACCGCCACGGAAGAGGAAGGCTGATCCCCGCCGGCGCTTGTATCATCCTTTGCCGCCTGTTATACTGAAAACAGGCCGAACCCCATTACATTCGGTACGCCGCAGCCCGCCGGGCGGCGGGCGGCGGCACACCGGGAAAAGAGGAAACTATGAGAAAGATCAACGCGATCATCCTTTGCGCCTCGGCCATGAGCTCCAGCATCATCGTGGAGGCGCTTCGCAAAGCAGCCCATGACCAGGGCGTAGATCTGACGGTCAACTGTTCCGCCAGCCTGCGCTACCGCACCTTTGATTTCGGCAGCGTGGACATCGTTCTCATTGCTCCTCAGGTGAAGGGCCAGGTGGAGGATATCCGCAAGTTTGCCGCCGAGAAAGGGCACGATCAGCTTCCCTTCCTGCTGATCCCCATGCGGGAATACGGCCTTGCCAAGGGCGACGCGATCCTGAAACTGATGCTGAAAGAACTCGAAAAGGCCCCGCAGTGAGGCGCCGCGCCCGGCCGGGCATCGGGTGTTCAAACCGTTCTGTCACAAACAAGGAGATATGCCATGAAAATGACGATGGAGGAACTCAACGGGATCTGCATGGAAATGATTTCCAACGCAGGTGAAGGGCGCAGCAAGGTGTTTGAGGCACTGGATTCCGTGAACAAGGGCGACTACAAAACCGCCGCGGCACGGCTGGACGAAGCGCAGGCCCTTCTGGCCGAAGCCCACAAGATCCAGTTCGAACAGCTGATGGGCCCGCAGAACAGCGGCACCGAGATCCCCTTCTCCATGCTGCTGCTGCACGCGATGGACATGACCATGGTCTCCACCTCCGAGCACGATATGCTGCGCAGCGTGGTGGAAGCGAAACTCGATCAAAACAACGCATAAGGGGCGAACCGCGATGAAGGAAATCACCGTAACCGTCAAATTCAAAGAGGGGCTGCACGCCCGTCCCGCTGTAAAACTCATCAAGCTGGTGAACAAGATGAGTTCTCAAATCACCTTGTCGAAGGGCGGCGCATTCGTTCCCGCAAACAGCATCACCGCCGTGCTGGGCGCATGCATCCTGTGCGGAGACGAGATCACCCTGCGGGCCGAAGGCCCCCAGGAGGACGAGGATATCACCGCTCTGGGCGAGTTCTTTGCCGGGGCGATGTGAACCGGGCAAACAGCAAACAGAGCATGCCGGGCGGTTTGGCGAAACGGGGTGGGTTTCGCCGCCGCCCCTTTTCGCAGATAACCGCCGGCCCGCGGGCCGGCTTCGGCAAAGGAGGCGCGTATGCACACATTACACGGGATCGGTTGTTCCGAAGGGTTCTCGGAAGGCAGCGTATTGATCAAACGTTCGATCCGGCCGGAACAGCTGGAACGCCCGGTCAAAACAGCTGAGGAAGAACTGCAGCGGCTGGAGGACAGCCGTCGCGCGCTGGACGAGCGCCTGGAAGCACTCTACGACAAGACTCTGTCCGAATCCGGCGAGGAGGCGGCGGAACTCATCGAATCCTACCAGATGATCGCCATGGATCAGCCCCTGTTTGACCGCATCCGCGCGAAGATCCGCGACGGACTCAGCGCACCCGCCGCCGTGCGGCAGGTGCTGGAACAGGAAAAGTCCGTTTTTGACGCCATGGAGGACGTCTATCTGCGGGAGCGATACGCCGACATTGAGGCGGTGGCCCATGAACTGATCGCCCTGTGCTGCGGTGTCAGCGGGGCGCTCAGCGGGGTGGAACTGCGGGGACCCACGATCGTGGTGGCCGACGCCCTCACCCCGGTGGACACCGTGAACCTCGACAAGAAATTCCTCCGCGGTTTTGTGACGGAAGCGGGCGGCACCACCTCCCACGCGGTGATCCTGGCGCGCACCCTGGGCATCCCCGCCGTGGTGGGGGTACAAGATATCACCGGCATTGCAAAAACCGGCGAGACGATCTGCATCAACGGCGGCGACGGCACGGTGCTCCTCAGCCCCGGTGAGCGGGAAAAGGCCGCGTTCGATCTTGCCGCAGCGGAATATCGCCGCGGGAAAGAGCGCTATGAAAAGGAGGCTCCCGGCCCCACCTTTACGAAAGACGGCACCCGCATCCTGCTGGCGGTGAACTCCGGCGATTCCGACACGGCGGACGCGCTCTCTCCGGCCGTCTGCGACGGCGTGGGACTCTTCCGCACCGAGTTCCTTTATATGAAGGAGGAGGACTATCCCGACGAAGAAACGCTCTTCAACGCCTACCGCGCGGCGGTGGTGCGGATGGCGGGAAAGCCCTTCATCTTCCGCACGCTGGACATCGGCGGCGACAAGGCGCTGGGTTATATGCAGCTGCCGCGGGAGGAGAACCCCTTCCTGGGCTACCGGGCGGTGCGCATCTGTCTGGACAGGCCCGCCCTGTTTCGCACCCAGCTGCGGGCGCTGCTGCGCGCCTCGGCCTACGGCGCGGTGCAGATCATGTTCCCCATGATCACCTGCCTGGAGGAATTGTTGCGCTGCCGCGCCGCCCTGGACGAAGTCCGCAGCCAGCTGGACGCGGAGGGTGCCCCCTATCGGAAGGACATTCCTGTGGGCATCATGGTGGAAACGCCGGCCGCTGTTCTGGTGCTGGACCAGCTTGCCCCTCATGTGGAATTTTTCAGTGTCGGCACCAACGATCTGGTGCAGTACCTCATGGCCGCCGATCGGGGCAACCCGCAGGTGCAGGGCCTGTACGATTCCTTTCAGATCTCCGTGCTGCGCGCGCTGCGCCACATCGGCACCGTCGCCCGCCAGCACGGCGTAGCCCTCGGCGTTTGCGGCGAGACCGCCTCCAGCACGGCCATGGTGCCCTTCCTCGTGGGCTGCGGGGTGGAAGAGCTGAGCGTTGCGGCGTCCGCGCTGCCGCGCCTGCGCTACCTGGTGCGCCGGCTCAACCGGCAGGACTGTGAGGAAGCCGCCCGCACGGCGGTAAACCTCCCATCCGCGAAGCAAGCGAAGGAATTCCTCTGCCGTTTCGCGCAGCACAGCATGGAGGAAGCAGAATGAACGGCAATCCCATCCGCCTTGTGATGCTGGACATCGACGGCACCATTGTGGATTCTCCCCGGCACAGCGCGGTGACCCCGGAGTTGGCGCAAACGATCCGCGACGTGGCGGCGCGCGGCATCGCGATCGGCATCGCCACAGGCAGGAATTACGGGCACATGATGTCGCAGATGCGGCCCATCGGCTTCACCGGCCCCTTTATCTGCAACGGGGGCGCCTACCTTGTAAAGGACGGGGCCTGCCTCTTTGAGAGTCTTCTCCCCCGTGAGGTGGTGGACGCCGCCTGGGAGCGGGTACTGCGGGAACGGGGGTACATTGAGTTTTCCGGCCGTGATGTCATGTACACCTTTATCGCCCCCGGCTACGCAGGCCCGACCTTTCCCAAGGTGGGCACCGACGATTACCTGCGCATCCTGCGGTCGAAGGAGGAGTACTCCGCCGTACGCGCCGCGCCCATCAGCAAGATCACCATTGTGGTGGACAGCCGAAAAAAGGCCGCGTCTCTCAGCCGCTACTGGACCCGGGGGCCGTTTGCCGCAGCGGTGACGTTGACCCGCTCGTTCTGGTTTGCCCTGGAGATCACCAACCGGGGCGTGACCAAGGGTTCCGGCCTTTCCCTGGTGGCGGAAAGCCTGGGCTGCAAGCCGGAGGAGGTCATGGCCGTGGGCGACGGCGACAACGACGCGGAGATCTTGCGGGCGGCGGGGGTCTCCTTTGCCATGGGAAACGCCTCCCCTGCCGCCATTGCGGCGGCAAAGTACCGCGCGCCCTCCGTGCAGGAGGACGGCGCCCGCATCGTTTTGCAGCGCTATGTGCTGGACGGCGCGCCTCTGCCCGCTCTTTCCCGGTGAGCGCCGGGCAGTGGCCCGGGCACTTGCTGCGGCGCCCTTTCGAGGGAGTGCTTTCTTCTGCGCGGGCCGCAAGCGAAACCGTTCACGCGTCATCATACCACAAAGACAATTCAAGCCCCCCTTTATCACAGAAAAGCCCGCGAAGCCTTTACGATCAAAGGCTTCGCGGGCTTTTTGTCTGCCTGGCCCATCAGGGGCCGTTCCGAGGACGCTTACCGGTCGTCCTCACTCACCGGTGTCTGCGCCCGGCGGGAGAAATACGCCGCCAGCAGCGCCAGCGCCGCCACGGGGAGCGTCCAGGCATCGGCCAAGACGAACCCGTTCCAGCCGGCGGTGAGGAGCGTGAGCACCAGCGCGCCGGCCGCGCAGGCGGCACTGAGCAGCCGCGCTTTTCCCCGGCTCCTGGCGAAGACCGCCAGCAGCACGCCCAGCAGCGACGCGGCCGCGTTCAGTAGCTGTCTCTTATACACATCTCCGAGCCCC
>ERZ1090860.1895-NODE-1900-length-10484-cov-4.143638_pt1 | contig 10484 bp, 5 predicted proteins | sample MGYA00478483_ERZ1090860 | MGnify/ENA primary metagenome ERZ1090860 (study PRJEB33644, sample SAMEA5815741) | chicken gut metagenome | biome: Chicken; feature: Gastrointestinal Tract; material: Caecum | place: Ireland | collected 2019-01-01 | study: A study of the...
TTGAAAAATGGGCAAAAAAAGACCGGACATAGTTGTGTGCGGTAGGGATTTTTAAGAACGCACAAATAAAAAATAATATCAACAAATAACAGAAAACTATTGAAAAATTCACATTTATGGTATATACTAAAATAGTTGAGCTGTATTCAGATTCAAATCACGAGGTGAGAGCATGGAAGAAATCATGAATGACAAATGGATAAGCATAGATGAAGCTGCGGAATATTTAGGAATCAAAACAGTTACTCTTCGCAGCTGGATCAGAAATGGTAAAGAAGGTTTGCCTGCTCAAAAAATCGGAAAACAATGGAAATTTAAAATTTCCGAACTCGATGAATGGGTTAAGAGCGGTAAGAGCGCTGACTGATTCAAATTGAAAACCAAAGAAAATCATTAGACAAGGAGCAGACAAAGATGGCTGTCAAGAAAACACAACTATATGCATCGCTGTGGGCGAGCTGTGACAAACTTCGCGGAGGCATGGATTCCTCAGAGTATAAGGACTATATCCTGACACTTTTGTTCATGAAGTATGTCACTGATAAATTTAAGAATAAAGGAGCCTATGAAGACATTAAGGTCTTTGATAAGGCACATGATAAAGATCCCGATCCGGAGAAACGGACGGGCTGCTCCTTTGATGACTTTATTGCTCTGAAGGGAAAGAAAAACATCGGCGAAGGTATGGATAAAATCATAGCACGCCTTGCTGACGAGAATACTGACCTGAAGGGTGTTATTGATATTGCTCATTTTAATGATGAGAAGAAGCTGGGAAGCGGTAAGGAAATGGTCGATAAGTTGACCGATCTCATATCCATCTTCCAGCGCCCGGAACTTGACTTCTCCCGGAACAAGGCCGAAGGTGATGACATCATCGGAGACGCCTACGAATATTTGATGCGCAAATTCGCTACAGAAAGCGGAAAGAGCAAGGGACAATTCTATACACCTGCAGAGGTTTCCAGAATCCTCGCCAATGTAGTGGGAATCAGCCGTTGCACGGACACCAGCGCCACGGTATGCGATCCGGCATGTGGAAGTGGCAGCCTATTAATTCGAGCCATTGATGCAGCTCCTATCCCGATCATGGGATATGGTCAAGAAAAGGAAAGCACGACAGCTGGTCTGGCGAAGATGAATGCCGTCCTGCATCGTAAGGCCGAGATTACCATCAAGAGCGGTAACACATTCTCAAATCCGCAGTATCTTGATAAATCCGATAATTCCATACTTGAACGTTTCGATTACATAGTGGCAAATCCGCCCTTCTCTATGAAAAATTGGCGCGATGGTATTGCCGGTAAAGAATATGGTCGCTTCGAGGGCTATGGGGACACGCCACCGGAAAAGAACGGCGACTATGCTTGGCTCATGCATATCCTTAAGGCATTGAAGTCAAATGGCAAGGCTGCGGTTATTCTCCCTCATGGTGTTCTGTTCCGTGGAAATGCCGAAGCGACTATTAGAGAAGCAATTATAAAGAAGCACTGGATCAAGGGCATTATCAGCCTTCCGGCAAACTTGTTTTACGGCACCGGCATAGCCGCCTGCGTGCTCGTGATTGATAAAGAAGGAGCTGCAAACCGACAAGGCATCTTTATGATTGATGCCAGCCGTGGGTACGTTAAGGACGGCAACAAGAATCGTTTGCGTGAACGAGATATCTATAGAATCATTACGACGTTTAATGAGCAGATAACTACAGATCCAAAGTATGCGCGTTTCGTACCAAACGATGAAATCGAAAAGAAAAACGGGTATAACCTGAACATTACTCGCTATATTGACTCCACAGATCCGGAGGATATTCAGGATATCTATGCGCATATTCATGGCGGTATTCCGGCGGTTGATATTGACAGTCTGTCTAAGTATTGGGATGTGTTCCCTTCGCTGAAGGCTGAGTTGCTGACGGCGATTAGCGAAAAGTATTACAGCTTGAATGTGGAGCATGAGAATATCCGTCAGACGATATATAAAAACGCCGAGTTCTCAGAATACGGTGAGAAACTCGACGAAGCTTTTGCAGCATGGAAGGCCAAGGAATATCCCAGTTTATCTTCCCTTGATGAAGATGTATCCGCGAGAGAGTTAATCGTTAGCCTTGCGGAGGATATCCTTGCTGAATTTGAACACCTGACGCTGATTGATAAATACGACGTGTATCAAGTGCTGCTGGCTTATTGGAATGAGGTCATGAACGATGACGTGTCGCTTATAATAAGCGAACCGGATGGCTATGCCAATGCCAGAGCAACGGACAATATCGAAGAGGAAATCACGCAGGGCAAGAATAAAGGTGAGATGAAAGTCACTGGATGGGAAGGAAGATTGATTCCAAAGGCCATCGTGATAGATGCCTTCTTCCGTGAGGAGAAGAATGCCATAGATGAAGCCGAGAACGTTGTCGCAGAAACAGAATCCCTGCTTTCTGATCTGGTTGAGAGCGCCGATGAGGAATCTGCTCTTGCCGATGTGGCTGAGAACGGAAAAGTCAAGGCAAAGGACTTAGAAGCCAAGATTGAGGAACTCACTCAGCATGTAGAGACGGAGGAAACCTTAGAGCTGGAACTTTTGATGGATCAGCTTCCGATGCAGAAGAAGCGCCTTCAGGCATATCTCGTGGGACACCCGCTTTGCGAAAGCGCTGTAACAGAAAAAGGAACTGTCACAAAGTCTTCTATCATGATGCGCCTATTTATTATTCGTACAGTAGAGAGCGTGCCGGAAAGCTTGCAGGATGATGTAAATCAACTCAGACAGGCTTTGGATCTTTGCGGCAAAGTGTCCGACTATAACAAGGTTGTTAAGGATCTGAACAAGGCGCTTGATGAGAAGTGCAGGGCAAGGTATGACAGCCTGACAGATGAAGAGATTCTGGATCTGCTGGTGAACAAGAAGTGGTTTGACAGCATCTTCTCAGGCATAGCTGATCTATACGCGGCGATATCCCATCGCTTGACAAATAGGATTATCGAGCTTGCTGAGCGATATGAAGATACCCTTCCGGAGCTTAACAAAGTCACCACTGAGTATGAGGCAAAGGTAAAGTCTCATCTGGAAAGGATGGGATTCAAATGGTAAATTGTTGGGTAGAGCGTCCGATAATTGAAGTGCTGAAACCAAACGGTATTAAAATCGGGCCGTTTGGTAGTCAATTAAAAAAAGAAATGCTTCTGTCCGACGGAGTCTACCGCGTATACGGACAGGAAAATGTTTATGCACGTGATTTTAATATAGGCGACAGGTATTTAACGCGTGAGCATTTTAATCGGTTGAATTCCTGTGAAATACTTCCCGGTGACTTTGTTATGAGTACAATGGGCACGATTGGAAAGTGCGCTATTGTTCCAACTACAATACAGCGAGGGATAATGGATTCACATTTAATTAGACTGCGTTTTGATGAAAAGAAGGTTCGTTCCGACTATATCCTGCAGTTGTTTTCTGATCAGTTCCATTATTTGAGTGATCAGACATCACGGCTTGCAGTGGGAGGAATAATGGACGGTTTAAGCGTGGGTATAGTGAGTCGTCTTAATGTAATTTACCCAGAGAGCATTGAGGAACAAGGCAAAATAATAAAAACCTTGTCGGAGGTAGATAAGCTGATTTCCGATCAGCAAAAGCTCATCCGGAAGAAAAAGGATATCCGTCAGGGCGCAATGCAAATGCTTGTCACCGGAAAAAAGAGATTACCGGGGTACTATGCAGACTTTGAACACTTTACAATAGGAGAACTTGGAAGCCTTGCAAAGATGTCTATAAATCCATGTCAGGAACCGAAAACTATTTTTGATGAATACAGTATGCCAGCATTTGACGACGGGGCAAAACCACAGCAAATGTTAGGTGAGTTGATGCTCAGCAGCCGTATTAAGCTAACGCCTAATACACTTTTGTTTAACAAATTGAATGTGCGTCAGAGAAGAGTTTGGCTTGTAAAAGATTGCAGTAATAACTCTGTCTGCTCATCTGAGTTTTTACCATATAAATCAGAGAAAATAGACCTATCGTTTTTAAAACAATTACTGCTAACGGATAAGGTGACAAAAGATTTTGAGGATATGTCGTCTGGTACATCAAATAGTCAACAGAGAATAACACCCTCTGATTTTTTAAAGTATGAGATTTCGATTCCATCATTAGAAGAACAGAGGAAAATAGCATTAATTCTTTTTGATATGGATACAGAAATACAAAGACTTGAAGAAAAACTAAGTAAATACCAAAAGGTTAAGCAAGGCATGATGGAAGAACTGCTGACTGGCAAGGTCAGATTGATGTAAGGAGGTGCCTGTCGGATGAGTATTGGGGATGCCGAAATCAAAACACAGGAAAGAGTGATCCGCTTCTTTAGAGATCCGGAGATCTTGGGCTACCAGTATATCGGTAACCTTTCAGATTATCAGAATAAGAACATCAAGGAAGATCGCCTGCGCCAGTATCTTCGATTGAAGGGCTATGCAGACAAACTGATTGATGCTGCCATTATGCAGCTTCAGCAGGAAGCAGGAAATCTTTCTCGTGGGGTCTATGATGCCAATAAGACAGTGTATTCGCGGTTAAAGTACGGCATTCCGGTCAGTGAGAGCCCGGAGAAGCCTCCGGTGACAGTTGAACTTATCGACGAGGCCAATCCGCTGAATAATGACTTTGCAATCGCTGAGGAAGTAACTGTTGTTGAGCAGCAGGAGAAGAGGCCGGATCTTGTCATCTATTTGAATGGTATTGCTGTGGCCGTTATCGAATTAAAACGAAGCAGCATCTCCGTGTCCGAAGGCATCCGCCAGAATCTCACAAACCAGAAGGACTCCTTTATTCGAGGCTTCTTTACTACTATGCAGTTCTGTATGGCCGGAAACGAGTCGGAAGGCCTGCGCTATGGCACGCTTCTGACCGGAGAGAAGTTTTATATGGAGTGGAAGGATGACGGCTTCAAAGAACATGAGGAGGAACGTGATCCAGTAGATGTTCGTATCAGTAAAACCTGCGAAGGCATCGAGAATAAACTCCTGAAGCAGATATATGCCATGTTCGATAAGGAACGTTTTATTGACCTTATCATGAATTTTGTTGTCTTTGATAAAGGCATCAAAAAGGTGTGCCGGTACAATCAGTATTTTGGTATCAAGCGTACCCAGCAGAGGCTTAATAATCTGAGGACGGAGCTTCATAATCCGAACAGAGATCCGGATAAACCGCTGGGTGGTATTCTTTGGCATACACAGGGTTCCGGCAAAACGCTGACAATGGTATGGCTTGCAAAGTGGATTCTGACACATTGGGCGGAGCTTAATGCCCGCGTCCTTATCGTGACAGACCGAGATGAGCTTGATGAGCAAATAGAAAAAACATTCACTGGCGTGGATGAGAATATTGCTCGTACCAAGAGCGGTAAAGATTTGCTGAATCGTTTGAATGTATATGATGATTCACTGATCTGCTCCCTCGTGCATAAGTTTGGCCGTCGTGGCGGAGAAGCGACAGAAAATGACTACGATAAGTATATTGAAGAGCTGAAAGCCTCCCTCCCTGCCGATTTTGAGGCAAAGGGAAATCTTGTAGTATTTGTTGACGAATGCCACAGAACGCAGTCCGGTAAGCTCCATACGGCGATGAAGACTATCATGCCGAATGCTGTATTTATCGGCTTTACCGGCACTCCGTTACTTAAGAAGGATAAAAAGATCAGTATCGAAGTTTTCGGTACATACATTCATGCTTACAAATATAACGAAGGCGTTGCCGATGGCGTCGTGTTGGATCTTCGTTATGAATATCGCGATGTCCCACAGGATTTGTCTTCACAGGATCGTGTTGACCAGTGGTTCGACGTAAAGACAAGGGGCCTCTCTTCTCGTGCTAAAGCAAAGCTCAAGGAGAAGTGGGGCACGATGCAGAAGGTATACAGTTCTCGGTCTCGTCTGGAAAAGGTTGCATGGGACATTATTCAGGATTTTAATATGAAGCCGCGTCTGATGGATGGAAACGGGAATGCGATTCTTGTAGCTGATGGTATTCCTACGGCTTGTAAGTATTACGAAATCTTCCAACAGATGGGCTTTAAGAAGTGCGCCATCATATCTTCCTATACACCGAACAAGGGCGAACTGCGCACTGATACTGTCAGCGATGAGGATGATACTGAAACCTTCCTCAAATATGAGACGTATTTGAAGATGCTGGGGCTTGATCCGTCTGACCTTCCGAATGCAGGATCGGTTCAGGCTAAGGTGGAGGAATTTGAAAAGGAGGCAAAGCGCAAATTCGTAGAGGAGCCCGCGAATATGAAGCTCCTTATCGTCGTGGACAAGCTCCTCACCGGATTTGATGCGCCTCCTTGTACCTACCTTTACATCGACAAGAGGATGCAGGATCACGGCCTGTTTCAGGCGATTTGCCGCGTCAACCGTCTTGATGATGATAGTAAAGACTTCGGCTATATGGTGGATTACAAGCAGCTGTTTGGACAACTCCAGAATGCAATGAAGGACTATACTTCCGGCGCTTTTGAAGGATATGATCCGGAGGATGTAAAAGGACTTGTTAAGGATCGCCATGATGCTACGGTATCCTATTTTGAGGAAGTGTATGATGCCGTCGAAGAACTCTGCGAAGGCGTCGAGGAACCTCGCGGGGAGATCCAGTACATCCATTATTTCTGTGGTGTTTCTGGTCAGTCGGAGGAGAGCGACGAGATTTACGCACGCCTAAGAGAAAAACTCTATCGTTTGGTGAGCAGTCTTGTCAGAGCTTTCGCGGAAGCAAAACCATATCTGGTTGATGACATCTCATCTGGCAAACTGAATGAATATGACAAGAAGGTCACTTTCTACATTGAGTTGAAGAAAACCATCGGTACGGCCAGTGGCGACTTCCTCGATTTGAAGGCCTATGAGCCTGATATGAGAAAGATGATCGATAACTATATCACGGCAGCGGATGCTGAGAAGATTGGCGATTTTGATGATCTTACTCTATTGGATTTTGTAGCAAAGCAGGGTGAGACGCTTACCGGTGAAGGCGATAGCGGCCACAAAGAAGGTGCAGCAGAGGCCATAGAGAATAACATCCGTAAGAAGGTTATCGAAAAGGTCACTGTCAATCCGCGCTACTACGCAAAAATGTCAGAAATCCTTGATAAGCTCATTGAAGAGCGTAAGCAGGGAGTTCTTGACTATGCTGAGATGCTTGAGAAATATATAAAGCTGGCTAAGGACGTTGATTGCCCGGAGGATAACGATAAATATCCGGAAAGCATCCGTAAGAGCAAGGCGCTCATGGCTATTTATGACAACACCGGCGAGGACGAGAAACTTGCCCTACGAATTCACAAAGCCGTGAAAAAGCAAGCACTGTCTGGTTTCAGGGATAATCAGGTTGTTGTCAGAAGAATAAAAAAGGCTCTCTTTGAGATTCTGGGTGATGATTCCGAGGTGGAGCGCATCTATAAGATCATTGAGAAACAGGAGGAGTATTAATGCGCATTGTCATTTCCGGGATTCCGATTGATGTGCAAAAAAAGAATATAAAGAATATGCACCTTCAGGTGAAGCCGCCGGATGGACATGTGGTAATTTCTGCGCCTTTATCCGTGGACGATAAAGCTATAGAGGCTTATGCCAGAACTCAGCTGGGCTTTATCAAGAGGGCTATTGCGCAGTTTCAGGATCAGCCAAGAGCATCGAAGCGACAGTATGTTTCCGGCGAGACGATGTATATCTGGGGGAAGCAATACTTTCTTGTCTTCAAGCCGGACAATCAAAAGAACAGCTTCGAGATTCAGAATCAGAATATTGTTCTATCCATGAGCGCCAAAAGTACCGTGAAACAGCGAGACGCTTATGTGAAAGAGGAATATAGGAAGATCCTAAAGGAAGAAATAGAAAAGCGTCTGCCTAAGTGGGAGACACAGACAGGACTTAAATGTGATTCTTGGCAAACGAAATATATGGTCACAAAATGGGGTGCCTGCAGCACAGATAAAAAGAAGCTGTGGTTCAACCTGCAGCTCGCCCAGAAACCATATGCGTGTCTCGATTATATTATTTTGCATGAACTGACGCACTTGCTTACAAGAAAACATGACGCCACATTCATCGCGCACATGGACAGGAATATGCCAAACTGGCGGGAAGTTCGTAAAGAACTCAACGACAGCAGACTGGACTACTATGAAGCGCAGGATGAAAGTCCACTGCAGAAACTGATCGACCAATCTCGTTATGACGACATCCGGGATGCGGCCATAGCTTATATTCAAGAGGAGCATTCTGGTGACGCGAAAAGACTGTCGGTCATTGATATGGAAATCGAGAATGTTATCCATATTGAGCAGCTTGAGGATGGTGTGATTGCTTTCGATGTAATTGCATCATGCGATGTCGAAATGCCGTCCGCATCTCGCAAGGGATATTTTAATGAGCGCTGGCTGAAGATTCATTGTCAGGTTACTCTTGGCATCGATATGAGTGGGTTCCGAATCATGTCTGTTGGTAATTGTGAGCCGCAAGAGGAATCTGATAATGACCGCCTGTCCGGAGAGCTTGTACCTATTATTTCCCGCGAACAGTTTGAAGACGAGGCGGAGAAGTTCCTAACAAGGTATTGTCCTGAAGCGTTGGAAAAACCTATGAGGGTTCCAATCGAGACAATAGCCAGCGATATGAAACTACAGGTTATCGAAGATATCCCTTTGTCAGATGATCTTACTTACTTTGGAACTATCATATTTGATAACGGGAATGTTCTCGATAAGCACCGGAAGATTACAATTCGCAATGCCAAACGAGGAACCGTATATCTTGATCCGCGTGTTTCCTATGAGAGATCTGTAGGAACAAAGCGCACTACACTGGCACATGAGTGTTTTCATTGGCATCGTCATCAGCCATACCACGTGCTGATGAAAATGATAGGTGCCGATGATAATCTGGGAAAAGCAATTCAATGTCAAATAGCCGCTAATTCCATGGATTCAGATAAATGGAAGGCTGTAGACTGGATGGAGTGGCAAGCCAAGGGCGTTGCTCCGAGAATCTTGATGCCTGCGAAACCGACGCGCTTGAAGGCAGATCAGCTCCTTGCAGTTTATGGCGGGGCTGATGATGCGAGCATTGCAGCCTACGAGAATGTCATTGATGAACTTGCGGAGCTGTTCGATGTGTCGAGACAGGCCGCCAAGGTTCGCCTGATGGATCTGGGATATTCCAAAGCCGAGGGCGCATATCCATTTGTGGATGGTCAGTATGTTCGCGGATATTCATTTGAAGCAGGTGCCTTGGATAAAAATCAGACGTTCACTATTCCCTATGCCGATTTGTTTAAGGCGTACTGCTTTGATCGTGAGTTTAAGAAGCTGATTGACAGCGGACAGTTTATTTTTGCAGATCGTCATCTCGTTCTCAATAACGAGAAATACATAGCGAGAGATCAGTCTGGGAATGCTACGCTGTCAGAATATGCTCTCTCGCACATGGATGAGTGCTGCGTCGTCTTCTCGAAGGGATATAGCTATCAATCGAAATATCAAGGGGCAAGGTATTACACGCAGTTTATGCGGAATGCCGCATCGGTTGAAAATCAGGTTGAATATTCCTTTGAACTTAATGCGCACAACAAGACACTTCTTGATCAGATCAAGAACGCAAAGCGCCGTTCTGAAGCATTACGCAGATATCCCGGCTCTTTTGCAGAGACACTGGTCGCGTTGCAAAAAGAGAAAAAGCTCTCAAATAAGCAATTGGCAGACCGCTCGCTTGTTGGCGAAAAGACCATACAGCGGTTGAGAAATGATGAGGAATACCCGACTTCAGTTCAGACAGTTCTTGCATTATGCGTAGGTCTGAAGTTGCCTTTGCCAGAGGCTGAGATGTTTCTCGGTAAAACGGATTTTAAATTGAATTCGATGAAAAACGAAGGTTACGTTTATCAATGTGTTTTAGCGGCCTGCGCTGAGAATTCGATTTATGAAATAAATGAAATGCTCAAAGAAAACGGAATTACACCTCTGGGGAGCGATCCCGATCTTCAGTGAGTCAAGGAGGAGGACTAACAATGGCAGTGCCAAAATACGATGAATTGATGAAGCCTTTACTGACAGCAGTAAAAGACGGTGAGGTCTATAAAATTAAAGACGTTACTGCCGTGTTAGCTCAACAGCTAAATTTATCAGCGGAAGACCTCGCGGAAATGCTTCCGAGCGGCAGGCAAACCGTGTTTAAAAACAGGGTCGGATGGGCGAAGACTTATCTGAAAAAAGCTGGACTCCTTGATAGTCCTGCCCGCGCCACTATTGTCATTACGGAAGCTGGAAAGAAAGTAGTTGCAGAAAATCCAGAGAAAATAGACTCCAAATATCTGGAACAGTTTCCTTCGTTTGTAGATTTTGCATCCGCCTCTGATCCTGCAAATGGAGATGATACGGTGTCTACGATTTCAAAGCCGACGGATCTTACACCCGATGACCAGCTTGAAGA
>ERZ1090860.1900-NODE-1905-length-10465-cov-11.468972_pt1 | contig 10465 bp, 13 predicted proteins | sample MGYA00478483_ERZ1090860 | MGnify/ENA primary metagenome ERZ1090860 (study PRJEB33644, sample SAMEA5815741) | chicken gut metagenome | biome: Chicken; feature: Gastrointestinal Tract; material: Caecum | place: Ireland | collected 2019-01-01 | study: A study of...
GTCCACCAAATCCTGCTTCTTGCTAGGAGACCAATACCCCGTCTTAATGCCATTTGCCCGTTCATGTGTCAATCTTTCCATTATCTTACCTCCTCCAATTCCTCTGCCTCTTCCTCCGTGATTTCCCGCCGGCTGCCGTCCCCGCAGTCGATCAGCCAGCCTCGCTCTGTCTTTGCCAGCACATGGCACATCCGGTAGGCCCGGTGTGCGCCAACCTGGCGCCAGCGCTTGTAGCGCGCTCCGATTTTTAACATTCTCTGCTTCTCCTTTCTGCCCCGCCGCCCACGGGGCCGGATCAAACTACAGTTACACGCATGTTATATATGGGTCTATGAGTTGCATGGGCGGCTATTTATCTTGTTCAACAAATGCCGTGTTTCCAAACCCGGTCCAGGCAGTCCGTATGAAAGAAAAACTCGGATCCCCTCCGGGTTTTCACATACTCGACATTATCCAGGCAACCATCAGACTGTATGTATTCCCCACAGCCCTGACAACGGACCTTTTTCTCCTGTGTTTTATTTTTCCTATGCCGGCCGGTGCTTTCCCCTACGGCCAAAATCCTTTTTCTAAGATTTATCTCCACCTTTGTTCTCCTCTCTGATCGCTCGGATCCTTGCTTTCAGGCTCTCCATCACCCACTCCTGCACATTCTCTTTTCTCTCCAAGGCTTGTACGACATCCTCATCCCGGGTACCGCTGCAGATCAACAGGTGTATGATCACTTTTTCCTTCTGTCCCTGACGGTGCAGCCTGGCATTGGCCTGGGTGTACAGCTCATAGTTCCAGGTAAGCCCGAACCAGATTACATGGTTTCCGCCCTGCTGCAGATTCAATCCGTAAGCACAGCTGGCGGGATGCGCCAGCAGGATGTCGATCTTCCCCGCATTCCAATCATCCTCATCCCGGGGGCCTTTTAATTCCCGGACCTTGAGTTTTGACTTTTCCAGGGCTTTCAAGATCCTGATTTTATCGTGCTGAAAATTATAAAACACCAGTGCCGGCTTTCCCTGAAGAGATTCGACCAGCTCCAGGAATGCCTCGATCTTGCAGCCATGCACCTCGTGGATCCCTTTGGCCTCATCGTATACCGCTCCGTTGGCAAGCTGCAGGAGCTTATTGCTCAGGGCTGCGGCGCTTGTTACGCTGATCTCCTCCCCTTCCTCCGGGAGATCCAGGATCATCTCCCGCTCCATATCCTGGTAGGCTTTCTCCGCTTTAGAGTCCAGCACTACGGGGATCTGATGGTAAGTGATATCCGGAAGCTGCAGGTAATCCTCCGCTTTCATGGAAATGCAGATGTCTGAAATCTTATCCAGGATCGCCTGCTCCGTGCCGGGCTTTGCTGTGTAGCTGTAGATCATCCCGTCGGCGCCCCGCTTATCCGGCTGGAAATACCGTTCCCGGAATCCGGTATAGCGCTTCCCCAAACGTTCCCCGCCGTCAAGCAGGTAGACCTGCGCCCAAAGATCTTCCAGACCGTTCGGGGAAGGCGTCCCGGTCAGCTCCACCAGGCGGTCCACTTTCGGCATCACCGCGGCCATGGCCTTGAAGCGTTTGGCGGAATGGTTCTTAAAGCTGCTGCTCTCATCGATTACCACCATGTCAAACGGCCAGCTGTTCCGGTAATAGTCCACCAGCCAGCACACATTTTCGCGGTTGATGATGTACAGGTCCGCCGGGGTGTTCAACGCCCGGACCCTCCTTGCCTGGCTTCCAAGGACTGGGGACACCCGGAGGATCTTCGTGTGGTCCCATTTCTCTTTTTCCCGGGTCCACGTTCCCTCTGCCACTTTTTTCGGGGCAATCACAAGGACTTTACGAACCAGGAACCTGTCGCATTTCAGCTCCCGGACAGCCGTCAGGGTTGTCACTGTTTTTCCAAGCCCCATATCCAGGAACAGCGCCAGCTTTTTCGTGGTGAGGATCCGGTCAATGCAATGTTTTTGATAGGCGTGTGGTTGAAACTCCATCCCATCCACCCCTCTATAAATCAAACCGGCAGTCCAAAGCCTTGCTGACAGCCTCATATCCGAAGTCCTGGAAAAACTGGCTCAACCCGTTGATCCCCCGTACAACCCGCACCTGCTGTCCCAGGCTCTCAAGCCTCCGGATCTGTACTGCCTGAATAGCGCTCAGGCATCCTGTTTCCGTCTTCAGCTCCACGAACACGGGCGGCTTCTCCGGAAACACGACGATGCGGTCGGGAACCCCATCATTCCCAGGGCTTACCCACTTATAGGCCCGGCCGCCCAGCTTTCTTACCTCATCCCGCAGGATTTTCTCAAGTTCTCGCTCTTTCATGTTCCGCTCCTCCCGAATACCAAAACCAATTCTCAGTTGCGCCTCCGTCATCGAACTGATGGAACGTTTTGATCCCAAGACGCTTCCTCGCTTCTTTGAGTTCCGCCCGCGTATAGCCCGCCTTTTTCGCAGTGGCCCTTATCTCGTTGCAAAGACGAGACTCCCCATCCTGAAATATCTCCCTAAGCCAAACTTCGCATGGTTTTTCAGCGCTCATTTTACTACCTCCCTCACACACACGTGTATAGACCCCTCGTATTAGGTACGTGTAGGTACACGTAGGTGCTATATTTATATCTATTTTTTTATTCATATAGAAAGTTTGTAGTTCTTGTAGTTTATAATGCTTTTTATTGGATTTATGCGGTTTCAAGCCGCTACATAGACTGTAGGTCCCCTGTAGTCAATGTAGATGGCCAAAACTGCGAACTACATTAAAAATCTATTTTTCTACAATCCCCTGTAGTTCCTTTTCAAAGCATCTTTGAGACCCATACAGGCTGAATTTTCTCGGTGTATTGATCCGTGTCCACCCCTTCAATCCGGTCAGGATGTTGTTGATCTCCATGCTGTCCCTCCGCCCCATGAACCGCGGCTCCCCGCCGAAACACTCTGTCCAGATTTCAACGGCGCAGGTCCTTGTCCGCTCCACCAGGCGCTCTCCTTCCGGAAGCTTATAGTTCCCGCTAAGGAACATCCTCCGCTCGCTTAATTTCATATGTTCCCATTTCTCCGGGATCTTCTTCTCCAGAAAGTCCAGGATCAGACCTTCCTTCCCGGAAGTCTCCCGGTGTTCCTCCTGTATTGCCTCCGCCAGGGCCTCGACCTCTTTCGGAAGATACAGGGGCTCCCCCAGTATCCAGTAAGCATAGGCTTCCGCCCAGATCTGATCCACCTCTTCCGGAAGCTCATCCCATACGGATTTCTTTGCCGGATGACGCCCCACATCCACCGGCCAGAACCGGCGGTTCCCGGTAGAATCTTTCAGAAATTCACTGTCGTTGGAGGTTCCGAAAAATACGCACCTGCGTGGATATTTATCCGTCCGCCGTCCATACGCCGCCCGGTAAATATCGTTCTGCTTGCTCAGAAACTGCTTGATCACCTGGGTTTCCTGCTTTGTGAAAGCAGATAATTCCCCCACTTCATTAATCCACGTTCCCTGGATCAGTTCGGCGGCTTCCTTTCCCTCGAAGGTCGTCAGAGAATCAGAGAACCATTCCTTCCCCAGGATGGACAGAAACGTACTCTTTCCGATGCCCTGGGGCCCAGTAAAGATCGGCATATAATCAAATTTCACGCCACCGACAACGGCTCTGGCCACAGCGGCGCAAAGGGATTTCCGCATCACGGACCGGGTGTAGTAATTGTCCTCCGCCCCGAGGTAATCCACAAGCAGGGTGTCCACGCGCCTGATGCCGTCCCATTTCAAGCTCTGCAGGTATTCTTTCACATCGTTGATTCGGTTCTGGCTGCTCACGATCAGCAGGGCATTGTCCAGCTTTTCCCGCCCGGTGATCCCGTAAAAGGTCTCCATGTACCGGTAAAAGCCGGCATCGTCCGCGTCCCGCCAGCGCCGTTTTACATCCGCCTGATTCCAGGGCACACGCCCCAGCACCATCCCGCAGCTGGCAAACTCATCCGTTACGATCTTCCCCTTCAGCAGGGGGTCATGCTCCAGCACAAGGACCGCATTGTTGATGGTCTTCTCAAACCGGCCGCTCCCATCTTTAGTAAGGCGGTCAACCCAGCTGATGTCCGGATCTTCGCCCTCAGAGACGATACCAGCACCCTGGAAGGCCTCCTGCGCCTGTTCGTACCGCTCCCGGCTCATCCTGTCTGATACAGCCTTATCATCCAGGGCAAGGCGCGACATGGCCAGGAAAGATGGCAGCTTATTGACCGGGGTCCCTTCTTTTGCTTCCCGGTCCTGGTCCCCGTATTTATGGAGACGCACCAGGTCAAACGCATTGACCAGCAGCCCGGAACAGGGATCCGTGGCGTGATGCGAGTAAAGGAACAGATCCCCGTCATACACAATGGCTCCGCCTACGGTGGAACCGCCTGTATAGGTATATCTTCCGGGGACATCCGTTGCTTCGTAGATTCCCGGAAGAAACTTCTCCATGGCTTCCGTCACGGAATAGGTCCGGCAGAAGGCACCGATCACTCCGTGTTTAGAGGTGGGGTCCTCCTGCTTCGCCAGCCGGCGGCGTTCTACGGCCTCGCTTCCCGGAACCTGGGGCCACTGAGAGATATCCGTCCAGTTCCCATACATAGCTAGGATGCCATCCAGGCTGCAGAACGGCCGGTCATAGACCTCATAAATGTACTGACTGTCTGCGCTGCAGCTGGGCCAGTACATAAGCCTAGATGGGTCAAACGTTGTCGGATCGCAGAACTGGATTCCGATCAGCGCCGCCAGTTTCCTTGCGGCCGGTTCGTACTCATCCGCGGTAGCCGTCCGGTCCAAGGGCAAAATAACCCGGAGCCTTGGCGCGTATTCCGCGTGTTTTCTTGTACTGTACACAGCGGCGGCGCACCCAAGTCCTGCCACCCGTTTCAGGATGTCATCCGTCTGCCCAGCTGGAATGTTGTCGAGATCCAGTGTCACAAGGTCCCGCCCCTCCACATAGGCTGCCTTCCGGCGATCATGCCGGAACGTTCCTCCTACAAAACCGCCCACATCCTTCAGCTCGTCCTGCCGGGCCTTTGGAAATTTCAGATATTCTTCCAGGTTTTCTGTCCCCCTGACCGGAGTCTTCAGCCTCTCCGCAAATTCGGACCAGAGGATGACGCTCTTCGGCCAGTATGTGGCCTTCCGGCTCCCGCCGGTGCTGATCTGGATCTTCCTGTTATACTGCATCCCGTCTCCTCCTAGTCTTTCATGTAATACGGGCTTTCAAACCCCGCTCCTTTCAGGATAAGCCCCTGCGCCCAGGGGATCGGTTCCGCCATCAGCTTGCAGATTTCTTCCACAGTCGTTTCCATGGGTGCGTCGATGATCACCTCATCGTGCACATGGAACACTACCTGCAGCCCTTTTGCGTCAATCCTCCGCAGGGTCTCCGCCAGGCAGTCCCTGGCAATGGCCTGAACGATATTTTCCGTCATCTTTCCACCATAAGTGGATGTGACCTCCCACTTATGTGTCTGCTGGCCAACTGTGTAGTAGTGGATCGCCGGCCGGCCGAATTGGTTTTCCTGCAGGAATGGTTTCGGATAAAACAACTTCCGTCCGCTTGGAAGGGTCACGGTCAGGAAGCACTGCCCATAAACCATTTCGCCTTCCAGGGCGAAGATCAGTCCCTGGATTCCCTGCGGCTGTGCTGTCCGCATGGCTGCGAGGGCCGCCTGCTCTACGGCGGACCACAAGGCGCAGATCCGCTTATTTGCCTGGCGCCACCGCGCCACAATATCCGGCAGTTCCTCTTCTGTGAGCCCCATGTTCAGGGCCCCCATAGCAATCAGGGCGTTTGTTCCGCCCTGATATCCCAGGGCAAGCGTGGCCACTTTTCCTTTCTGCCGCAAGGCATACTCCGGGTTCCCTTTGGTAATCTTCTCAATAGGAACATGGAACATTTGGGAGGCTGTTGCCTCATAGATCTTTCCGTGAGTAGCAAATACTTCCTTCACCCATTGTTCTCCGGCCAGCCAGGCGATCACCCGGGCCTCTATGGCCGAAAAATCCGCCACCACGAACTTATGGCCTTCCGACGGAACAAAAGCCGTCCGGATCAGTTGGGAAAGCGCGTCCGGCACGTTCCCGTAGATCATTTTCAAGCCCTCATAATTTCCCGCCTTAACGATCTTGCGGGCCCCATCCAGGGTCTTGATATAATTCCGCGGGAGATTCTGCATCTGCACCAGTCGCCCGGCCCATCTTCCGGTCCGGTTAGCGCCATAATACTGTGTCAGACCTCTCACCCGGTCTCCGGATCCCATGGCCGACTCCATGGCTGCATATTTTTTGACGGAAGTCTTTCCCAGCTGCTGGCGGATTTCCAGAACCCTTCGGACTGTCGGAGAGATCGCCTCCCTCTCCAGTGCTTCAGCCACATCCGCTTTCTGCAGGGTCTCCAGGGCAAGCCCGTTTCCGGAAAGCCAGGGCAGCAGCTGCGCGGTGCTGTTCGGATTCCGCAGACCCGTCAATGCGATGGCCTCCTCCGTCAGCTCTTCTGTGCAGGCCGCATCGATCCGGAGGGCACCCCGGATCAGCTCCCGGTCTACGCGGACCCCGTAAGCATTCATCAGGACATCCATCTGCCAAAGCCTCTCCTCTTCCTCCGGCATGGGGAAAGCCTCCAGCCGGTTCAGGATCTCCTTTTCGGTCACAACGTCCTGCATGCAATACTCTTTAAACAGCTCCCACTTCTCCGGGGCATGCTTCGGCAGGTTCCACCCTCTTCCCCCGTTGGACCTGGTGGGCTTACAGGGGACACAGAAGTATCGGATCAGAGCTTTCCCTATGGATAACTTCTGTTTGTCCTCCGGCAGCCCGATCGCCCGCCCGGTTGCCTCCAGGCCGGCGGTATATCCGCAGTACAGACCGTGGGCCATGGTACAGCGCCACTGATCGACCGGCGTTACATATCCGGCAGTGTTCAGGCAATACCATTCAAACGCTGCGTTATACGCATGCTTCACTACATCCGGATCCCGCAGGGCTTTTCCCATCCATATGGGGATCTTTTCCCCTTGGGCAAGATCAAAGATCTTCACCGGTTCGTCATTCCATTTATAAGCAAGCAGCAGGACGCAGAAGTCCGGAGACTGCGCATATTTATAGGCCCCGGATTTTCCGATATCCACGCTGCTTCTCGTCTCAATATCGATACTGAGATGATCCGCCATCTCAATCCCTCCTGTCTGCTAAAGGGGCCATTACAGCCCCTTGAAATCAAAACGGAAGCCCGGTAATCGGATTTACTCCCGGGGACTGCGCCGGAGAATATCCGGCTACGCCCGGGGTGGCCGGCTGTGCTGCGCCATGGGCAGGAGCAGCTGCCTGCGGTCCGGAAAAGCTCCCAAAAGCCTGTGCAGCTGTCGGCGCGCTTCCACCCAGCGGCTCCCCATCCCGGACTTTCATAACGGGCCCCAGGCTGCAGCCGATCCCTTTCTTTGCCCCTCCAAACAGATAGGGGAAGAACTCTATGTTCACATAAGCATAGACGCCGCTGTAGATTTCAGATTGGTTGATGATCGGGTTCTGATTGCGATCTACCACCTCCGGCGGATAATCTGCCTTACAGCTGGCAGTGAACACCCAATGCCCCTTGCACTCCGGACCGAAGGGCATCCCGTCGGAAGGCCGGGTGCCGTCCCCGTCATAAACCGGAATCGGAACGATAGGCGGGCACTGCCCATTCCACTTGTTTGCGATGCCCTTCTGCTTCGCCGCCTCGATGGCCGCATCGATCCTGGCCTTCGTTGCAGTATCGCTTTTCGGTACCAGGATCGTTGCCGAAAACTTTTCTTCCTGCCCGGGGACGGCCGCATGCGGTTTGAACAGATGCACATAGCTTAATCTCACTTCTCCGGTTGTTACGTTCGTTGCTTCTCCAATCATGCTGTTTCCTCCTTAAAGGCCTCTTTGGCCGTAATCTTGTTTGTGATCGCTTCCCTCTCATCCGTTTCTTTTACAAGTGCAGGTTTACCTGGTTTCTTTGTCACATAGACTCCAGCCTGCTTCGCGAATTCTGTCTTCCCAACCAGTTTTTCCACCTGCGCCAGAGTAAGCGGCTTTTTCTCGTACAGCATCTCTTCCGGAGTCCCGGATGCGATCAGGTGTTCAAACGCAGCATCCGCGTCCGTCCACTCCCGGGATCCACGGCCTTCCACGGCTTTCCATCCGGGTACCGCTCTCCCCGCCAGGCACTCCGCCAGGGCGTAGTCCTGCAGATCTTTCAGCCACTTGGCGATGTCTTCACCCTTCTGCAGGTAATCCCCCACTTCTTCATTGCTGATCAGAGGCGGTTTCTTCTGTGTCTCAAACGCCAGCTGGATGTTGGCATCCGCCCGGGCCCTGCACTGAGCCCTGGCCCGGCAGAAACGGCACTGGCTTTCTCCAGGCTGAAAATCCCCTGCCCCACTCCTGGCAAGTTCCGCCCGGCCTTTCACATAATCTCCCCAGGCCAAAAGTTCCTGGATCGATGTCTCCCAAGTAGAGGGATCTGCGGCTATTCGCGGCTGTACGATGGACAACCGAACCCTCTCAATCGGGTACAGGACCTTGTATGTCTCATAGGCCCCCAGGGCGTACAGGGCAAGCTGGGGATTCCCTTCGGCAGATACCGGCACGCCTTTTCCGTATTTCAAGTCGATGACGTGGATCACTCCGCCTCCGATCAGGATGCAGTCTGCCGTCCCGTACCCTTCATTTCCGTCCTTGGGATCCGCAAGGGTATACTCCCCGAAATACACTCGCTTTTCAATCCCATGACTTGGCGCACTTTCAAATGCAAGCGCTGTCGCTTTTACAAACTCCAGGTAATCGTCTGTATAGCCTTCCATCTCACTCTGCCAGAGCGGGCCCTTTTTCAGCTTGTTCACTGCCCGGGTATATTTCTGTCTTCCAAAATCAACCGTGTGGAAATAGTGCCGAAGCTTCAATTCCGCAAGCTCATGCGCCAGGGTCCCTTCCGCGGCCGCCTCAGAGGATGTATCCGGGAATTTTTGTTCCAACAGGGCGCTGGCCGGGCAGGCCAGCCAGCGGTGAGCCCCGGAGGCGCTCAGGAAAGAATGCTTTTTTTTGCTCATATCTGTGCCCCCATTTCCCGGAGCGCTGTCGCAAATGCCCCATACTGCGATTTAGGAAGGGCCGGCAAAGCTGTCACACCGAAACGCGACAGCAGTTGCCGCAAATCCCCCTGCCTCCCGCTGTCCATCAGGGTCATCCCGGCCCTTGCCAGGTCATCCAGGGTATACTCCACCGCTGCCGTCGGTACCGCGGGCGTCACGCTCTGCGGAGCCGGCATCGCCGGCTGTACAGGGGCAACCGGAACCTGTGCCTGTAATGTTGGCGCTGCCTGCTGCGGGGTGACACCCTTCGGCTCCGTCTGGATTGCCGGTGTCTCCGGCACCTTTCCTTCTCCCGGAATCAATCCGAGGATCACCCTTGCCACCTCCTTCATCTCTTCAAAATCCTTATAAACTACTGTGATCTGTGCCATTCTCTTTTTCCTCCATTTTTCTGATATAGTTCCTTACCGTATTTTGGCTGACCCGCATCTCGTCCGCGATCTTCGCGACAGGCCAGCCGGCGGCTTTATAGGGGGGGGTACTCTCCCCCGGCTCCTCTGAACGCTTGTCCTCCGGGTCGTCCGGAAGGAAGAACATCACCTGATGATTCTGCTCCAACAAAAACAAGGTATGATAATCAATCGGATCGACATTCTTGACCATAATGACTACATCCGTTCTCCCTTTAAATGCCATCTGTTCTACAGCTGATATATAGTCAATCTGTTTCATCCGCGCCCTCCCCGAAAAACTCTCCGATTAAAATCCTTGTGAGTCGCTTGATCCGGTCGTTCAGCGGCTCATTTTCCGGGGCCAACACATCCTCGCAGATCATCCGGATCTTTGCCCTAGCAGCTTCCTTATTTGTCTTTTCTACCTCGCATCCATAAAACCCTTCCAGGGCTGCGCGGATTTCCCGGGTAATTTCAGCCCTGGTCCCGGACAGCTCGACTGCTACTTTTTCTTCATTTACGGTATTTGCTTTGATCATCTTGATTTTCCTCCCATTCCGCCTTATACTAAGGCTGTAATAAACTTTTTTTGTTCATTGGCCTCTCGGGTTGCCGCCTGAGGGGTCATCTTTTTGCCTGCATCACAAGCGTAGCGACCAGCAGCCCCAGCGCCGGAAGCGCAAACCATAAGTTCTGCTCAATCCCCATAGCCAGAATAAATCCGGCGATCCCGGTTGTCGCTGCCAGGATCTTCCGGATCGGCAGCTTCCTGCCGCCTCTGGCCACGTTCCGGGCATTAGCTGCCCGGACGGCGGCCGCGATTGTGTGTACATCCCGCATCCTCTCACCTCCTCTGCTTGTCCATCGGTGACCGCCTAAGCGGTCTGTTCTTCTGTCACTTCCTGGAATGTTACTTCCTTCCCCTGTTCCGCGCACTGCTCTTTGTAAAGATCCATGAGCAGCTGTCC
>ERZ1090860.1904-NODE-1909-length-10452-cov-5.801770_pt1 | contig 10452 bp, 9 predicted proteins | sample MGYA00478483_ERZ1090860 | MGnify/ENA primary metagenome ERZ1090860 (study PRJEB33644, sample SAMEA5815741) | chicken gut metagenome | biome: Chicken; feature: Gastrointestinal Tract; material: Caecum | place: Ireland | collected 2019-01-01 | study: A study of the...
ATGATATTTTAAATAAAATTACAAAAGCAGGGCCGCACCGGGATGATATAGAAATTTTGATCAACGGCAGATCTGCAAGAATTTACGGCAGCCAGGGGCAGCAGAGAAGCTGCGTGCTGGCGCTGAAACTGGCGGAAGCAAGCCTGCTTTATGAAAAAACAGGCATTAAACCCGCCGCGCTTTTGGACGATGTGATGAGCGAACTGGATGAAAAGCGGCAGGATTATATATTAAATCATTTAAAAGACTGGCAGGTGTTTATCACCTGCTGTGACGCGCAGAGCGTTCTGCGCCTGAAACAGGGCAAAACCATTAAAATAGAAAACGGCACAATATCGGAGGGCTGATATGTATCTCAATATAGGTGAAGATTTTGTGCTGAAAACAGAAGATATAACAGGCATTTTTGATCTGGATAAAACAACCGTAAACAAGGCAACGCGGGATTTTCTTGCCAAAGCGCAGAAAGAAAACCGGGTTATTTTAACCAGTTATGATCTGCCGAAAAGTTTTATTATTGCAAAAGAAAAAATATATTTAAGTCCGCTCAATACAAGCACGCTATTGAAGAGGACGGGTAGGGAGAAATAAGCATGAGCGAAGAAAACAGAGAAGAAAGCAAGATCGTTCTGGAAGAAGAAGATATGGATACTTCCGTAACCGAGGAATATTCCGCCAAGGATATTCAGGTGCTGGAAGGCCTTGAGGCGGTGCGCAAAAGGCCGGGCATGTATATCGGCTCCACCGGGCCCAGGGGACTTCACCACCTTGTGTATGAAATTGTTGATAACTCTATAGACGAGGCGCTTGCCGGCGTCTGCACCCATATTGAGTGTGAGATTTTGCCGGATAATGTGATTGGCGTGCGTGATAACGGGCGCGGAATTCCCACGGGTATTAACGAAAAAACAGGACTGCCTGCGGTAACGGTTGTTCTCACTGTTTTGCACGCGGGCGGTAAATTCGGCGGCAGCGGCTATAAAGTTTCCGGCGGTCTGCACGGCGTTGGTTCCTCCGTTGTAAACGCGCTTTCCGAGTGGCTGGAAGTTGAAGTTACCCAAAACGGGCATATCTATTCCCAGCGTTTTGAAAGGGGCAACCCGGTAAACGATCTGCATATCATCGGCGATTCGGACGGTCACGGAACGTATATCAAATTTAAGCCGGACGGCGAGATCTTTACGGAAACGCTGGTTTATGATTTTGACGTGCTTTCCAGAAGACTGCGCGAACAGGCATTTTTGAACGCCGGACTTTCTATTACGCTTTCAGACCTTAGAAGCAGTGATCCCGAAGAACAGAAAAAAGAGGTTTATCACTATGAGGGCGGTATCAAATCCTTTGTTGAATATATAAACAAAACAAGAGGGCTTAATCCCGTTCAGGATGAAGTGATCCATATCTCTACAACGAAAGAGGACAGAAGTGCCGAAGTTGCGCTCTGTTATACGGATTCCTATAACGAGATTCTGCTTTCCTTTGCCAATAATATCAATACCATAGACGGCGGTACCCACGAAACGGGATTCAAAACCGCGCTGACCCGCGTATTTAACGATTACGGCAAAAAATTTAATATCCTGAAAGACAGCGATAAAAAACTTTCCGGCGACGATGTGCGCGAGGGTCTGACCGCAGTAGTCAGCGTAAAACTGACGGAGGCACAGTTTGAGGGCCAGACCAAAGGGAAACTCGGCAACACGGATATCACGGGGCTTGTTTCCTCCATGGTTTATGAAAAACTGATGACCTATTTTGAGGAAAACCCGCAAACGGCAAAAACCATACTGAATAAAGCGCTGGACGCATCCCGCGCAAGGGAAGCCGCCAGAAAAGCAAGGGATAACGCAAGAAACAAATCCGGGCTGGAAAACACCAAACTGCCGGGCAAACTGGCAGACTGCTCTTCCAATGAGCCGGAACTCTGCGAGATCTACATAGTAGAGGGTGATTCCGCCGGCGGCTCCGCCAAAGAGGGCAGAGACAGAGTGCACCAGGCAATCCTGCCGCTTTGGGGAAAAATGCTGAATGTTGAAAAGGCAAGGCTGGATAAAGTTTACGGCAACGAAAAACTGATGCCGATCGTAACGGCGCTTGGCACGGGCATCGGCGAGGATTTTGATCTTTCCAAACTGCGCTATCACAAAATCGTGATCATGGCGGATGCCGATGTGGACGGCGCGCATATCCGAACCCTGCTTTTAACATTCTTTTTCAGATATATGAAACCGCTTGTGGAGGGCGGATATATCTATCTTGCCCAGCCGCCGCTCTTTAAAGTTTCAAAAGGCAAAAAGAACGCTTACGCTTTCAGCGATGAGGAAAGGGACAGCCTCATTCAGGAAATGGGCGGCCAGTGCGATGTGCAGCGTTATAAAGGTCTTGGTGAGATGGACCCTGAACAGTTATGGGAAACAACAATGGATCCCGAATTCAGAACCATGCTCAGAGTGACTGTTGAGGACGCCCAGCAGGCGGACGAAACATTCAGTATTTTAATGGGTGATAATGTGGAGCCCCGCCGCGAATTTATAGAGAAAAACGCAAAGTATGTTGAGAATTTGGATGTGTAAAAGACAGTATCCGTTTTTCAGTGTAAAAATTCTATTATAACAATCTCTCAGAGTTGTCGTTGGCTCCCCTGTACAAGGGGAGTTGTCAACAAAGTTGAGGGGTTGTAAATAAAAAAACGACTCGTTAAAACTTATGTTCGGAGGTTTACATGGCAGACGATATAGTGCGTTATGACAACCAAAAAATCATAGACGTTGAAATAAACAGAGAAGTGCGCAAGGCGTTTTTGGATTATTCCATGAGCGTAATCGTGCAGCGTGCGTTGCCGGATGTACGGGACGGATTAAAGCCCGTGCACAGGCGTATTTTATACACAATGTTTGAGAATAATCTTTACCCCGAAAAACCATACCGTAAGTGCGCGGATACCGTCGGCGCCGTTTTGGGCCGTTATCATCCGCACGGCGACGCGTCCGTTTATGACGCCATGGTAAGGCTTGCGCAGAATTTCTCCATGAGATATACGCTTGTTGACGGGCACGGCAACTTCGGCACGGTAGACGGCGACCCCGCCGCGGCGTACAGATACACGGAATCCCGCATGAGCAAGATCAGCATGCGCATGCTGCAGGATATTGATAAAGATACCGTTGATTTTGAGTCGAACTATGACGACCGTTTAAAAGAACCCACCGTTTTGCCAACCAGATTTCCGAATCTGCTTGTAAACGGCTCTTCCGGCATTGCCGTTGGTATGGCAACGAATATTCCGCCGCACAACATGAAAGAGGTTGTGGAGGGTGTTGAATATCTTATAGACCACCCGGACTGCGATTCGCTGGATCTGATGCAGTTTATTAAAGGCCCGGATTTCCCCACCGCGGGCATAATCATGGGCACAAAAGGCATAAAAGAGGCGTACTCAACCGGCAGGGGCAAAATCTATATCCGCGCCCGCGCCGAGATCATTGAGGATAAGAGCGATCATTATAAGATCATCGTGACGGAACTTCCGTATCAGGTTAAAAAGGCGGAACTGATTTCCAAAATAGCGGAACTGGTAAAAGACAAGCGCCTGGACGGCATTTCCGGCATCAAGGATTTTACAAACAGAAAAGGCATGCATGTGGAAATTTCTTTAAAAAGAGACGCGAATCCGCAGGTTGTGCTGAATAATCTTTATAAACTGACCCAGATGCAGATTACTTTCGGCGTGATCATGCTTGCGCTTGTGGACGGCGTGCCGAAGATCTTAACGCTGAAACAGATGCTTCAGAACTATGTTAAGTTCAGAGAAGAAGTGATCACAAGGCGTGTAAAATACGATCTCAAAAAAGCCGAGGCAAGGGCACATATCCTTGAGGGTCTTAAAAAAGCGATCGATATTGTGGACGATATCATCGCAACCATAAGAGCGTGCAAAGGCGGCAAATCAGAGGCAAAACTTGCCATTATGGAAAAATTTGAATTTGATGATCCGCAGGCAACCGCCATCGTAAACTTCCAGCTTGGTCAGCTGGCAGGTCTTGAAATTGAAAAGATCATGAATGAGATGGACGAACTGGATAAAAAGATTGCCGATTACAAAGACATTCTGGAGCATGAGGAAAGAGTGTTCGGCATCATCAAGGATGAATCCCGCGAGATCGTGGAAAAATTCGGCGATGAAAGAAGAACGGAAATAAGCGCCGTGATCGGCTCTGTTGACGATGAAGACCTGATCCCCGTTGAAGAGTGCATCTTGACCCTAACCAATATGGGCTATATGAAGAGAATGACGGTGGATACCTATAAGGCGCAGAACAGGGGCGGCAGAGGCATCATGGGCATGAGCCGCCGGGAAGAGGACGTTGCCAAAACCATGTTCAGTTGTTCTTCCCACGATGTGGTGTTCCTGTTTACCAACACCGGCAAGGTGTTCCGCAAAAAGGCGTATGAGATCCCGGCGTCATCCAGAACCGGCAAGGGTATGAATGTGGTAAACCTTTTGCCGCTTGAAAAGGGTGAAACGGTTTCCGCCATGGTAAAGATCCCGCAGGATGAGAGCCGCAGATATCTTTGCATGGTAACAAAGAAAGGCGTGATCAAGCGCACGGATATTGACGAATACCGCCATATCCGCCAGAGCGGCATTATAGCCGTAAATCTGGACGAGGGCGATGAGCTTGCCTATGTGGAGATCACGGACGGCAACAGAAAACTTGTGGTTGCAACGCACAACGGCATGAGCATCTGCTTTAACGAATCAGACGCGCGCCTGATCGGCAGAACGGCAAGGGGCGTGCGCGCCATTACGCTGGATGAAGACGATTATGTTGTTGGCTTTGCCGCGTCGCTGGACGGCTATACCCTGCTTACCGTTTCCGAAACGGGATTCGGCAGGAAGAGTTCGTTTGACGATTACCGTGTGCAGAGCCGCGGCGGCAAAGGACTTATCAATTACCGCACCGCGCAGTACGGCAAGGTTGCGATGATTGCGCCTGTGAAAGAAGACGAGGACGTGATCATGATTTCAAGCGACGGTATCGTGATCCGCACGCATGTGGATCAGATTTCCACTTTCCAGCGCCCGAGCAAAGGCGTTAAGGTGATGCGTGTAAACGAGGGTGAAAAGGTTGCCACAATTTCTGTTGTAGACAGATTTGAGGACGACGCAAACGAGGATAGCACCGATTCAGCCGCTGAAAATCCGGCAGAAGAAAACGCTGATGAATCAACCGCCCCCGCAGAGCAGGAATAATGTGTTGATTTAATAATATGCTTATGCGTTTTTAAATAATTAGCAGATTTAAAAGAGCAGGAACCCCTGCTCTTTTTTCTTTGATAAAAGCGGAATATTCATTTTATGCGCAAACGGCGGAATACTAAAAATGTAAAATCTGCTTATTATATTAACAATGTGTAAATAAATCTTTTTTTGTTGAAATAAGGCAGTAAATGTTATATAATGTTTTCTGTGTAATATCAAATCGGGGCGCGCAGCGGCGTGTCAAAGGGGTGAAAGCCAATGAGCGATTCTTCTTTTGATGTTGATGAGATTCTTAAAGAAGTAAGAAAAAGAAGAGAAGAAAACGAGGCGCGCATAAAAGCACAGGGCGCGCCGGCGGCAAAAGCGGCGGAAAGCAAAACGGCGCCGCAGATAAACGGTGCGGATCATGAAGAACCCGCAAAGAAAACACAGAATGAGATCCACTCGCCGTCAAAACAGGAAAAAAGCGAAACGGCGGATTTGAATAAAACGAATGTTAAAAAAACAGAACAACAACCGGCAGCCGAACACGCCAAAACGCAAAGCGGCGGGCAAAACAAGCGCGCGGCAGAGGAAAAAGAGACTCTTTCGGCTGAAAAAGCGCAAAAGAAAGCGTCTGCCGAAACCGGCGGCGCAAAGCAGGAAAATACAATTGCAGCGCCGGTTGTGCATACCGGAACTGCGCGCGAAAAAGCAGAGATAAAGCAGGAAAACGGCGTATCGCAGGATCCGCCGGAAAATGCGCCCGTAACGCATTATGATGTGGATGAAAACGGAAACGTAAATATTATGAATTATGCCGAAGTTCCGCAGACAGCGCAGAAAAAGGGCAAAAAAGCAAAGAAAAAAGCATCTAAGCTGACAAAGATTTTAAGAGCGGTTATTATTATTTTGCTTGTTCTGATTATCGGCGGCGGCGCAGGCATATATTTATATATCAATAATATTCTGAACGCCGCTACGGATACGCCGGAAAAAACGGAAACCATTGATGAATGGTCCGGCATGAGCGTTTTAAAAGAGGATTTTTCGCCGATTTATGAGGATGCGGATGTTTATTCTTACCGCGATATGATCAAAACATGGTATTATAACGGCACGCCCGTTTCTTCCACACATGTTTTGAATGTGTTGCTGATCGGTGAGGATACAAGAGACGAAAATATTACGGACGAGGAAACAAGAGCCGATTCCGCAATCATTGCAAGCGTGAATATAGACACGCAGCAGATCACGCTGACTTCCATTCTTCGCGATTCTTACTGCTATTATGAAGTTACCGAGGGCGATGAGGATTCCGGCAGATACGGCAAGATCAACGAGGCAATGATGTACGGCGGTATAGACTGCTACATCCGAGCGGTGGAAAACAACTTTAAGATCAATATAGATAATTATGTGATCGTTAATTTTGACAGTTTTCAGAGTATTATAGACACTTTGGGCGGCATCACCGTTGAAATGACGGAAGCGGAGATAGACGAGATCAACAATCATCAATCCAGATACGGCAATGTTACGATAGACGCGGAGCCGGGTCTTGTTGATCTGAACGGTGAGCAGGCGCTTGCCTATTGCAGAATCCGCAAGATCGATTCGGATAACGCAAGGGCGGATCGCCAAAAGACCGTTCTTCTCCAAATCTTTGAAAAGATGAAAGGCGCATCCACCGTAAAATCCGTTGAGGTCGTAAACAGCCTTCTGCCTTATGTAAAAATGGGATTTGAAAAAGCAGAGGTGCTGGATATAGGCAGTTATGCACTGCGCCACGGCTGGCTGAATTATACAACGTATACGCAGACCGTGCCGGAAAACGCAACTGATGAAAACGGCGAAGTGATCACAACCTGCCGCGGCGGTACTTTTTACGGCACCTGGTGCTGGAAGGTGGATTTCCCGCTGACGGCGCAGATGCTGCAGCAAAGCATTTACGGCAAAACCAACATAACGGTTGCAGAGGACAGACCGGATTTTGACGAGCTGCCTCTGAGATAAATTCATTTAAAGGAGCAGATCAAAATGCCTGCAATTACCACGGCTTTGGGATTTACAATCAGACTTCTTATCGCGGTGGGACTCGGAATACTGATCGGCGCGGAGCGGCAGCTGACCAAACACCGCACGGGTATCGTTACAAATGTTATTGTTTGCGTGGGTTCCTACGCTTTTACGGCGTTTTCCTACCTTGCGAATGACGGAAATACGGATGTTACCCGAATTGCGGCGCAGATCGTTTCCGGCATCGGTTTTCTCGGCGCCGGCGTGATCATCAGCGACGGCACGAAAATCAAAGGCATCAACACGGCGGCGTCCATATGGTCTTCTGCATCGGTCGGCATACTTTGCTGCCTGGAAAAATGGTGGTTTGCCGCAATCGTGGCGGGCGCCATGGTGCTTGCGCATCTGCTGATCCACCCGATCGCGGAATTCATTACCAAAAAACAGGAGTATAACAAGGAAAAGTCCGATAAGCAGGAAACGTTTTACCGTATATCTATCGTCTGCTCAGAGGAAAATGCGGACGAAATTAAGAAAAATATTATCGAATATTTCCGTGAGCTGGACGATGTTTTGCTCAGAAACCTGGAAATGAGCGATGTAGACGGCGGCAATGTAAAAGTAAGGGCGGAGATTTCCACAAAGCGCAAAAACAACGAGCTTGTTGAACATATCATCACCCATGTGGGCAAACACGAGGATATTATTTCCACCGGCTGGAAACATATTACTTAATACATATAAATATAAAAATTAAAAAAGGCAGTTCAGGATGAACTGCCTTTTTGTTGTTTATCATGAAACCGCCCCTGTTGACAAGGGAGGTTTTTTGCTCCACTCGGGGTCTCCGGGAAAGCCGGATGAGGGGTTGTTTGATAGGTACGGAATCGTTTAGGAAATTTACAATGATTCCTTTGCATCATCAAGATTCGCTTTCACGCGTTGGAACGGGCGCGGTATCCGCAACTTCTATTTTATTTGCGCGCATCCAAAGAGACGGAGTTACCCGCAGTTTAAAACCGTAGCCGGGATCCATTTGCCAGTGTGCCATGGGCGCTTCGGGCAGGCCGTAGCAGGCAAGGATCGTCATGAGCACACCGGCGTGGCCGACGATAGCGCAGGTTTCCGTCTGCGTTTTGATGAGACCGTCCACCACTTTTTCAAAAGCGTCGCACACACGGTGTGTAAATTCGGCGTTGCTCTCGCCGTAAGGCGGGCGGGCGTGCATATCGCCGCGGATCCATTTTAAAAAATCTTCGTTGTTTTCAAGATCTTTTGCCGTGCATTCCTCAAACTCGCCGAAACTGTATTCCACAAAATCATTGATGACGATCGGGTTGTTTTTCGGAAACATAATATCCGCCGATTCCGTGCACCGTTTCAGCGGCGAGGTAAACACCGCCTGCACATGCGGATAATGGTATTTTGCTTTTATGCTTCTAAGCTCTGATATACTATCCATAGTAAGCGGATAATCTGTACGCCCAATATACTGTGCGTTTAGATTACCTTTTGTAATGCCGTGGCGGAAGAGATAAATGGTAAAGGTCTTCATAAATTTACACCTCTTGATTTTGGATTTTATAAGAAAAATTTGCACCAAAAGCGCGAATTATTACAAATTGTTTACAGATAAATTTTGCCCTTTACAAACGCGATTACAAGCGGTATAATTACTGTCAGTATAACGCAGGAGAGATTGAAACGGTTTTTCTGCGCAAAATTTGTTAGAAAAAGAAATCGGAGCAGAATATGGCGGACAGTAAAAATACATTTTCCGGCAAAAAATCCAAATTTGCCGCAATTCTTTCACAACTCAGAAAAGAACGCGGATCAAGCCAAAAGAAAGCGGCGGCGGATCTTGGAATCAGCCAGGCGCTTTTAAGCCACTATGAAAAGGGCATTCGTGAATGCGGGCTTGATTTTGTTATTAAATGCAGTGAATATTACGGCGTAACCACCGATTATCTGCTTGGCGTTTCCAAAAGCAGATACGGGCTGGACGAGGATTACCTTTCCCGCATTGCGGGCGAGGACGGCGATGATTCCGAGCTTGCCACTCTCACCCAGTCTACCAAGATCCTGATCGATATGGCAGTGGCGTCCTCCACGGACAACTCTTTTGTAAAATACCTGCATGATTACTATATGCTGTGCATTTACCGCGGTGCGCTGACGCTTGCAAAGGCGGGTGCGCTGCCGAGCGATATGTTCCGCCTGGATTATAACCTGGGGCACGAGCTTGCCAGCGCGGCGATTGCGGTGCTGGATTCCCGCTTTGCGTTTATTGAGGATAAATCCCGCACGGGGATCGATTCTATGGACGGAAATGTGCTGCACAAGCTGATTGAGGAAGCGGAAGAATATATTATGAACAGCTTTATTGCGGAGTAAATTCCAGCTGTGTTTTTTCGCCCTCCAAATATTTTAGGATAATGGCCGTGGATTTTTCCGCGGCTGTTTTTTTGAATGTGGGGTAATCCATGGCGGCGGCGGAATCCCCTCCGTCGCTTACCGATCTCAACACGGCAAACGGAATACCGTTCGCGGCGGCGGTCTGCGCGATTGCGCCGCCTTCCATTTCGCCGCAGACGGCGCCGAATGCAGAGGCTATTTTTGTTTTCATTTCTTCTCCGGCAATAAATGTGTCGCCGCTGGCGATCGTGCCGCGGTGTATTTTTTCCCCGGACTGGATCGCGATCTGCGCAAGGCGTTCCGAGATCTGCGGATCTGTTTTTACCTTGATCTGATTCAGCCCGTTGATATAACCGCGCGGCTCGCCCAGAGCAGTTATATCAATATCGTACTGGCACACATCGCTTGCGATCACGATATTTTTGATGGCAACATCCGGCGAGAGAGAGCAGCCTACGCCGATGTTGATGATCTTATCCGCGTGAAAGCGGTCAATCATGATCTGCGCGCAAAGCGCGGCGTTTACCTTGCCGGGGTTGCAGCGGGCGGCGCACACCATAACGCCGTTTATATGCCCGCAGGCAAAGGCGCAGCCGGCGATTTCCTGCGAAACGCAGTCCTCTATCCTTTTCTGCACGGCCTCTATCTCCACATCCATGGCGCCTATGATACCGATCATACCGAAAAACCACCTTGTTTTATAAATTTACATGATTTTGGCAGGCGTTCTTGTTGCCGCCGCGGTTTTAACCACAAAATATAGTGTTATTATAATA
>ERZ1090860.1907-NODE-1912-length-10441-cov-10.701906_pt1 | contig 10441 bp, 12 predicted proteins | sample MGYA00478483_ERZ1090860 | MGnify/ENA primary metagenome ERZ1090860 (study PRJEB33644, sample SAMEA5815741) | chicken gut metagenome | biome: Chicken; feature: Gastrointestinal Tract; material: Caecum | place: Ireland | collected 2019-01-01 | study: A study of...
AACTACGGTATAAAGGAGCTATCCCATACGGAAAATACCAGAAAACTACTGAAAACTACGGTATAAAGGAGCTCTTCCATACGGAAAATACCGGGAAACTACTGGAAACTACGGTATAAAGGAGCTGTCCAGTACGGAAAATACCGGGGAACTGCTGGAAACTACGGTATAAAGGAGTTGTCCCGTACGGAAAATACCGGGGAACTGCTGGAAACTACGGTATAAAGGAGTTGTCCCATACGGAAAATACCAGAAAACTACTGGGAACTACGGTATAAAGGAGCTATCCCATACAGTAAAAATCAAGAAAAACCCCAAAATTACTGTAGAGGAGAAGCATATACTACAGAAGAAATTGACATATTATCTCAAATTACCGTATTGCAGAGAATTTCCGTATCCTTTCCGGCATCATCTTGGAACTCTCCCCACCGTCCTTTCCGGCATCATCTTGGAATTCTCCCCACCGTCTTTTCCGGCATCATCTTGGAATTCTCCCCACTGTCCTTTCCGGTATCATTCCGGAATCCGTCCCGTTGTTATTCCAGTATCCTTCCATCCGTAGAGACGGTTACCACCTGCCAGGGGATGAACTTGCCGCTTGCCTGGAGGGCCTGCTTCACTGCGTTTTCGATTCCGCCGCAGCAGGGAACTTCCATGCGTGCTACGGTGACGCTTTTGATATTATTTCCCGCGATAATCTGCGTCAGTTTTTCCGTATAATCTCCTTCGTCCAGCTTGGGACAGCCGATGAGCGTAATGCGGTTGCGGATGAATTCGTTATGGAAATTTCCGTAGGCGTAGGCGGTGCAGTCGGCGGCCACCAGAAGATTGGCGTTGTCGAAGTACGGGGCGTGCACAGGTACAAGTTTGATCTGCACCGGCCACTGCCGCAGCTGACTGCCTGCAGAAAATCCGGCGCCGGAAGCGGAAGATGAATTTGCGTTAAGCCCGTTTGTGGAGCCTGCGGCAGGCGCGTCCATGGAACTGTTGTCTCTTTTTATTGCCCTTGCCTGGGTACCGGGACAGCCGCAGGGGAGCGGCGCGGCATCTTTCATCCGTTTCGCTGCCAGGACAGCCGCTTCATCGTAGGCGGGGGCTTCCCGCTCCTCGAAGGAGATGGCGTCTGTGGGACAGGCGGGCAGACAGTCTCCCAGGCCGTCGCAGTAGTCTTCTCTGGCGAGTACGGCTTTGCCGTTTACCATTTCAATAGCGCCCTCGTGGCAGGCTGCGGCGCAGGCTCCGCAGCCGCTGCATTTTTCCTGGTCGATGCGGATAATTTTTCTGATCATAGTCTTTCACCTTTCTGTATCTGGAAATATGTTATGTTGCCTTGCTGTTTCAGAGTTTCTGCTCTGTATGCTGCTCCGGCACTACCGGATTACGGAGATAAGCCTCCGGCAGGTATCAGACATTGACTTTACGGGCAGATTATAATACGATATTTAAAACAAAACAGTTGTATTTACAACAGAAAGAAGACTTTTATGAAAAAATATATTCCGGTTTTAAAAAGAACACGATTATTTGCAGGCGTGGGTGAGGAAGAGATCCTGGCGATGTTGGACTGTCTGCAGGCAGCGGAGAAAAGATATAAGAAAGGAGAGTATGTGCTCCGTCAGGGAGAACATATCGGAGATATTTCTATTTTAGTGGAAGGGAGGCTGTCCATTCAGAGAGATGATTACTGGGGAAACAGAAGTATTATCAATATTGTGGAGGTCGGAGAGATGTTTGGAGAGGCCTATGCGTCACCGGACAGCGGTGCGGTGATGAACGACGTAACGGCGGTGGAAGACAGTATCGTTCTTTTTCTTAATATGAAAAAAATTCTGACGACCTGTCCTTCTGCCTGTCGTTTTCACTCTCTGGTAGTCCAGAATCTTTTTTTCGCTATATCAGAAAGGAACAGAAAACTGATGCGGAAGCTCCTTCACATGTCGAAACGTACTACAAGGGAAAAACTTTTGTCCTATCTTTCCGACGAGGCGAAGAGACAGGGCAGGTCTTCTTTTGAGATCCCGTTCAACCGCCAGCAGCTTGCGGATTTCCTCTCCGTGGACCGCAGCGCCATGTCCAGTGAACTGGGGAAAATGCGGGACGAAGGGATACTTACTTTTCAGAAGAACCGGTTCAGATTATTATAGAATCCGGCATATGTCCTCAGATATCCAAGACGTAGTTTATGTGATGTTTTTTTTTGCCGTTTCCTGCGCGCGCCACTGTGACGGCGGAAGACCATAGGCTTTTCGGAAGGCGCGGGAAAAACGCAGCTGATCCGGATAGCCGACTTCTTTTCCGATCTGTTTGATTGACAGACCGGTCAGGCGGAGAAGCTGCGCCGCTTTTGACATACGGTATTTAAACAGCAGCTCCTGAGGGCTTTGGCCGGTCTGCTGTTTTGTGATTCTGTCAAGATAGCCCCGGCTGATATTACAGTGGGACGCAATGTCCTCTATACTGATGTTTTTGTAAAAATTCTGCTCGATGAACTGGGTGGCTTTTTTGATATAGGCATCCAGCGGCGTTTTCTCAGAGACAGAGGAACTGCTCTGGGAAGAACGGATCAGGTAATCCATACATTTGTAAAGATCCCCGATAGAATAGAAATCGGTACTGCTTTTTTCAGGGAAGGCCATTTCCAGCATCGTATTTCTCAGTTTTGAGGAAAAATATGTATTTACAGGTCGGTAGATCGGACTTGTGATACTCATATTACAATTCATAAGAACTTCTTCCACACGTACTCCGTTAAATTCGATCCAGGTATATTCCCAGGGATCCTCCATATCTGCGTGATAATGAGTGAGCTGACCGGGAAAGATCAGAAATCCCTGTCCGGCGTGAATCTTATATACTTTTTCTTCGTTGTGCTGATCGATAACACAGAAAGTCCCTTTTCCCGAAAGAACATAATGAAAAAGATACTGTTTCCATACGAACGGACCAAAGAAATGTCCGGGATCGCATCTTTCATATCCTGTCTGATACAGACAGAGATCTACAAAGTACAGATTTGGAAAAAGATGAAAAAGCGTGCCTGTACCAGCCATATAGATTCCCTCCATTGTGATATATTGATAATTTTATCCCATGTATAAGGTGAAAATCAAGGAAAATGTCACAAAAAGACATAAAGGTATTACATGAGGCCATAGAAGAACATATTCTCTGAGAATATACTGTTATCACATAGTAAAAAAGGAGAAAATGCTGGCCGGCGGTTTTCCTCAGGGAAAAGGAGGTTACTATGAAAAAACATTGGAAAAAGGGAATTGTGGCGGCAGGAATGCTTGTCATGACAGCAGGGCTTACAGCCTGCGGCACAGGCTCCGGAGATGACAACAAATTGATTTTCCAGATATGGGATCAGGGACAGAAGGACGGAATGGAGACTCTGGCAGCGGCATACATGGAAGAACATCCTGATGTGGAGATCGAGGTGCAGGCTCTGGGATGGGATGAGTACTGGACGAAGCTGGAAGCGTCGGCAACCAGTAATACAATGCCGGATATTTTCTGGATGCACTCCAACCAGATGTATAAATATGCGGACGCCGGAATGCTGGAGGACTGCACGGATCTCATCAATCCGGAGGATTACGCGGAAACGGCTGTGGAGAATGCAAAAGGAAGCGACGGAAAGCTTTATGGCGTTCCAAAGGATAAAGATATCGTAGGGCTTTTGTACAACAAAGAGATCTTTGACGAAGCAGGAGTGGCATATCCGGATGATACATGGACCTGGGACGATCTGGAAGAGGCTTCACAGAAAATTTATGACACCACAGGGAAATATGGCTATATGGCATATTCTCATGACCAGATCGGATACTGGAATTTTGTATATCAGAACGGCGGACGTATTCTGAATGAAGACGGAACGGAGCCGTGCTATACAGAAGAAGCGACCGAGGAGGCTATCGCATATTACATCGGGCTACAGGAAAACGACTGGTGTCCTACACAGGCGCAGTTCGCAAACACCGGAGCATCCGAACTATTCTTTTCCGGACAAGGCGCTATGTATTATGCGGGGAACTGGGATCTGGTCAATCTCTGCAAGAACTATCCCGAAATGAATGGGAAATGGGATGTCGCCGTACTTCCCAAATGTCCCGATCCGGCCGAAGGCGATGGAAGAGCGTCCATATCCAACAGTGTGACGTATGCTACGCCCGCCCATGGTAAACACAAAGAGACCGCTATGGATTTCCTTGAATTTCTGGGTTCCGAGGAAGGCCAGAGACTTCAGGGAGAAACCGGAGTGTCAATTCCCGCCTATAACGGGCTGGAGCAGACCTGGGTGGATACCTTTGCGCAGCAGAGTTATGCCCTTCATGTGGAGAACCTGATCGATATGTTTGACTACAGCGTGAAATATCTTACGAATCCTTCACGTCCGGCATGGGAGCCCAAGGTAGAAGTTGCGGTGCTTGACATTTATGCCGGAAACACTACTGTGGAGGAAGGTATTGAGACTATACAGGAAACTGTGAAAGAAGAAATCAGGAAAGCCTGAGACTGTAAGGGGGTAGTAATGATGAAAAGAAACACAAAACAGGCCCAGGATCAGAAGTGGGGTTATCTTCTGGTTGCGCCTACGATCATTGGGCTTCTGATACTCAACGTATATCCGTTTCTGCAGACGATTTTTCTGAGCTTTACAAATGCAAAAGCATTCGGCGATTATGACTTTGTTGGACTCAGTAATTTTGCGACCATGTTTACCAGTTCTGAATTCTGGCGGGCGACCTGGAATACGATCCTGTTCTGTATCCTGACGGTTCCGGTCGGAGTGGGACTTGCTCTGGTTATCGCGAATCTGCTGAATTCCAGAATAAAAGGAAAAGTATTTTTCCGGGCCGTTTATTTTCTGCCCATGGTAGTCGCTCCGGCGGCTGTCGCTATGGTATGGAAATGGATGTTTAATTCCGAATATGGAATTATCAACACGGTTTTCCATATTCATGTGGACTGGATCACCAATCCAAATCTGATCATTATCACAGTAGCGATCGTATCGATCTGGAGCGCTCTGGGATATGACGCGGTGCTTCTTCTTTCGGGACTGCAGAATATATCCAAAAGTTACTATGAGGCCGCCAGCCTGGACGGGGCTACAAAAGTCCAGCAGTTTATACATATACCCTGCCAATGGTTTCCCCGACGCTTTTTGTCGTGCTGATCATGAGACTGATGGCCTCCCTGAAAATATACGATCTGATCTATATGATGGTAGGAGAAGGCAATCCCGCTCTGAGTAAGGCTCAGTCGCTGATCTATCTTTTCTACCGTGAATCCTTTGTTTCCGGAAACAGGGGCTATGCGTCGGCGATCGTTATCTGGACAGTGCTGATCATTGCCATTGTGACGGTGATTCAGTTTATCGGCCAGAAGAAGTGGGTCAACTATGAAGTATAACGGGAGGGACAGAAAATGAAGAAAAATAAAAGACATTCAACAGCTGGTATCTATATAGCGCTGGGAATCGGGTCCGTTATTATGATTTTTCCGTTTATCTGGATGATTCTGACCGCTTTCAAAACAAACGCTGAGGTTCTTCAGATCCCGCCGACGATCCTGCCGTCACAGTGGAATCTGGATTCTTTCAAAAACGCAATAGACTTGCTTCCTTTTGGAAATCTGTATATCAATACGGCTTTAATGATCCTGTTCCGCGTTTTGTGCGCAGTCGCTTTCTGTTCTATGGCGGGCTATGCGTTCGCGAAACTGAATTTTAAAGGGAAAAATATCCTGTTTACACTGATCATTGTCCAGCAGATGATCCCGGGACAGATCTTCATTATCCCGCAGTATCAGATGCTCGCCAAGGTAGGACTGACAGATACGCTGTTTTCCCTTGTATTTCCAGGTATCGTCAGCGCGTTCGGAACATTCTTCCTCAGACAGGCGTATATGGGTATACCGGACGAAATCGCGGAAGCGGCCTATCTGGACGGCTGTAACCGCTGGCAGACCTTTATAAAGGTGCTGTTCCCGCTGACAAAATCCTCTGTGGCGGCGCTGTCTGTATTTACCGCTGTGTTTGCTTATACAGACCTGATGTGGCCTCTGGTCGCTAACACCAATATTAACCATACGACACTGTCCGCAGGCCTTTCTACTCTGAACGGACAGTTCAGCACCAATTATCCGGTTCTGATGGCAGGTTCTCTTCTGGCAATGCTGCCTATGGTGGTGCTGTATCTGATCTTCCAGAAACAGTTTATCGAAGGTGTGGCGATGACAGGCGGAAAATAAAATATCCATCGGAGAAAGGACAATTCTATGAAGACAATCACAATGCATACCAGACATACGACTTACCAGATGGGAATTATGGAACATGGATTTCTCCTTCATCTCTATTATGGACCAAGGGCAGAAGGCAGCGCGGAAAACCTTCTGTCCTATAATGACAGGGGATTTTCCGGAAACCCATATGAAGTAAAAGAAAAAAGAGAGATTTCCATGGATTATCTGCCTCAGGAATATTCCTGCTACGGAAACGGGGATTTCCGCAGTCCGGCTTTCAGAATGAAAGACGAAAATGGCGTATTTGCAGCAGACCTGAGGTATCTGAGCAGCAAAAGATATGAAGGGAAATATATGATTTCCGGACTTCCGGCTGTGTACGCGGATACTGAAGAGGCATACACAGTAGAAGTACTCCTGCGCGATAAGGCGACAGGGGTGGAAGTAACTCTGCGTTATGGAGTGCTGCCGGAACTTGACGTGATCACCAGGAGTACGGAAGTATGGAATAACGGAAAAAAGAAAGTATATCTGGATAAAGTATTCAGCGCGTCCCTGGATTTTCTTACAGGAGACTTTGACCTTCTTCACTTTTACGGACGTCATGCGTGGAACGGAATATAGAGCGCGTTCCGGTGAGCCATGGCGGTCTGGGATTCGGGAGCAGGAGAGGCGCGTCCAGTCATCAGCACAATCCTTTTGTGATCCTGGCAGAGAAGGAAACAACGGAAAAGTACGGCGGATGCTGGGGAATGTCCTTTCTTTACAGCGGGAATTTCTGGTTCGAGGCGGAAAAGGATCAGTTTGAGCAGACCAGGATGCAGATGGGTATCCTTCCGGAAATGTTTGAATATCCGCTGGCTCCGGGCGAGCGTTTTTACAGCCCGGAAGTGGCTATGGCGTATACGGATGAAGGCCTCGCGAAGCTCAGCCATATATATCATGAACTGATCCGGCGGCATGTATGCAGAGGAAAGTTCCGGGATATCCGCCGTCCTGTCCTGATAAACAACTGGGAAGCCACATATTTTGACTTTACCGGCAGCCAGATTCTGGATATTGCGCGACAGGCGGCTGAACTGGGAGTGGAAATGTTCGTCCTGGACGACGGGTGGTTCGGAAAAAGGGACAACGAGGACGCAGGTCTGGGCGACTGGGCGGCAAATGAGAAAAAGATCGGTATGTCATTAAGTGCGCTATCTGAAAAAATCCATGACATGGGAATGAAGTTCGGTCTCTGGATAGAACCGGAAATGGTGAACGAGGACAGCGAACTGTTCCGGAAACATCCGGACTGGGCGTTCCGGATACCGGGACGGATGCCTGTCATGGGAAGGAACCAGCTCACGCTTGATTTTTCCAGAAAAGAAGTTGTGGATCATATTTTTGAGCAGATCAGCGGCAATCTGGAAAAGGCGCGGATCGAATATATCAAGATGGATATGAACCGGAGTATCAATGATGTTTATACGGCGGTAAACGGCTGTCAGAATTTTGGTGAGATCATGCACAGGTATGTGCTGGGCGTTTATGACTTTCTGGAACGTCTGACAACACGTTTTCCTGATCTTCTGGTAGAAGGATGCTGCGGAGGCGGCGGAAGGTTTGACGCGGGAATGCTTTACTATACTCCCCAGATCTGGTGCAGCGATGACACAGACGCCATAGAACGGATTTATATCCAGAATGGAACCTCTTTCGGATATCCGATATCAGCCGTGGGTTCGCATGTATCCGCAGTTCCCAATCATCAGACTGGAAGAACGGTGTCTCTTCACACACGCGCCGTAGTGGCCATGTCCGGAAGTTTCGGTTATGAGCTTGACCTGAATACCCTTACGGAAAAAGAAAAAGAGGAGGTAAGAGGACAGATCAGGGCTTATAAAGAAAACTGGGAGCTGCTGCATGAAGGACGATATTACCGTCTTACAGACCTTTGCGCGCATCCGGATGCCGCGGCATGGTCTTTTGTCAGCAGGGATAGAGAAGAGATGCTTCTTAATATTGTGAATATAAATGTCCACGCCAACGCGCCGGTTTCCTATATACGCTGCATGGGGCTTCTTCCGGAAAAGATGTACAAGGTTCAGGAAACCGGAAAAATGTTCAGCGGCGCGGCTCTTATGACAGTGGGATTTCCGGTACCTGTTGTGATGGGAGAGTACAACGCGTGGCAGTATCATTTTATATGTGTGTAAACAAATGACGACAGTGATTCCGGGTATCCGGACTGCGACGGAAAATTCCGGGCAGAACAGGCGGCTGACAGAAAAGCCGCCTGTTCTGCCCGGTTTTGCGTGCTGATCCTGGAGAAAAAAACGCCCCTGCCCGATTGTAGATCGTATGAAAAATTCTTGATAAGAAGAAGAGGGTGTGGGATAATGGCTTTATCAAAACAGAGGGAGCCGACGCGGATTTAAAAAGGTGGATCGTATATTATATACCATTGCCCGTTGGAGTGGAGGAATAAGAGAGGTGTGGATCAAAATATGAAGCGGAGTACAAGCTGTGAGTATTGTGCCAATTATGTTTACGATGAGGACAGTGAAGGCTATTACTGCGACGTAAGCCTGGATGAGGACGAGTATTACAGATTTGTCAGCAGCGGTTACAGAGAATGCCCGTATTATCAGTCCGGCGACGAGTATAAGATCGTGCGTCATCAGATGTAGATAAAAGCCGCAATACAGGACATAAGATGGCGTCAGTGTACAAGGAGCGTGATGCCCTTTGTACACCGATGCTAAAGATGATAAAGGAGAACGACAGATGATCACTATAGAACTGGATCATTTCAGTCTGGAACAGATTTGCCGGTCCGGACAGTGCTTCCGGATGAAGGAAACGGGAAAAAATACATATGTGCTGATAGCAGGAGACCGTTATCTGAAGATGGAGCAGAAAGGTTCTGTAGTAGATTTTCATTGCAGCGATACGGAATTTCTGGGAATCTGGATCACTTATTTTGACCTGGATAACGACTACAGCCGCTATATAGACGCAGTGAATCCCCGGGACAGATATCTGTGCGCGGCGGCTGATAAGGGGGAAGGGATCCGCATTCTCCGGCAGGATCTGTGGGAGATGATCGTTACATTTCTGATCTCTCAGCAGAACAACATAAGCAGAATACGGAAGTGTATCGAAGCTCTCTGCATGTATTACGGAGAAAAGAAAGAGGCGCCGGACGGCATGGAATACTATGCCTTTCCTACAGTATCTGCTCTGGCGGCGGCCACGGAGGAAGAAGTGCGGAATCTGGGGCTGGGATACCGGGCACGTTATATTGTTTCCACCGCGAAAAGCATTGATACGGGGGAAATCTCATTGGAGAGGATCAGGGGAATGCGATCCCGCCGTCAGGCAAAAGAGGAGCTGATGAAGCTTTGCGGGGTGGGTGAAAAAGTAGCGGACTGTATCTGCCTTTTTGCGCTTCACCATATGGACGCTTTTCCCATTGACACCCATATCCGCCAGGTGCTGGAAAAGCATTATAAACGAGGATTCCCTAACAGAAGATACCACGGCATGAGAGGGATCATGCAGCAGTATATATTCTATTATGAGCTGACGAAAGATAAAGTATGAGAAAAGTCCGGATGGGCCGTAAATGGCATCCGGACTTTTTTAATCAAATTCACAAAAAAGTCACAATCTTGCAGCTTGTACCGGCCTTGAAAGTATATTTTCATCGGTTCCCGTTGATCTTTTCTTTTGTTCTGTGTATAATAGAAGTAGGGAAATCCCTACTTTCTATATTTCAGAAAGGTGGTGCAAAATCATGTTAGCAAATGCGTTTGTGGACAATGCCAAAGTCATGGCAAAAGGGCAAATCACAATCCCGAAGGATGTCCGTGATGTGCTTGGTGTGTCAAGCGGTGATCGGGTCACTTTCATCGTTGAGGGAAACACTGTCCGCATTGTCAATTCTGCTGTTTACGCTATGCAGATGCTTCAGCAGGAAATGGCCGGAGAAGCAGAACGCACCGGTCTGACCTCGGAAGATGATGTTATGGCGCTCGTCAGGGAATTGAGAAATGAGGACGAAAAGGCATGAGAGTTCTGATTGATACAAATGTTCTCATTTCTGCCGCGCTGGACAAATTTCTTTCCGTCGCGCTGCTGACCCTGGAATTGGTTCCCGTCCCGACAGAGGAAGATATGACCGAAACACAAATCAGAG
>ERZ1090860.1910-NODE-1915-length-10438-cov-5.653183_pt1 | contig 10438 bp, 7 predicted proteins | sample MGYA00478483_ERZ1090860 | MGnify/ENA primary metagenome ERZ1090860 (study PRJEB33644, sample SAMEA5815741) | chicken gut metagenome | biome: Chicken; feature: Gastrointestinal Tract; material: Caecum | place: Ireland | collected 2019-01-01 | study: A study of the...
ATGTGTATAAGAGACAGCCTCTATTATGCTCTGCTGTTATGATTTTATTCTTAATAGATAATAAGTGTACTGGCACATGTCCGCAAAGCCATGTGCCAGTACACTAACGGAAGCTCTTTGTTCTTCCAATAATAATACCTGCAACCAGGGTCAATACCAGTGACAGCCCACAGATGATCCAGAATCCCATTGGATGAGAGGAAAACGGAATCCCTCCCACATTCATGCCGAAGGCACTGGTGATAATGGTCGGTATGGTCAGCACGATGGTAATGACGGATAAAAACTTCATGACAATGTTCAGATTGTTGGAAATCACAGAAGCAAAGGCATCCATCATTCCCGTCATAATGTCGCTGTAAATCTTCGCCATCTCAATGGCCTGCTTGTTCTCAATGATAACGTCTTCCAGAAGCTCCTCATCATCCTCATATCGTGGGATGGAGGTATTGCGCATCAGCTTCTCCAGCACCATCTCATTGCCCCGCAGGGAAGTAGAAAGATAAATCAGGCTCTTCTCCAGTTCCAGCATCTCGATAATCTCCTGATTTCTCTGGGAAATGTGAAGACGTTTCTCCACCTCATCACTCTTCTTATCGATGATACGCAAAAACTGCAGAAACATGGCCGCATTGCGGTACAGCATCTGATACAGAAACCGGGTTCTCTTCTGCGTCTTGAAATTCCGCATCCGTCCGTCCATAAACACAGCCAGAATCGGCGTGTCCACCAGGCAGACCGTAATGATGTTCTCCTCTGTGATGTAAATACCGAACGGAATCGTATAGAAATACTCTTTTCCCTGTCTCTCCTCGGTGGTCGGAATATCGAGAATAATCAATGTGTAGTTCTCTTCCACTTCGATACGCGAGCGCTCTTCTTCATCGAGAGGTCCCTTTAGATCATCCAGATCGATCAGAAACTGTTCTGATATGCTGATCAGTTCCTCCTGGGTCGGATTCGTCATCGCAACCCAGCTTCCTTCCTCTGCCGCAGGAATTTTCTGGACCTTCCCCTCCACTGTCTTAAATATTCTTATCATGAGATTTCCCTCTTTCAGCGTTTGTCTGTTTTACGGCAATACAACAGGAGGCGCCCGTCTGAACTCCTCACATCATGGAAACCGCTGGTATCATTATAAAGAATAAGCTATCCTTTGTCAAACCCAACCCAAAGTTTTTTCCTGTCTTTCTCAATTCCTTTACTTTGGGAGTTTTTAAGGAATTTTCCGGATATTTTCTTCTATATATAAAAAAGAAGGAACCGGTTCCTCCATAACGATGGTTCCGATTCCTTCTATATTATATACGTGATATACTGTCATCTCTTCCGCGTCCCCGACAACGGGTGGCACGAAGATACATTTCTCTCTGAAAATGTACCGGGATTAGTAATTCTCTTTTCTTACTTCGAAGAAGCTCTGGGAATATTTACATACCGGGCAGACTTCCGGAGCTTTCTTTCCGATTACAAGGTGTCCGCAGATACGGCATTCCCACATGGTCTCTTCTGCCTTCTCAAATACCTTCTGCATCTCAACATTGTTAAGAAGAGCAAGATAACGCTCCTCATGAGCTTTCTCGATGGCTCCTACTTTACGGAAACGTTCTGCCAGATCGTGGAATCCTTCCTCGTCTGCTTCTTTAGCCATACGATCATACATATCTGTCCACTCGTAGTTCTCACCTTCTGCAGCTGCTTTTAAGTTCTCTGCAGTAGTTCCGATATTGCCGAGCTCTTCAAACCATACACGGGCATGTTCCTGCTCGTTGCGGGCTGTTTTTAAGAAAATCTCTGCCAGCTGGTCATATCCTTCGCGGCTTGCTACGTTGGCGAAATATGTGTATTTATTTCTTGCCTGGCTCTCACCGGCAAATGCTTCCATCAGGTTCTTCTCTGTCTTAGTTCCAGCATATGGATTCTTGGATTCTGCCGGAGCTTCCTCCTCAATCTTTTCAAAAACAGAAGCTGGCTGTTTACATAACGGACAGACAAAATCTTCCGGCAGCTCACCTTCATAAATATAACCACATACTGTACAACGATATTTTACCATAGTGTATTCCTCCCTGTTTTCTTTCCACTTCATTCACGATCCGCTTAACAATAATGAGAATCGTTACTGTTATTCTATCACAGGAATTTTACTTGTCAAGTAATTTTTCCTGGTATTTTTTAGAACGGTTTTCCTGTGTGATCTTTTCGGGGAGTCCGAAAGTATATCCCTATTTACGGCACGGCAAAACGCTGCCATATTTTACGCCTTTATTTTATCGGCCGGAACCAGTAAAATGGTTCCCGGACGCAGGGTGAGATTGGAAAGCACCTTATTGACCCTCGCCAGTTCTTCAAAGGACATGGACAGGGTTTTCAGGATATCGCTGACAGTTTCCTTCTGTTTTACCACATACGGGCGAAATCCCATCTGTCCCGATGACGGAGACGCCGGAATACAGATTTCATCTCCCGGCTGCAGATTATATATATCAACAAAGGGATTCAAGTCCAGAAGAACCCGGACCCTCGTGTGATGTTTCTGCGCGATTCCATACAGGGTATCCCCCGGCTCCACCACATGCACCGGACCGGAGCAGTTCGTTTTATTACACATACTCAGATAAATTTTTTTATTCAAGGCTGTTCCCTCCATCTTTCTCTACAATTACAGTATGATGCGGGGCTGATGTTTGTCACAGCGTATTTTTTTCGAATTGTGTTGTATTTTAAAAAAACTTCGTTTATAATAGTTGGGACTTTCGATAAAAGTCAAAACTCAGACACATTTTGTTTGATCTGCCGCAGTCCCGTCGTTGACCGGCCGGGAACTTCCCGGAAAAACGGCATAAGAAGCCGCGGCAGGACATAGATTTCGATTTAAAGGAGTTGACAAGGATTAATGGACTATTCATTAGGAATTGATATTGGCTCTACCACTGTAAAAGTCGCTGTCATCGACAGCGGGCATAAAGTTCTCTTTTCTGATTATCAGAGACATTATGCGAATATAAAAGAGACATTGCAGGAACTTCTCACCAAGGCCAGAGCACAGGTCGGCAACGCCACCGTCCATCCAACGGTAACCGGCTCCGGCGGTATGGCAATTTCTGAATATTTACATATTCCTTTCTGCCAGGAAGTTGTCTGCGTATCCAACGCACTGCAGGATTACGAGCCAAAAACTGACGTCGCCATCGAGCTGGGCGGCGAGGACGCCAAAATCATATATTTCACCAACGGCATCGAACAGCGGATGAACGGCGTATGTGCCGGAGGAACCGGCTCTTTCATCGACCAGATGGCCAGCCTTCTGCAGACAGACGCCTCCGGACTGAACGAATACGCCAAAGGATATGACACGATTTATCCTATTGCCGCCCGCTGCGGCGTTTTTGCCAAGACAGATATCCAGCCTCTGATCAATGAAGGCGCCACCAAGGAGAATCTGGCTGCCTCCATTTTCCAGGCGGTTGTGAACCAGACCATCAGCGGTCTTGCCTGCGGCAAACCTATCAAGGGACACGTGGCCTTTCTGGGCGGACCTCTGCATTTCATGCCGGAACTGAAAAAGGCATTTATCCGTACACTGCATCTGGATGATGAGCATATCATCGACCCGCCGCACTCCCATCTGTTTGCGGCTGTGGGTGCGGCCCTGAACGCCAAACAGTACTGCTCCATGGACTTTGACGAGCTTTTGAGTTATTTCGAATCAGAAATGCACCTGGCTGTCGAGGTAGAACGTCTGGAGCCTCTGTTCAAGGATGAGGCTGAGTACGACGCCTTCATCAAAGAACACAACCGTTTCAATGTCAAAAAAGGCGATCTGTCCACCTATAAGGGCAAATGCTATCTGGGCATTGACGCCGGCTCCACCACCACGAAACTGGCTCTGGTGGGCGAGGACGGCTCCCTTCTGTGGCGGTTCTATGACAACAACAACGGAAGTCCCTTAAAGACCTCCATCCGCGCCATGAAGGAATTAAAAGAACTTCTTCCTAAGACAGCGAAGATTTCCGGCTCCTGTTCCACCGGTTACGGCGAGGCCCTCATCAAGGCGGCTTTCCAGCTGGATCACGGCGAAGTGGAAACTATGGCCCATTACTATGCCGCCGCATTCTTTGAGCCGGATGTGGATTGTATCCTCGATATCGGCGGCCAGGATATGAAATGTATCAAGATCAAGAACAATGCGGTGGACAATGTCATGTTAAACGAGGCCTGCTCCTCCGGCTGTGGTTCTTTCATCGAGACTTTTGCAAAGTCTCTGGATTATTCCGTGGAAGACTTCGCCAAGGTGGCGCTGTTTGCCAAATCTCCGATCGATCTGGGTTCCCGCTGTACCGTGTTCATGAATTCCAAGGTAAAGCAGGCTCAGAAAGAAGGAGCCAGCGTGGGCGATATTTCCGCCGGCCTTGCTTATTCCGTCATCAAAAACGCGATCTTAAAAGTTATCAAACTGACAGATCCGAAACAGCTGGGCAACAAAATTGTCGTGCAGGGCGGTACCTTTTACAATGACGCGGTACTCCGTACTTTCGAGCGGATCTCCGGCTGTCATGCCATCCGTCCGGATATCGCCGGCATCATGGGCGCGTTCGGAGCCGCTTTGATCGCCAGAGACCGGGAGGAAGAGACAGGACCGACAAATATGCTCTCCATCGATGAGATCCTGAAGCTCAATTACGATACGACCATGAGCCGCTGTCCGCACTGTAACAACCATTGTCTTCTGACCATCAATGAGTTTGGCAACGGCCGCAAATTCATCTCCGGAAACCGCTGCGAGCGCGGTCTGGGACTGGAACGCAATCACGAGCATGTGCCGAACCTTTACGATTATAAATACAAACGGATTTTCGGATATAAATCCTTAAAAGAAGAAGAAGCGCCGCGGGGCGTTATCGGTATTCCGCGGGTACTGAACATTTACGAGAACTACCCGTTCTGGCATACCTTCTTCACCCACCTGGGATTCCGGGTGATTCTCTCACCGAAGTCTTCCCGGAAGATTTACGAGCTGGGCATCGAATCCATCCCAAGTGAATCCGAATGTTACCCGGCAAAGATTTCCCACGGCCATGTGATGTGGCTTCTGCAGAAAGGGATCAAGACCATCTGGTATCCCTGCATCCCTTATGAGGAGAACCAGACGCCGGACGCCAATAACCATTATAACTGCCCGATCGTCACTTCCTACGCGGAAAACATCAAAAACAACATGGAAGAACTTCGGGACCCGGATGTCCTCTTCCTGAATCCTTTCCTGGCCCTGGATAATGCGGACGCCCTGAAGGTTCGTCTCATGGAAGAGCTGAGCCAGCATTACGATGTGACCAAAGAAGAGATCTCTGACGCGGTGGACGCCGCATACAAAGAATCCGCACAGGTCCGCCAGGACATCCAGACAAAAGGAGAGGAGACCCTTGCCTATCTGGCTGAAACCGGAAAGATGGGTATCGTCCTCTGCGGACGTCCGTATCACATTGATCCGGAGATCAACCACGGCATTCCGGAACTCATCAATTCTTATGGCATCGCCGTATTAAGCGAGGATTCCATCTGCCATCTGGGTCATGTGGAACGGCCGCTCATCGTATCGGACCAGTGGATGTACCACTCCCGTCTGTACGAGGCCGCCAACTACGCCAAGAAAAACAAACAGCTGGAAGTCATTCAGCTGAACTCTTTCGGCTGCGGTCTAGACGCCGTCACCACCGATGCGGTCAACGATATTCTCTCCAACTCCGGAAGAATCTACACCGTATTGAAGATTGACGAGGTCAACAATCTGGGCGCCGCCCGGATCCGTATCCGTTCCCTGATCGCCGCTGTGCGGATCCGGAACAAACGGCACATCGAGCCGAAGATCGTGCCGGCAAACATTGAAAAAGTAGAATTCACCAAGGAGATGCGCAAGGATTACACCATTCTTGTACCGCAGATGTCGCCGATCCACTTTAACCTGCTGGCGCCGGTCTTCCGGACCTGCGGATACAATGTGGATGTGCTGCCGCAGATGGGCAAAAAAGCTGTGGACGCCGGTCTTAAGTACGTAAATAACGACGCCTGCTACCCTTCTCTGATCGTCGTGGGACAGATCATGACGGCGCTGACTTCCGGCAAATACGACCTGAACAAGACCGCCGTGATCATCTCCCAGACAGGAGGCGGCTGCCGTGCCACCAACTACATCGGATTTATCCGGAGAGCGCTGGCTAAAAACGGTTACGGCCACATCCCGGTCATCAGTATCAGCGTGCAGGGCATTGAAAAGAATGAAGGTTTCAAGATCACACCTCCTCTCCTGATCCGCATGCTTCAGGCGGTTATCTACGGCGACCTGTTCATGCGCGTGCTGTACCGGGTACGTCCGTATGAAAAGGTGAAAGGTTCCGCCAACCATCTCCATGAGGTATGGGAAAAACGTTGTATCAAATCTCTGGAGAAAGCCCATTATGGCGAATTCAAGAGAAATGTGAGACAGATCATCCGCGATTTCGACACCCTGCCGATCACCGATGAACGGAAACCGAGAGTCGGCATCGTGGGCGAGATCCTGGTGAAGTTCCTTCCGGATGCCAACAACCATCTGGTGGATCTGCTGGAATCCGAGGGTGCTGAAGCTGTCATGCCGGACCTGCTGGATTTCATGTTCTACAGTTTATATAACGCGAACTTTAAATCCGAGTATCTGGGTAAATCTTCCTGGACAGCGAAACTGTGCAACATCGGTATCCAGGCCATCGAACTGTACCGGGGATTCCTGCGGAAAGAGCTTGAAAAGAGCAGCCGTTTTGATCCGCCGCCGCACATCAAAGACCTGGCAAGATACGCTTCCCCGATCGTATCTCTGGGTAATCAGACCGGCGAAGGCTGGTTCCTCACCGGCGAGATGATCGAGCTGATCGAGGGCGGCGCGCCGAATATCGTCTGCACCCAGCCGTTTGCCTGCCTGCCAAACCACGTGGTCGGCAAGGGCGTTATCAAGGAACTCCGGAGAAAGTATCCGCAGTCCAACATCGTCGCCATCGACTATGACCCGGGTGCCAGCGAGGTCAATCAGGTAAACCGTATCAAGCTGATGCTCGCCACTGCCCAGAAGAATCTGGAGAAAGAACTGGAAAAAGAAAACACAGCTAAAAAACAGGCCGCCAATTAACCGGCTGCCTGTCCTGCGCAAAAGAAGGCCGCTTCCAAACATACATTTTGGCAGCGGCCTTCTTATTATCCCTATTTTCTTTCTTCGCGGATCTTATTAAGACGTTTCATCACATCATTCTCTCCGGTTCCGAAATATTTATGCAGAGTCTTATACTCCTCATACAGTTTATCATAAACTTCTGTATTATCCGGATTCGGCGTGTAAACTTTTTCTTCCACCTGACCGATCTTCTGCGCGATCTCGCTGGCGTTTTTGTAACCGGTCACCTGCTCGGAAGCAGCCGCCGCCCCCAGGATCGCCGCGCCAAGAGCACTGGCCTGGGTGGTGGCGGAAATCCGGATATTCTTCTTGCAGATATCCGCATACACCTGCACCAGCATATGATTCTTCACCGGAATACCGCCGCTCAACACGATGGAATTGACCGGAACGCCGGCGTCCTCAAAAGATTCAATGATCATACGGGTTCCGTAAGCGGTGGCCTCGATCAATGCCAGGTAGATCTCCTCCGGTTTGGTCAGAAGATTCATGCCCATGATCAGTCCGTTTAAGTTAAAGTCCATGAGAGGGGAACGAACGCCGTTGAACCAGTCCAGAGCCAGCAGACCACTCTGCCCCGCTTTATAATCTTTGAGCTTATCGGTCAGAAGCTGATGTACGGAGATGCCCCTCTCTCTGGCCTCCTGCGCATAACTTTCCGGCACGCAGTTATCCACAAACCATGCAAAGTGGTCTCCCACGCAGCACTGTCCGGCTTCATATCCGAAGTAGCCCGGCATGATGCCGTCTTTCACCAGACCGCCAACACCGGCGATACCTGCTTCCGTCTCAGAGAGCATCATATGACAGGAAGAAGTTCCCACAATGATCATCATCTCTCCCGGCTGTCCGATCCCGCAGCCCGGCAGGGAAGAATGGGCGTCAATGATTCCGGTTCCCACCGGCGTACCCGCCAGCAGACCCAGCTGTTTTGCCATGGAATCACAGAGGTATCCCGCCGTCTCTCCGATGGATTTGATCGGCGCATCCATCTTCTCCTCGATGAAATGTTCCATTCTTGGATCCAGCGCTTTAAAAAAGTCATTGGACGGATATCCCGTGTCGTGACGGTAAAACGCCTTGTATCCTGCGCCGCAGGCACTTCTTGTCTCCTCGTCGGTCATCTCCCAGATGATCCAGTCCAGGGCCTCCATCATCCGGTCCGCCTCCTCATACACCTTCGGCGCATGACGGAGGGTCTCCAGTACCTTCGGGATCATCCACTCGCTGGATACTTTTCCGCCGTAGAGAGGAAGCCATTTCTCTCCTCTTTCTTTTGCGATCCGGTCAATGATCTGCGCCTCTTCTTCCGCGCCGTGGTGTTTCCAGAGCTTCACGTAAGCATGGGGTTCATCCTTAAACTCCTCCAGATGACATAACGGTGTCTTGGCCGCCTTCACCGGCAGAACCGTTGAGGAAGTAAAATCCACGCCAATACCGATCACCTCTTCCGGAAAGGCCTTTTTCTGAGCCATGACATTTCTTATAGTGATGATCAGACCTTCCAGATAATCCTGCGGGTCCTGGAGCGCCCAGCCCGGTGCCAGCTTTTTCCCTGAAGGAATATGTTCCTCCATCACTCCGTGGGGATATTCATAGATGCTGGTCGCCACCTCTTCTCCTGTGTGAATGTCCACCATCAGCGCTCGCACAGACAGGGTTCCATAATCCACTCCAATCGCATATTTACTCATTTTCCTTCTCCTTTCGTTACACTTCGTTTTATTTTACCATTTCAGACTTCATGCCGTCCATGTTTTCTTTTGTCTACTTCTCAGCAAAATATTCCGTTACCTTCTGCGCATATTCTTCCAGCAGCCCCAGATCCCAGAGCACCTGCAAAATCGTAAACCGGTTGCGCACTTCTTTGGCCAGGATCACCGCATCCCGCACCAGTTCCGGAGAGATACCGATCTGCGCCGGGTTCACCGGTTCGCCGAGGGAAGCCATCATCTCCTTCATCTTGCTGCCGGACGGAATCTCTTTCTCTATGAGCTTCTGAATCTCCGGCCATTTCTCCTCCATGACGGCCAGACGTCTGTTCCGGTTTTCGACGCTGTTTTTGTGGCACTCCTCCTCCAGCTCCAGGATGCCGGGAGCCGCGTCCTTATAACAGTCGCAGACCTTCTTCTTCCATGCCGCATAATCCGGCTGCCGCTTTGCTGCCGCGGCAAAATCCGGCTGTTCTTCTTTTAACATCTCGTACATTTTTATGACGGCCAGCATACCGACACCTACTTTGATGCCGTGAAGCACCGGCTTCTTATCTTCCATCTGAAACTGCATTTCCCAGTAGTGCGACAGATGGTGCTCGCTGCCGGAAGCCGGACGGGAATTACCGGTAAAGCTCATGGCTACGCCGGATAACACCAGGGCTTCCATCAAATGTTTCACTGCTTCTTTGTCTCTTCTGCGGATGCCGTCGCTTTCTTCCACCACGATTCCTATGGATTCTTTGACCATATTATCAATGGGCTCACAGTAATATTCGCCCTCGATGAGATGAGCCATCTTCCAGTCCACCAGACAGGTATATTTTCCTAAAATATCACCCAGCCCCGCAACGATCATCTCCATGGGCGCCGCCGCCAGAATCTCCGGATCTCCCATGACGGCCTCCGGCACATGGGCCTGATAGGTGGTCTTCACATGATTATGTATCAGAGCCGCTCCCACAGACACAAACCCATCCATGGACGGCGCGGTGGCCAGAATCATATACGGAAGCCCCAGCTGAGAGCTTACAAACTTACACAAGTCATTGAGGGTGCCGGAACCCACCGCCAGAAGCAGGTCCGTTCCTTTCTCGTACGCCTCCATCATCTTGCCCACCGCCTGCTCATCAGGTACCAGCTCTTTCTCCGGAAAGACCAGAACATAATGAGAGATACCGGCGTCCGTAAGCTCCTGCTCTGCCGCCCTGCCGGCAGCTTCCCAGGTATTGACATCACAGACTACAAAAACGTTCTGATAGCCAAGCTCCTCAATGGTCTGCGGAAGACGCTGTAACGCTCCCGCCTCAATGTCTATTTTTTTCAGATCCGTGCTGTGCGTACGTCCACAGGCACAGTGCATTTCCTGTCCAAGATATTGTGAAAGATTACTGCTCGCTGTCATCATGACTCCTCCTTTTTGCTTCTGCAATTTCCAGTTCCTTCTTTTTTCACTATTGTACCCGAAAAAATCCGCCCGTCAATATGCCCTGAAGGGCTTGATTACTAATCAAATCTGTAATAA
>ERZ1090860.1913-NODE-1918-length-10418-cov-8.289105_pt1 | contig 10418 bp, 9 predicted proteins | sample MGYA00478483_ERZ1090860 | MGnify/ENA primary metagenome ERZ1090860 (study PRJEB33644, sample SAMEA5815741) | chicken gut metagenome | biome: Chicken; feature: Gastrointestinal Tract; material: Caecum | place: Ireland | collected 2019-01-01 | study: A study of the...
CTTTGACACTGTTAAAAATTTGTCGAAAACCACTGTGGGATCCGAGGTTTTCCGGCCGGTTTTTTATGATATTGAAACTACCGGATTATCACGATATTCCACTTTTTTATATCTCATTGGCGCGGTAACGTATGAAAACAGCCAATGGTATCTTCAGCAGTGGATGGCGGAAGATTCCAAAGAGGAGGCTTTGATACTTTGTGAATTTTGTGATTATTTAAAGGATAAAACCTGTACGATACAATATAACGGAAACCGATTTGATCAGCCTTATCTGGAAGAAAGATACCGCTCTTGGGGATACGCGTCTCCTTTTCAGGGACTTTCTTCTCTTGATCTTTATCAAGAACTGAAACCCTGTAAAAATCTTTTGAAGCTTTCCCGTATGAAACAGCCGGATCTGGAAGCTTTTCTCGGAATGGAAAGCCGGAATTTCTGTGACGGAGGAATGTGCGTCCGCCTGTATAGGAAGTATATAAAATCAAAAGATCCAAAACCGGCGGAAATTATGCTGGGACATAACAGAGAGGATCTTCTCGGCCTTGGCGCGGTTTTTTCCATGCTGGGCTATAAATCGCTTCTGGAGGGAAATTATGAGCCCTCAGAAGCTTCTGTTCAGGACGGGCAGCTTTTGCTTACGCTGTCTCTTCCCTTTCTTCTTCCGGCAGCAGTTTCCGTCGGAAACAAAGAGTTCTATCTTACCGCTTCCGGAAATACGGCAAAATTTCTTACCGGCTTAAAAAACGGAAAGCTCCGTCAGTATTACAAAAACTTTAAAGATTACGATTATCTTCCCGGGGAGGATACGGCTGTGCCAAAAGTTCTCAGTCAGTATATGGACAAAAGCCTTCGTGTTCCGGCCACTGCCTCCACCAGCTATACCTGGTTTCCCTGCAGTAAAGAATTCCTGGACAATAAAGACAAACAGCTTCAGTATCTGCGGCATTCTCTGCCCTGCCTTCTTGCTCAGCTTGAAACAAAGAAGTGAAACGAAACAAAAAGAGACACAGGAAACGGATATTCCTGTGTCTCAAATAATTTACGAAAACTTTGGACAGAAAAACTGAGATTATTCTTCTGCAGTTTCTTCTGCTTCTTCAGAAGCATTCTCAGCAGGAGCTGCCGCCGGGCTTTCCAGGGCTTTCATGCTCAGACTGATCTTCTTATCTTCTCCGTTGAAATCAACAACTTTGGCACGGATCACCTGACCGATGGAAAGAACATCGGAAGGTTTCGCTACGTGTTCTCTGGAAATCTGAGAAACATGAAGCAGCGCGTCGATTCCCGGCGCCAGCTCAACAAAAGCACCGAAATCTGTCATACGTGCAACTTTTCCTTCGATCACATTGCCTACGGCAAATTTTTCAGCCGCTGTCAGCCATGGATTCTCTTCCGGGAATTTCAGGGAAAGCGCGATCTTGTCGCCGTTAATCTCCTTGATCAGAACTTTTACTTCATCGCCTACGTTAAATACTTTCTTCGGATTTTCCACTCTGCCCCAGGACATTTCGGAAATATGAAGCAGTCCGTCAGCTCCGCCCAGATCGATGAAAGCGCCGAAGTCTGTCACATTCTTTACAACGCCTGTTACAACATCTCCAGGATGGATCCTCTCCATAAGAGCTTTCTGCTTTTCTGCTTTTTCCGCAAGAAGAAGCTGCTTGCGGTTTCCGATGATACGGCGTCTTCTCGGATTAAATTCTGTAATCACAAATTCAATTTCCTGATCCGCATATTTGGAAAGATCTCTTTCGTAAGTATCAGATACAAGGCTGGCAGGAATAAATACTCTTGCCTCATCCACATTTACGCAAAGTCCGCCGTCCAGTACCTGAGTAACCGGTGCCTTCAGAACCTCCTGGGATTCAAAGGCTGCCTCCAGACGCTTGTTGCCTTTTTCTGCGGCAAGTCTCTTGTAAGTCAGGATCACCTGTCCCTCGCCGTCGTTTACTTTCAGAACCTTTGCTTCCATTGTGTCGCCTACGTGAACTGCATCGGACAGTACAAGGGAGCTGTCGTTGGTATATTCGCTCTTGGTAATAATACCGTCTGCTTTATAGCCGATATTCAGGATGATTTCATCGTCTTTTACATCGATGACAGTACCCTGTACGATCTCTCCATTTCTGATAGTTTTTACGGAATCTTCCAGCATCTGTTCAAAACTTAATTCTGACATGTTCTTGAACCTCCTCAATAATTTTCTTTGGGGTGGACGCCCCTGCTGTAATACCTACATAACTACTGCGATGGAACATTTCAGAATCCAAGTCTACAGGTGTTTGTATATAGTAAGTATTTCCACATTCCTCTTTACATATTTCAAACAGCTTTTGAGTATTGGAACTATGCCTGCCTCCGATGACCAGCATAGTGTCTACCTCTCCGGCTATGGTTTTTGCTTCTTTCTGCCGTTCTTCGGTAGCATTACAAATAGTGTTTAAAATATTGCTAATATTTAAAACATTATTATCATACCTCTTTTTCCTGAGAATTTCAACTAATTCTTTAAATTTGTTGTAATTAAATGTCGTCTGGGAGACGATACAGAGTTCTTTTCCCGGTTCCGGAGAAAAATTCTCCGCCTCTTCGCTGCTTTTCAGCACCGTGTGATTTCCTTCGCACCATCCGCAGATTCCCCGGACTTCCGGATGGCTGGGATCTCCGAAAATGACGATATGTTTCCCCGCCCTGCTTTCTCTTTCCACAATACGGTGGATCTTCAGAACAAAAGGACAGGTCACATCCACATAGGAAAGTCCGGCTGCCTCCAGTTTCTCATAAACTGCCCGGCCTACGCCGTGAGAGCGGATCACAACAGTGCCTCCCTCAATATGGTCCAGATCCTCTTCGGAGATTACTCTGACGCCTTTTTTCGCCAGATCCGACACCACTTCTTCATTATGGATGATAGGTCCAAGCGTATAAATTGGGGAAACGCCTTCCCCGATCAACTGGTAAACTTTGTCTACCGCGCGCTTTACGCCGAAACAAAATCCGGCCGTTTCCGCCACCTTTACCTTCATTATTCTGCCCTCTTTTTTGAGTTTATCACTTTTTCCCGGTATATCTGTAAAATATTTTTTACCACCTCGTCAATAGTCATATCGGAGGAATCCACCAGCACAGCGTCTTCGGCTTTTTTCAGAGGAGAGATCTCCCGGTTCATATCCCGTCTGTCCCTCTCTTCGATATCCTTTTGTATCTGAGCAAGATCACAGGAGACTCCTTTTTCCTCCAGCTCCAGGCAGCGCCTTCTGGCCCTTGTTAAAGGGCTGGCAGTAAGAAAGATCTTTACATCTGCTTCCGGCAGGATCGTAGTTCCGATATCCCGTCCGTCCATGACTACGCTCATGCTTTTTGCCAGCTTCCGCTGAAGGTCCAGCAGACGTTTCCTCACCTCCGGATTGGCGGAACTGACAGAAGCCATATTGCCTACCTCCTCTGTTCTGAGAAAGGCGTTTACATTTTCTCCATTCAGAAGAACAATCTGCTCTCCGTCTTTGTATTCAATAGATATTTCCGCTCCCCGGCAGACCCTTTCTATTTCGGCGGGATCTTCTCTGTTTACTTTCTGCCGGAGAAGATAGAGAGCCATGGCGCGGTACATTGCCCCCGTATCCACATAGACAAAAGAAAGTTCCCGGGCCACTCTTCTGGCAATGGTGCTTTTTCCTGCTCCTGCCGGCCCGTCAATGGCGATATTATAGATCATCTGTAATTTCCTCCCGTTTTATACTGTACTTACAGCCATCGCCGCCAGATATGCCGTAGACCAGGCAATCTGTAGGTTATAGCCTCCGGTTACAGCGTCCAGATCCAGTACTTCTCCGATAAAATAGAGCCCCTGGATTTTTTTCGACTCCATTGTAGCAGGATTGATCTCTTTTACTGCTACGCCGCCTCTTGTGATCACGGCTTCTTTAAATTCTCCCAGCCCGGTAATGGTAAAGGGAAAAGCCTTTATAAGAGCGCCGAAACGAAGCCGTTCTTCCCTGGATATCTCGTGAATGGTCTTTTCTCCGGGGATTCCGCCTAATTCCAGCATAACAGGAGTCAGAGAAGAAGGGAAAAGAACGCCGATGACATTTTTAAACTGTTTGTTTTTTCCTGCCTCAAATTCTCTTAAAATACGGGCGTCAAGCTGCTCCTCTGTCAGCGCGGGCTTCAGATCGAGATAAGCCTTCAGCTTTCCCTCTTTTTGGAGAGCCTGACCGATGCGGGCGCTGGAGGAAAGGATCAGCGGGCCTGTCACCCCGAAATGAGTGAACATCATTTCTCCAAAATCCTCAAACAGAACTTTTTTATCCTTTTTTATAGTCAGACGCACATTTCTCAGCGAAAGCCCTTTAAGTCTGGGGATGTATTCTTCTTCTGTACGAAGGGGGACAAGAGAGGGGGAAAGCTCCGTTACTTTGTGGCCGTATTCTTCGGCAAAAAGATAACCGTCTCCGGTGGAGCCTGTAGAAGGATAAGACAGCCCTCCGGTAGCCACAAATACGGCATCGCCCGGATAAAAAGTTCCGTTTTCCAGACAGATGCCGGAAACTTTCTTCTCCTCACAGACTATTTTTTCTACCTTGCTGTGAAGGTGAATATGAACGCCGTACTTTTTCATCTGGCGTTCCAGCGCCCGGATGATGTCCGATGAGTGATCGGAAACAGGAAAAACCCGGTTTCCCCGTTCTGTTTTTAAGGGGACGCCGGCCTGTTCCAGAAAATCCATCATCTCCCTGCTTCCAAAGGTATAAAATGCGCTGTAAAGAAATTTGGGATTGCGCACAACTCCGGCCAGAAGTTCCTCAGGGCCGCAGTTATTTGATACGTTGCATCTTCCTTTTCCGGTAATATACAGTTTTTTTCCAAGTTTTTCATTTTTTTCAAAAAGAGAAACGTCGCATCCGTTTCTGGCTGCCGCTGCGGCGGCAAACATGCCGGCCGCCCCGCCGCCCACGATTAAAACTCTGTTCATCTGTATCCTTTCTGGAAAGCAAGCCCGCCAGAAAATCTGACGGGCCTGTTATTTTTCATTGTAGATCCTTCATCTGCCGTTTTAACAACAGCGCGGAGAAGAATTTTCTGTTTATACCGGATAAGCTCCGTTTTTGGTGTCTGCCGCAGTTTCATCCACCTTTGTCTCCTGCGCCTGACGATATTTAAAGAAGTCCATGGCAACCTGAGGGAACAGAGCGTAGGACAGAACGTCCTCATCCTGCTCTTTGTATGCTGCCATTTCTCCTTCCAGCTTATCCAGCTCGTTGTCCAGAAGATCTGCAGGGCGGCAGGTGATAGGCTTGGTGTCGCCGATACATTTTTTCTGGACTTCCGGATTAAACGGTTTTACGGTAGCGCCGTATTTACCGCTTAAGATATCTTTTGTTTCCTTAGTGACCATCTTGTATCTTTCGCCCATAAGAACGTTAAATACAGCCTGTGTTCCTACAATCTGGGAAGACGGAGTTACCAGAGGCGGTTCGCCCAGGTCTTTCCGTACTCTCGGAACTTCTTCCAGAACTTCATAGAATTTATCTTCCGCATGCTGTTCCTTTAACTGAGAAGTCAGGTTGGAAAGCATTCCGCCGGGTACCTGATAAAGAAGTGTCTTGATGTTGACACCCAGGTTCTTCGGATTCAGAAGACCGCTGTCGAGAGCGTCGTCGCGGATCGGACGGAAGTAATCCGCGATCTCCGCCAGAAGATTCTGGTCAAAGCCTGTATCATAGGGAGTACCCTTGAAGGTTTCTACCATAACCTCAGTTGCAGGCTGGGATGTACCCAGGGCAAACGGGGAAATAGCGGTGTCGATAATGTCAACGCCGGCTTCAACAGCCTTCAGATAAGTCATGGAAGCCACGCCGGAAGTATAGTGCGTATGAAGATCAATGGGGATCTTGACAGCTTCTTTAAGGGCGCCTACCAGTTCTGTCGCCTGATAAGGAAGAAGAAGTCCTGCCATATCCTTGATACAGATGGAATCCGCACCCATCTCTTCGATCTCTTTCGCGATGTTTGTCCAGTATTCCAGGGTGTATGCGTCTCCCAAAGTATAGGAAAGCGCTACCTGCGCATGGGCTTTTTCCTTATTGGCTGCCTTTACGGCTGTTTTCAGGTTGCGCATGTCGTTCAGGCAGTCGAAAATACGGATAATATCAATTCCGTTTGCAACCGACTTCTGAACAAAATATTCTACCACGTCGTCGGCATAAGGACGGTATCCAAGAATATTCTGTCCGCGGAACAGCATCTGAAGTTTTGTGTTTTTAAAGCCGTCACGGAATTTGCGGAGTCTTTCCCACGGATCCTCTTTCAGGAAACGGAGGGAAGCGTCGAAAGTGGCGCCGCCCCAGCATTCTACGGCATGATAACCGACCTTGTCCATTTTATCAACGATAGGAAGCATCTGTTCTGTGCTGAGTCTTGTAGCGATCAGAGACTGATGCGCGTCACGCAGAACAGTTTCCACAATTTTTACAGGTTTTTTCTCTAATTCTGCCATTGTTTATTCTCCTTATTTTACATTACGCCGAATATTGCCATGAAGGTACCGGCTGCTACTGCGGTTCCGATAACGCCTGCTACGTTTGGTCCCATAGCATGCATCAGAAGGAAGTTGGTAGGATCTGCTTCCGCTCCCACTTTCTGAGATACACGGGCGGCCATCGGCACAGCGGATACGCCTGCGGAACCGATCAGCGGGTTGATCTTGCCTCCGGACAGCTTGCACATCAGCTTGCCCAGCATAACTCCGCCGAAGGTACCGAATGCAAACGCAACCAGACCAAGGAATACGATTTTCAGAGTATCAAGATTCAAAAATGCCTCTGCACTTGTAGAAGCGCCTACAGATGTACCCAGAAGAATTACAACGATATACATCATCGCATTGGACGCGGTTTCTGTAAGCTGTTTTACTACGCCGGATTCACGGAACAGGTTTCCGAGCATCAGCATACCCACCAGCGGAGCTACCGTAGGAAGGATCAGGCATACGACGATAGTGATCACGATGGGGAACAGTATCTTTTCCAGTTTGCTTACCGGACGAAGCTGATCCATTTTGATCTTACGCTCTTTTTCTGTAGTACACAGTTTCATAATAGGCGGCTGGATAATAGGTACCAGAGACATATAGGAATATGCCGCCACTGCAATGGGGCCCATCAAAGCGGACTGTCCAAGCTTTCCTGCGAGGAAAATAGAGGTGGGGCCGTCGGCTCCTCCGATAATGGAAATAGCTGCCGCCGCTTTGTCGTTGAATCCCAGGAAGATCGCCAGGAAGTATGCCACATAGATACCAAGCTGTGCGGCCGCTCCCATAAGGAAACTCTTGGGATTTGCGATCAGAGGTCCGAAATCCGTCATGGCTCCGACGCCCATGAAGATCAGTGACGGAAGAATACTCCACTCATCCAGCAGATAGAAGTAGTGAAGAAGTCCTCCCACACCGTTTGAAGTGTCGGCCGGATCTGCCATGATGTCCGGATAAATATTTACCAGGAGCATACCAAAAGCGATAGGAACCAGAAGAAGCGGTTCAAATCCCTTTTTAATGGCAAGGAATAAGAATACACATGCCACCGCGATCATCAGATAGTTGCCCCAGGTCAGATTAAAAAACGCAGTCTGATGAATCAGGTTGGACAGGGTTTCTGTAATATACGACATTTGAATACCTCCCGTCCTAGTTCATTGTTGCCAGGATATCTCCGTTTTCTACGGATGCGCCTTCTGTTGTATCGATGCTTGCAAGAGTACCCTCCTGAGGAGCAACGATCGGGATCTCCATTTTCATGGATTCCAGGATGACAATGCTGTCACCCGGTTTCAGGGCCTGTCCGGGCGCTGCTACGATCTTTACTACTTTTCCGGGAACAGACGCCGTCACTTTTACAGCGCCGGTACCGCCGGCAGGAGCCGCAGGCGCAGGTGCGGGAGCAGGTGCCGGAGCGGGCGCCGCCGCAGGTGCGGGAGCAGGAGCTGCAGGTGCCGGAACAGGCGCGGCTGCAGGCGCGCTCACAGCGCCTCTTTCTTCTACAGTAACTTCGTATGCGGTTCCATTAACGGTAATTGTATAACTTTTCATTTTATGATCCTCCTATTGTCTTTACCTTCTTTTTCGGTTGATTTTGCGGATAGAACGTACTACAAAGCCGTCGGGGGATGTTCCCTCAGACGCTGCTATGGCTGCCGCGATCACAGCCGCCAGCTCTTTATCGTCACAGGCCGGGGTCTGCACCGGAGCCGGAACAGGTGCAGGCGCTTTTGCGGGCGCCGCCGCAGGCTCCTCTTTTTTCTTTGCCGCCGCGGAACCCGGGATATACTTAAACAGAGAGATCAGGAAGATCAGAACTGCAAGTACCACAAATACAGTGCCAAGTCCCATTACAGTGTTCAGTGCGGCGTTTTTCAGCGTAGTCGCCAGGGAATACTGGATATTTACGCTTACAGAAGACGGCGCCATGGTGCTGAGATCATCGAATACATATACGAATTCCGCGTCTTCTTTTTCAAATTCAACAGGAACTGTAGCTGTATACTGATCGCCGGAAACCTCCACCTGCGTTTCGCCGGTTTCCTTCAGCTCTCCTACTTTATCCTTTACATCATTCCAGGCGTTCATGGCGTTTACAGTAAACTCGTCGCCGCCTTCCAGATAAGATTCAATCTCTTCATCGCTTAAGGGGATGATCGCATCTGTAAGGCCTTCCGCTACCATGATGAGCTGGCTTTCTACTGCATCGTCCATTTCAGCAGCCATTACAAACGATGTGCCGGATACTGTCAGCGACGCGGCGCAGACAAGAGCCGCGCAGACAGAAGACACTTTTTTAAACATCTGATTCATATGCTCACCTCTTTCAGACCGCGCTGTGTTTCTTGGACGGACGGTCTTCTCTTTTTGTGAACAGCATCTCAAAGGCCCCGATCACATATTTTCTTGTTTCCTCCGGCGCGATCACCGTATCCACATAGCCTCTGGCCGCTGCGGATCCAACTCCTGACTGGAGTTCTCTGTATTCCGCCGCCTTTTCATTAAGAACGGAAGCCTCTTCGCCGGGATACATGATCTTCGCCGCAAGGGACGCGTCCATCATGCCGATTTCCGCATTATCCCAGGCATATACATAATCTGCTCCGATAGCCTTGCTGTTCATGGCGACATAGGCGGTTCCGTAAGCTTTTCCGATAATTACGTTCACCTTCGGAACGGTTGCGTCGGCAAAGGCATGAACAAGTTCGCCTACAGATTTCGCCATCATTTTTTCATTGCAGACAGTTGCCTTGAAGCCTGTCACATTCGTAAGAGTAAGAACAGGGATATCAAAGGCGTCGCAGAATTTCACGAAGCCGGCGGCTTTTCTCGCCCCTCTTGCAGACAGAGTTCCGTCGAACTCTTCTGTCTTCGTTCCGTCTTCGCCGTAAATTTCCTGTCTGTTTGCCACAGCTCCGACGGTGGCGCCGTTCAGGCGAAGAAAACCGGTTACAACGTCTTTTCCATAGGCGGAGCCTGTCTCAAAGAAAATATTATTGTCCGCGATTCTTGACAGAGCAAGAACTGTATCGCCTGCGCAGGCTGCGATATCGCCGCATACACGGTTCAGATCGTCTGTGCACTCGTCATAGGAATCGTTATCTTCAAAATTGGAAGGAAGGAAGCCGATAAGCTGACGGATCCATCCGAGGATCTCGCTTTCAGAACCTGTCCGGTCAATAAGTCCTGTCTCCTCACTCTGGAAAGAAGCGGCTGAAGTATCACATTTTTCCACATGATTGCCCTCCAGAGCATTGGGGGTATTGACGAACATTTTTCCTTTTTTCTCTTCCATAAACGTAAAGTCTGTCAGTGCGGGAACAATAGCCATACCGCCTCCGCAGGTTCCGAATACTGCTGTGATCTGCGGGATCATTCCGGATGCCAGAGTCTGTTTCAGGTAAATGGAACCGAAAGCTTCCAGAGCGTCTGTTGCTTCCTGGAGTCTCATTCCGGCACAGTCGATCAGCCCGATCACCGGAGCGCCTGTCTTCATTGCAAGATCATAAAGGGAAGAAATCTTTTTCGCATGCATTTCGCCAACAGTTCCGTTCAGAACAGAAACATCCTGGCTGTATACATACACCAGATTCCCATCGATCACGCCGTAGCCGGTGATCACACCGTCTGAAGGCGCTTTCTTTTCAGTCATGTTGAAGTCTGTGGATCTTGCGGTCACGCTTTTTCCGATTTCAACAAAACTGTTCGTATCAAGCAAAGAAGTAATTCTTGTGCCTGCTAAGCTTTGTGTTGCATTACTCATTCTCTTTTGCCCTCCATTTTATAAAAATTTAATGATAAACAAAATTTCAGCCGATTATAATTGTAACCTTTTTTCATTTTTTTTTCAATAGATTTCCAGATTTTTGTTAAAAATTTAACTCCC
>ERZ1090860.1915-NODE-1920-length-10400-cov-7.093958_pt1 | contig 10400 bp, 12 predicted proteins | sample MGYA00478483_ERZ1090860 | MGnify/ENA primary metagenome ERZ1090860 (study PRJEB33644, sample SAMEA5815741) | chicken gut metagenome | biome: Chicken; feature: Gastrointestinal Tract; material: Caecum | place: Ireland | collected 2019-01-01 | study: A study of...
CTATAAGAAAGGTTTTCTGGGTTTTTCTGCCTGACTCTTATCTTGCTATTCCCCTCCTTCTCTGCTAAAATACACCCATTGGAGGTTTTGATTATGAACAAAAAAGAAGTACTGGAAATCCGAAGACTGCTGAATAAAGACAACTGCCGCATTGAACGGATCTGCGGCTGCTACGTAGACGGCCATAAAGAGAAAAAGCTGGAGATGAAAGAAGCCTTCCTCTCTCTGCCGGAAGAGGAAATGTTTAAATACATAGAGATCTTTAAAAAAACGCTTTCCGGCACGATCGGAAAGAATCTGCTGAACCTGGACTTTCCTCTGGAGGAGGAACTGGGGGAAGGCCGGCAGAAAATGCTGCTGGCTCTCAGAGACAGCGCCCTGAAGGACGAAGCCCTGCTGGACGCTTTTTACGATCAGGTCATCCATACGTATCTGTTCCCGGAAAACTATCTGATCCTTCTGATCTACGGAGTATACGATATTCCCTCCCGCACCTCCGACGGGCTGGAAATGGATGACGCCTCCGATTACATGTACCAGTTTGTACTGTGCAGTATCTGTCCGGTGTCCCTCTCCAAACCGGGGCTCTGTTACGACGCGGACAGCAATTCCTTTATCGACAAGATCCAGGACTGGATGGTCCAGAAACCGGATCTGGGCTTTCTGTTCCCGGCCTTCAACGACCGGAACACGGATCTGCACAGCCTTTTGTACTATTCCCGCAATCCGGAGGAACTGCACCCGGAAATTCCCGAGGAAATGCTGGGCTGTCCTCTCCCCATTCCCGCAAAGGGGCAGAAAGAGGCTTTCAGCACCCTGGTGGAGGAAACCTTCGGCGAGGACTGCGGTTTTGAAGTGGCCCGGTCGATCCATGAAAACCTGAACCAGATCCTGGAAGAAAAAAAAGACGATCCGGAACCGGCGTCCCTGGGAAAAGCCGAGGTGGAGCGTCTTCTCGCCGACTGCGGCGCCAGCCGGGAACAGCTGGAGCATTTTGAGGAGGAATTTGACCGGGAAGCCGGAGAGCGCGGCAGCCTGATGGCCGCCAATGTGGCAAACGCCCGCCGGTTTGAGGTAAAAACTCCCGATATCACGGTGCAGGTGAGCCCCGACCGCACAGATCTGGTGGAAACCCGCACCCTTGACGGCCAGGAATGTCTTGTGATCCGCCTGGACGGCGAAGTAGAGGTCAACGGCATCCGCATCCGTCCAGAACATACAGATGATTGAGCGGCCCGCTTCCGGCCCCAAGATCCAGTCCGGCGCCGATGGCTCCGGCCACATAGGCCTTTGCCCGCTCCACGCTTTCCTCCAGGCCTCTGCCTGCGGCCAGATTACAGGCCAGAGCCGAGGAGAGTGTGCAGCCGGTGCCGTGGGTGTTGGGATTTTCTTTCCGCTCTCCTACAAACCAGCGGCCCCGGCCGCCTGCCCACAGAAAATCATCGGCCTTCTCTTTCAGATGGCCTCCCTTCAGCAGCACCGCGCTGCCTGTCTTTTTTCCAAGCCATTCCGCCGCTCTGGCCATGTCCCCGGCATTTTCTATTTGGATCCCGCTTAATGCCTGCCCCTCGGGAAGATTGGGGGTGATCAGATCGGCCATGGGCATCAGGGTTTCCAGCAGAGCCGCTGCCGCCCCGTCCCGCATGAGAGAGCTGCCGCTGGTGGCCACCATCACCGGGTCCAGGACAATCTTTTCCGCTTTGTAAAAAGCCAGGCGCTCTGCCACTGCTTCCACCACGTCCCTGCCGGAGAGCATTCCGATCTTTACCGCGTCAGGACGGATGTCCTGAAATACCGCGTCAATCTGTTTTCCTACAAATTCTGCCGGAACCTCCAGGATCCCGGATACCCCGGTGGTATTCTGAGCCGTCAGCGCCGTGATCACGCTCATGGCATACATGCCGTGGACGGTAATGGTCTTGATATCCGCCTGGATTCCGGCTCCTCCGCTGGAATCAGATCCCGCGATCGTCAGCACCTTTTTCATCTTACTTTTCCCGCCTTTCCGCCGGCTGCCTCTTCCGACAGTCTTTTCAGTTCCGCTGCCGCCTTCCGGATATCCGAAGCGGCAAAAATCGCCGAGACCACCGCCACTCCCGCGATCCCTGTTCCGGAAAGAAGCGGCAGATTATCCGCTTTGATTCCGCCGATAGCTACCACGGGGATAGACACGCTTCCGCAGATCTCCCTCAGAGTTTCCAGGCTCACATCCACTGCATCCAGTTTGGTAGAGGTGGAAAATACTGCTCCCACACCCAGATAGTCGGCTCCGTTTCGCTCCGCCTCCAGAGCTTCCTCCAGGGTCCTGGCAGACACACCGATGATCTTTTCCGGCCCCAGCTGTTCTCTGGCATCCCGGAGTGCCATATCGCTCTGGCCGATGTGCACGCCGTCCGCTCCGGACTCCAGCGCCAGTTCCACATCGTCATCGATCACAAAGGGAACGCCGTACTCCCGGCACAGCTTCCCTATAGAAACAGCTTCCCGGTAAAAGCTTTTCCGCTCCAGATTCTTTTCCCTCAGCTGTACAAAGGTCGCTCCGCCCTTCAGAGCCTCTTCCACCTGCCATTCCAGAGAGGCTCCATTCAGCCAGCTTCTGTCTGTCACTGCGTAAAGACGCAGGCTCTTCTCATCGAATTTCATACTTGGCTCCTTTCTCCAGGGTTTCCCCGTCCAGGCGGTAGACCGCGTCGATCAGATAATTCCGGAAGCTGCTGTTTCCGTCCTCCGGTTTCATCCGCTGCCAGGCTGTCTCCCCGCAGAGGCCCATAGCGCAGAAGGAAGCCGCTGCCGCCTCAGCGATATGGCCGGGATTGGCGGCGATGTATGCCGCTGTCATTGCCGAAAGCATGCAGCCGCTGCCGGTGATCCTGGACATAATGGGATGGCCGTTCCGGATCACATAGGTTTTTTCTCCGTCCGATACCAGGTCGATGGCTCCGGATACAGCCGCCACTGTATGGTTCTCCGCCGCAAAGGCACAGACCAGAGCCGCCGCCTGATCCAGATTCTCCTCGGTGACGGCGTCCACGGCATCCGCGTCCACTCCCCGGGCCGCGCTTCCCGCTCCTGCCAGAGCCTTGATCTCCGAGATATTTCCCCGGACTACAGAAACAGAAAGTTCCGCCAGCAGTTTTGCGGCCGTCTCCGTGCGGAGGGCGGAAGCACCGGCTCCCACGGGGTCCAGCAGTACCGGATGGCCGCAGAGATTGGCTTTTTTACCGGCCAGGAACATGGAAGGAACCGTGTGTCTGTTCAGTGTTCCGATATTGATATTCAGTCCCGCGCAGATGGATGTGATCTCCTCCACCTCCCCGCTGTCGTCCGACATAATGGGTGAACCGCCGCAGGCCAGCAGGATATTGGCGCAGTCGTTGACCGTTACATAATTGGTGATATTATGAATCAGCGGGGCAGTTTCCCTTACCCGCTCCAGATATTCTCTCATAGCTTTCCCTCTCTTTTAAGAGGAGCATGTGCTCCGTAAAACACATGCTCCCGAAAGTCTTCTTTAAAGGATGTCGATATATTCTCCTGCCAGCGCCTTGTTCATGCTGCGCACCGCGCAGAATTTTCCGCACATGGAACAGGTATCGTCGTGTTCCGGGCTCCTGTCGGCGCGGATCGCCTTGGCTGTCTCCGGATCCAGCGCGCATTCCCACTGTGCCTCCCAGTCCAGCGCTCTTCTGGCATCCGCCATCTTGTCATCGATGTCCCTGGCATGGGGCACTCCCTTGGCGATATCCGCCGCGTGGGCCGCGATCTTGCTGGCCATGATCCCCTGCTTTACATCCTCCACATTGGGCAGCGCCAGATGCTCTGCCGGAGTCACATAGCAGAGGAAGGCCGCTCCGGAAGCCGCCGCGATGGCGCCTCCGATGGCGGAGGTGATATGGTCGTATCCGGGGGCGATATCTGTGACAATGGGTCCCAGCACATAGAATGGAGCTCCCATGCAGATGGTCTGCTGCAGCTTCATATTGGCCGCGATCTGGTCCATGGGCATATGGCCCGGTCCCTCCACCATGACCTGCACGTCTCTGGCCCAGGCCCTCTTGGTCAGTTCTCCCAGGCGCACCAGTTCCTCAATCTGGCACACATCGCTGCCATCGGCCAGACAGCCGGGGCGGCAGGCGTCTCCCAGGGAAATGGTCACATCGTGCTCCCGGCAGATTTCCAGGATCTCATCGAAATACTCATAGAAAGGATTTTCATTTCCGGTCATGCTCATCCAGGCGAAAACCAGAGAACCTCCTCGGGACACAATGTTCATCTTTCTCTTGTGCTTCCGGATCTGCTCGATGGTCTTTCTGGTGATCCCGCAGTGCAGTGTCACAAAGTCCACCCCATCCTCGGCGTGGAGACGGACCACATCGATAAAGTCTTTGGCAGTCAGTTCCGCCAGATCTCTCTGGTAATGGATCACCGAATCGTACACCGGCACAGTACCGATCATGGCCGGGCATTCTGCCGTCAGCTTCCGGCGGAAGGGGATGGTATCTCCGTGGGAGGAAAGATCCATGATAGCCTCAGCTCCCATATTTACTGCCTCCATCACCTTCTTCATCTCAATATCATAGTCCTTGCAGTCTCTGGATACGCCCAGGTTTACGTTGATCTTGGTACGCAGCATGGAGCCCACGCCGTTGGGATCCAGGCAGGTATGCTTTTTGTTGGCGCAGATCGCCACTTTTCCCTCAGCCACCCAGGCCCGGATCTCCTCCGGAGTCCGGAATTCCTTTTTCGCCACCGCCTCCATCTGAGGCGTGATGATTCCCTGCTTCGCCGCGTCCATCTGTGTCGTATAGCTCATAGATATTCTCCTTTTCCTTAAATTTTCAATGTAAAAGCCGTCCCTGCCTGAATAGTCAAAACAAGAACGGCTCTGCTCACATAAGCCTTTTCCCTACGTTGGCATTATCCAAATCAGGTATAAGGGTCGAAGTTGATGACTTCCTCTCAGCTTGCATACAAGCTCCCCGGCAATATTCTTTTGCTCTATTCTATCATGGCCTGCTGTTTTGCACAAGCCCGCAGCGCTATTTTATCAGTCATTTTTTTACTCTCAGGCCCGGCTGCCGCTTTTCCCTTTAAGCGCCTCCAAACTGTACCCACACAGAAAAGAACAGAGCGTTTGACACCATCCCCAGAATATTCAGCACAAGCCCGGCTGCCGCCATTCCTTTTTCCCTGGCTCCCGGATTCCGTTTTCGGATCCGGATCAGAAAAACAACCGACAGGATCAGCAGGATCAGCGCTGCCCCTGTGAAAGACATAAAAAAGGATGCTGATCCGAAAAAATCCATCGCCGGGACACCGGAAGCCAGTCCCAGTCCTCCGTGAGGATCTGTGCCGCCCCACAGAAGGATGACCGCTGCCCAGGGCAGGTTCAGTCCGCTGTTCAGGATTCCCAGGATCAGGGAAGCCAGGGACAGTTTAAAGGTTCCCTTGCTGGTTTTCATACTTTTTTTCTTCCTCCTGTGTTTTCTCTTCCGGCATGGGCAGCGCTTCCTCTCCCTTCCAGGTGGGGATCAGTTCTTTTACGATCCGGTTCTTTCTTCCCCGGTATTTCAAATAACCGTACCCGATCACAGAAAAGCTTACCGCGCCGATAAAATTCACAAATAAATCTTCCATGGTATCGATGAGACCGATATCCAGGTATCCGTTCAGGCCCAGCTCCTGGCCGTTGACCACTGTGCTGGTAATATTCCGGATCGTCTCCGGCCGGTTAGCGCCGGTGGGATTGAGCATCACGGAACTGATCTCATGGATCACCGTGTCCTTCTGCATATCCAGGCCGAAACCCATGTCCATAAAATGTTCAAAAAATTCCCACATCACTCCGATAGTCATAGAGAAGCAGAAAGCCACCAGCACCACAAACAGCGGCGAAAGTTTAAAGGAAAACCGTTCGCTGCGGTTCAGAAGGTCGATCAGGGCAAATCCGATGACTGCTGCCAGAAATCCGTTAAGGGTATGGAGCATGGTGTCCCACTGGGGAAAGATCAGGTAATATTTGTTGATCTCCCCCAGGATCTCCGCCGAAAAGATAAACAGCAGGATAATGGCCTGCATCCCCGCCGGAATATCGATCTCCATCCGGATCTCCACAGCGGAGGGAAGGATAAAGAGGATCAGCGTCAGGACGCAGAGAAAGACATTTTCATAATTCCGGTTCAGGAGCTGCACGACCAGCACCAGGATCACCAGGGCGCGGAGCACCGTATAAAGGATAAACAGGCCTTTGTGCTGGCGGATATTTTCCACCAATTCCTTTCTCCGGATCTTCCGGGGCTTTCGGGCAGTCTTTTCTGCGGTTCTCTGTTCTGCCATAAGCGTACCTCTTTCGTATTTTTTCTTCTATGCCTGCTCCTTGATGAGAAACAGAGCGGTATATGTAACTGTGTTGGGGCCGTAGTAATATTTCAGATCATTATCCTGGCAGACCTGACTTACTAAAAGCCCGTATCCCTCCATGGCGGACAGAGCCTTGTCCGGGAAACGGCAGGGAGCGTCCGGATAGGTGCACTCCTTGCAGAGATCGCAGCCGGCGCTGCACAGAGGCAGGATATCCTTGTAAACTCCGTGCAGTTCTTTCAAAAATTCCTTGCAGTATTTGGAATGATCTTCCTGACCCTGCTGCATTCCCTCAAAGTCCAGGCTGTCCTCCAGCTGGGCCGTAGTCTGCACCAGGATCCCCCAGTCGTACTGTTTCATCCGCTTTGCGCACTCTTCAATGGTGCCGCATCCGGGGGGACAGGTCCAGGTTTTATTGTACGCGTGGCATTTATCCACCGCGCACATATCCCGCACTTCATCCATGGGCTTTAAGGTTTCGATCCTCGCCAGCCCGGCGTGGGAAAATCCCAGTTTTACCGCATCCTCCACCAGTGTTTCCTTCTCAAATGCCATTTCTTGTATCCTCCTGTTTTTTCATTTTCTGTATGCACATCAGCAGCCAGCTGTCTGTCCGGCTGTTGATTTTTTCAGTCTCTTCCCACTCTTCCCGAAGCTTCTGCGGCGGAATGCCTCCGCAGATATCCGCCCCGAGAATTTTTACTCCCCGGCCGGCTGCCTGGAGAATCCGGCATAATTTTTCCAGCTTCAGACTTCCCTGATCCCAGTTTGTCCTGGCATCCTCCCGGCCCAGCACGTCTGTATCAATGGATATATAGAGCGGAAGCTGCGGCTGCCATCCGGGAAGCTCACAGGAATCCAGGTGTTCCAGTTCTTCTTCACTGACACAGATCAGCCTGCCGCTGCCGGCTTCCGGCAGGACAGCGCATTCCCGGATCCTCTCCCTAGGAGGGCCTGCCAGATATACCTTTTTCAGAAACCGGTTTTCCTTCAGGGTATCCAGCAGCCAGCTTCCGCAGGACAGCAGAGGCAGCAGAGCAGGCGGCTGCATATCTGTATGATGGTCAAAAACAGCCAGCTGGAAGGGTTCCCGGATCTGTTCCAGAAAAAACTTTGTCAGATAATGATAATTTCCCGAATCGAGAAAATGGATTCCCCCGTATCCCTCCCGGCGGATCTCTCTGCGCAGAATGGATGCCGCTTCTTCGGAACAGTAGCCGTCTGTTCCGGCCAGATTCCGGAAATCCATATATACACTGCCGGCGAATCTTTTTTCTCCGCGCAGGCCTGAGAAATCCAGAACTAAAATTTTTTCATCCATACATGTGCCTTTCAAAAAAGTTTTAATTTTTCAAAAGCCCGGTACAGGCCGTCCTCTCCGATGGAAGAAGTGACCAGGTCAGCCGCGGCCTTCAGTTCTTTCCCCGCATTTCCCATCGCCACGCCTACTCCGGCATATTCCAGCATTTTGAAATCATTGGGGCCGTCGCCGAAAGCTGCTGTGTTTTCACGTCCGATCCCCACAAATTCCAGATAACGTTCCATGCCGTAGGCCTTATCGATCCCCCGGATCGTCACTTCGCCGTCAGAGCCGTTTATAAGCTGAAAACTGGAGGCTTCTACTGTAAAATAGTCACCGAGCGCCTTCTGCACCGCTTCCGGAGGTTCCGGCGCCTGATAATACGCGATTTTTTCAATATCCTCCCTGAGCCAGGGGCGCTCATCCCGGATCAATGTGCCGAAACATTTTTTCCTTTCTTCCTCTGAGACCTTTCCGCCAAAGACCGCCGTTCTTTTGTCCAGACACCACTGAGGAGCATATATGGCCGTCTCTGCCTGCAGGTAGTACGGGGCCCGGACCCTTTCAAAAAATCCCACAGCCTCGGCGAGATGTTTTTGATCCGTAAGATGCCGGCAGATCAGCCTGTCTCCCGCCTCCACCTGGGCCCCCGCCCCTGTGATCATGCCGTCAAAGCCGTACTCCCGCAGCCAGGGATAGACCTGAACTTTTGTGCGGCCGGTGCAAAGTACCAGCAGATGCCCCTTCTGCTTTGCCATCTTCAGAGCCCGTCCCGCGGACGCGGGGATTTCTCCGTGAAAATCTACCAGTGTGCCGTCAATATCCAGAAAAAGAACTTTACGCTCCATGCGCTGCCTCCTGTGTCTTTCCGCCTATGATTTTTTTCAGATATCTGAAAAAGAGTATAGATGTTGTAGCAGCTGCCGTGACATCCGCGAGGGGTTCCGCCAGAAACACGGCAAACACCTGGCGCTCTTTTAAAATGTGAGGAAGTATAAAAATCAGAGGGATCAGCAGAAAAACCTTGCGCAGCAGAGCCAGCCAAAGAGAGGTTTTGGCGTTCCCAAGGGCTACAAAGGTCTGCTGGCAGGCATACTGCAGTCCCATTACGCAGATTGCCGCCGTGTAGACCCGCATGGACCAGGCGCCCATGGCGATATACCGGGCATCTGTGGTAAACATCCCCATGAACATCTGCGGAAACAGCATTGTCAGCGCCCAGAGGGCCGCGGCGTAGATCACGCTGGCTTTCAGAAGACTCTTAAAGGCCTGCCTGACCCGGTCAGTTTTGCCTGCGCCGTAATTGTAGCTGACAATAGGCTGAGAGCCCTGGGTCATGCCGATGATCGGCAGCAGAGCAAACTGCATCACGCTGGACAGTACGGTCATGACTCCGACGGCGGTATCTCCTCCGTATGTTTTTAAAGAGACATTAAAACAGATGTTGAGAATACTTTCTGTAAACTGCATTACAAAAGGTGACGCCCCCAGCGCGATGCAGGGTCCCAAAACCTTCCGGGAAATTCTGAAATTCCGAACACGCAGTTTCAGAAAGCTTTTTTTCGAGCAAAGGAAGCTGACGATCCAGGCTGCGGACAGCCCCTGGGAAATAATAGTCGCCACAGCCGCCCCGGCAACTCCCATATTCAGGCCGAACATCAAAATGGGATCCAGAATAATATTTGTCCCTGCTCCGATGATCACACTGAGCATCCCCATGGTAGCATAGCCCTGGGCATTAATAAAATTGTTCATCCCCAGTGCCAGCTGTACGAACAAAGTGCCCAGAGAGTAGATCTTCATGTATTCCCAGGCGTAACCGATGGTATGCTCACTGGCGCCGAAAACCATCAGGATATCTTTTCCGAAGATCTGAAAAAATACCGTCAGGCCCAGAGCCGCCAGAATCAGGGCCGCCGCGCAGTTCCCCATAATGCGCTCTGCCTCCCGGTCTTTCTTTTTCCCCATCATAATGGAAGCCCTGGCCGCGCCTCCGGCGCTGAACAGATACGAAAAAGCGGAGATAGCCAAAATAACCGGAAGCGTTACCCCCACGCCGGTCAGAGCCGCGGAACCGATTTCCGGGAGGTGTCCGATATACATCCGGTCAACCAGATTGTAGAGCAGATTGATCACCTGGGCTGTGATGGCCGGCAGCGCCAGCCGGAACAAAAGCTTCCCCACACTGCCCTCCCCCAGATTTACTTCCTTTCTCCGGGAGGTATTTTCCCTCTTATCACTCATGGCAGTCCTGCTCCTCTTTTGTATGAACTTTTATCGCTTTTTTGCGGATCTCCGGACTAAATTCCCGTTTTTCGTTTTCTCTGCGGATCCAGTCCAGGATCACATCATAACTCTCCGGTCTGTGTGGAAATACGCAGTCGCTGCAGTCTTTGACGATCCGTCCCCGGACATCCAGAAATTTCGGCGCCCCGGGGCATTTTTCCCGAAGGTAAAAAGGACAGTAGCAAAACAGGCAGTTAAACTCCTTCAGCCCTTTGTGGCAGGGGTAGTACTGACAGGATGTATTTGAAAAAAAGCGGCTGGAATTTTTCATTTTGATCTCCTCCCTTATTTTCGAGCCCGCGGCTGCATTCGCTTTCAGTATATCACAATCCTTCTTCTCTTCAAACAAGTATTTTCTTGCCGCCGGCCTGCCGGCGGTGTATGATAGAGATAAGATGATAGGTAATTGCGAAACAAGTACGCAATCTTGATTTCAACAGGGAAAAATCTGGCA
>ERZ1090860.1917-NODE-1922-length-10396-cov-49.729233_pt1 | contig 10396 bp, 13 predicted proteins | sample MGYA00478483_ERZ1090860 | MGnify/ENA primary metagenome ERZ1090860 (study PRJEB33644, sample SAMEA5815741) | chicken gut metagenome | biome: Chicken; feature: Gastrointestinal Tract; material: Caecum | place: Ireland | collected 2019-01-01 | study: A study of...
GCGCGCTGGTCACCGGACCCGGCCTGGCGCTGGAGATCGTGGACATCTTCCTGGACACGCCTTTCTCGGAGGAGGAGCGTCACAGCCGTCGGGTATCCCAGCTGGAGGAAGAATAATGTTTGAACTGTGTGCATCCATTTTGGCCGCCGACTTTGCCAATCTGGAGCGGGACATGCGGGCGGCCAATGCCGCCGGTGTGGATGCCTTTCACATCGACGTGATGGACGGGCACTTTGTGCCGGCCATCTCCTTTGGTACGGGCATGGTGCGTACGATGGAACGCCTGACCACCAAACCCCTAGACGTTCACCTGATGGTGGAAAAGCCGCTGGATTTTCTGCCGGAACTGGAGGAACTGGGGGTAAAGCGGGTCTCGGTCCATTACGAGATCCCGGGCGGGCCGGAAGCGGCCCTGCGGGCCATCTGCGCCGCCGGGATGCAAGCCGGACTGGTACTCAACCCCGAAACGCCGGTGGAATCGGCCCTGCCGTACCTGGCCCAAATTTCGCAGCTGCTGCTGATGACGGTACACCCCGGTCGCGGTGGGCAGGTCTATCTGTCCGGCAGCAACGAGAAGATCGCTGCTGCCAAAAGTCTGCTGCAAGGGCAGGGGAGCAATACCGTCATCCAGGTGGATGGCGGCATCACCCCTGGTACCCTGCCCGGCGCCTATGCGGCCGGGGCACGGAGCATTGTGGCGGGTAGTGCGGTTTTCTATGGAAACATATATCAAAATGTGTGTGCATTGCGTTCGGAGAAGGCAAAACCGTAGATGTTTGCAGTAAAAGGCGGCGCCAAAAAAAGAGCAGACTGTTTGGCAAATGAATGTACCGCAAAATCTGTATGGGTTAATTGCCCGGTTTGCCACAATAAGACGAAAACAAAGATTTATCAAGATACATTGGCGCTTCGTTTCCCGATGTATTGCCCGAAATGCAAAAAGGAAATGCGGGTAGATATCATCCGAAGAAAAATCTATCCCTGCACAAAGGTCTATAAATAGCAGCAAGGCCCGCTTTTCATGCAACTGAAAAGCGGGCCATTTTCTTAAACGGTTTCTACTTCGCCAACTTCATCCATTCGCCGTGTGTGGATCAGGATCTCGCGATTGATGGATAACAGCATCTCCAGTTCGTCACCGGTGCAGCCAGCAAGCATGCGCTAAAATTGATTCAGCATAGTGTCAACATCGCTACGCTCCGGATAAAAGATTGCATTGGCATCGATGCCCAGAAAACGGAACAACAGATAGATGGATTCAAATTCCGGGTTGGCAACGCCGCGTTCAATATTGGAAATTGATTTCCCTGTCACACCAATCGTTTCGGCAAGCTCTTCCTGCGTCAAGCCATGAGCGATTCGCGCAGCCTGCACTACGGCAGCGAGCTTTTCAGAAACATCATACATCCCGTTCACCCCAAGAAACAAATTTCGACAATTTCGTGCTAAATACATTGTATTGTTGTCTGTTGGCAAGTTGAACGAATGTAAATTCCATATTGAAAAGAAATAAAATTCTAAATTGGGAAGGGGAAACTTGGTTGGCTGTAACAAAGCGTTGCCAGAAAATAATACAAAACATTATTTTCAACTGATCGTATAGCGCACACACGCAGCATCCAGGAAAAATATTTCTATCCTGCCGTAAAGAGCAGAGAGCAGGTGCCCTGTGGCACCAGCTCTTCTGCTCTTTTTGTTTTATGTTCTGCGGTAGGGTGCCGATCTCCACCATGCATAAAACTTTTCTATGTCCAAAGAAAGGTTATTCAATGCGTGGAATTTTATTTTTTAAATAGTAAGGTTTATTTCCTATTTAACCATTACGATAGAGACAGGGCAAAGGAAGGGAGGTGGTGCGATGGATGCAATGGAGCGTCGATGTCAGATTATCGAAATCCTTTGCGATGCAAAAATGCGCATTAAAATGCGAGATCTGGCTTCCCGGTTCAATGTATCCATCCGCACCATCCGCACCGACGTGGATGTATTCTCACTTACATACCCCATTCAGACCACAAGGGGACGATACAATGGCGGTATCGGTTTCATAGATGGATACCGGCCAAAGAATGCGCGTCTCACCCCGACACAGCGTGACTTCCTCTATCGGATCATGCGAAAAGTTTCCAAGTCTGACCAGGAGATCGTACAGAGCATTCTTCACGACTTTGCCCTGACGCAGTAGTACTGCCCGTACCTTGACAACCGAATACCCAGCACGGAGGTACGTTCCCGGTGTAAGAAGCGTGATCAGAGAAGCGCCATGACGTACAATCTCTCCCCGGCAAGGTGGTGAGATTGTGCCGAGCGATCCATTCTACTGAAAAAGCAGTGAGAGCTGCTTCGCCATGATCTGCATGGGAGATAATGATGGCGTGGGGGGAGGACAACCCGTATGGGCACCCCACAGTGCAGACATTGAACGCCCTGCAACAGCATGGATTACCCTATGTCCGCCTTCGGTATACCGACGGGCAGGGAACCCTCAAGCCGCTGACCCGCGGCCTGATTCATGTTTCGGTCAAAAGCGGCACCCTTCTGGGGTTGGGCAACGGATGCCCCTATAACGATACGGGGTATCTCACCTCCAGCACCGACACCTACTACGGAGAAGCGCTGACCATTGTGCGGCCGGACGGCTCCGGTCCTGTGCAGGTCGCGGCGGAAAGCCCGCTGGGGTCGGCACAGACAGAAATCCCATGGAGAGAGGAAGGCAATGACCATGAGTCGTACCGGTAAGCAGGGGCCCTGGCAAGCGGTGGTCCGCTGCTGGAAAGCACACCCCCGGATTGCCCAGTTCATCACCTATTTTATGGTGGGAAACTTGGCCACGGTGGTGCAGCTGGTGCTCATTCCCGTTTTGCAGCCCATTCTGGGCAGCACCAGCCTGGTGAATGTGGACCTGTATCTGTTCGGCCCAATCGGTGATCCCCAGACCATGACCACGGTGACCGCCGTAGGGCAGACCGTCAGCGGGCTGAACCCCTACTATGTTTTCAACTTTACCGGCGGACCGGTCAACACCCTGGTGACAAGGACCCTCAACGGCATCACCGGCAGTTACCTGGCCCACGGCGGGGTTGCCTACTTTCTGGCAACGTTCATCCCGCTGATCCTCTCCCAGGTCGTCGGCTTCTTCCTGCAGCGCAAAGTGACCTTCAAGTCCAGCGGCAATATCGCCTGGCAGGCCATGTGGTATTTCGCGGCCTTCCTGGTCATTACGGTGGGGGGCAACGCCCTGTACGGAATCTATCAGCCTTGGCTGTACAGCACCCTGGGGGAGGCCATCGGCGGTCTGATCGCGGCGTTCCTCCAGTGCTGCATCGCCTTCTGGGTGTTCTTCCCCATTATGAAACTGATTTTCCCCAGCCAGAAAAAGGCATAACCATTCTTTCTCCACAAAAAGCCATAGGCAGCGTCTGAAAAGACAACCTGAATCAAACGCAAAGGCAGCCCTCTTTCCCGGCGGTCCCTTGGGGTCCGTCGGAAGAAGGCTGCCTTTGCGTCTGCAAGAATCAATCCGAAAAAAGCGAACAAAAATCCAGTAAAATGAACATCCATGACTATCCGTTGCCAGACGCAGGATGTATGATAAACACAGAACCGGCGCTCAGTCCGTTTCCCCGAACTGTTTTCGATAAGCCTGGGGCGTAAAACCGGTCTGCTTGCGAAATACCCGGAAAAAATAGTTGTAGTCGGCAATGCCGATTTTCTGGCAGATTTCGCTGTTGGTCAGCTTGGTGGTGGTGAGCAGCTGCATGGCGTGCCGGATGCGCAGCTGCCGCACATACTCATGGATGCCGCAGCCGTAGGTCTGTTTGGAAAGCTCATACAGCGCTGTGCGCCCCACGCCCAACGCGGTGCAGATCCGCTCGCTGGAAAGATCTTCGGCCAGATGTTCCGATACAAAGTGGCTGAGCCGTTCTTTCAGGCTACCGGGCACCAGCCGGGCCATCTGGGCCTGGCACAGCGCCTGGGCCGAAAAGGAAAGCAGATCCCCGGCCGCGCGCAAAATGCGGTAGGGGGTGCGGGGCAGCTGCCGGTAGGCTTTGGACAGGTCCTCCTCCGCAATGCCGTACTTCCGGCACAGTTCCCGGGCACGGCACCATTCCGCGTCCTCGTCTGCCCCCTGCACAATGTGGCTCAGCAGCAGATAGCCCGCCACTACTCCGTCCACCTGGATGGGGGTGATGGCCTCGATCAGGCCGGCATGGCAGGGATAGATCAGCGTTTTGCACTCCTGCCGGACCTGGCGGCAGGCTTTCTGGTCACATAGCCGGCAACCCAGCGCCCCTTCCGGGGTAGCTCGCACCAGTTGGCAAAAGGCCGGCAGATCCGAAGGATAGGACAAAACATCCACGCCCCACTCGTCAAACACGACGGTGCGCAAACCGGTCAATTCGTAAAAATCCTGAAGAAGAACCAGCAGTTCTTTCTTGTCGAAGACCGCACCCATGTCCCTCACCTCCTTGTTTGTCCCTTTATCTGTATTGTAAATGGCGCCGGCGGCGCTGTCAATCTTCTCTCCATTCTCTATCTCACAGGCGGTGATCTTATGAAAAAAATTGAACAAAAATCCACTGCGCTGGGCATTGAGCTGGGCTCTACCCGCATCAAGGCAGTGCTGGCGGGCCCCGACGGTTCGGTGCTGGTCAGCGGCGCCCACGACTGGGAAAACCATTTTGAGGGCGGGTACTGGACCTACCCCCTGACGGAAGTCTGGGAGGGCATCCAGGATGCCTACCGCCATCTGGCCGAAGAGTATCAGAAAACTTACGGCGAACCGCTGACCACGGTGGGGGCCCTGGGTGTTTCCGCCATGATGCACGGCTATCTGCCCTTCGACCGGGACGGCCACCAGTTGGCCGCTTTCCGCACCTGGCGCAACACCACCACCCAGACTGCCGCCGAGGCGCTGACCCAGCGGTTCCACTTCAACATTCCCCAGCGGTGGAGCGTGGCCCATCTCTACCAGGCCATCCTCAACGGGGAAAGCCACGTCAGGAACATTGACTTCCTGACCACGCTGGCGGGGTATGTGCACTGGCAGCTCACAGGGGAAAAGGTGCTGGGCATCGGGGATGCCTCGGGCATATTCCCTATCGACAGTGCCGCCTGCGACTACGACGCCGCCATGATGGCCAGTTTCGATGAACTGCTGGCAGGGGCCGGAATGCCCTATCGCCTGCAAGACCTGCTGCCCCGGGTGCTCTGCGCCGGGCAGGATGCCGGATCCCTCACGGAGACGGGGGCACATCTGTTGGACCCCACCGGTACGTTGTCCTCCGGCGTGCCGGTCTGTCCGCCCGAGGGAGATGCCGGGACCGGTATGGCTGCCACCAATACGGTGGCGGTGCGTACCGGCAATGTGAGTGCAGGTACCTCCATTTTTGCCATGGTGGTGCTGGAAAAGATGCTGAAAAACGTCTACCCCGAGATCGATCTGGTCACCACACCGGACGGAGCTCCGGTGGCCATGGTCCACTGCAACAACTGCACCAGCGACCTGAACGCCTGGGTGAACCTGTTTGGCCAGGTGGCGGCTCTGTGCGGCACACAAGTGCCGGCATCCCAGTTGTTCCCGCTGCTTTTCAATGCCTCGCTGGAGGGCGCACCGGACTGCGGCGATGTGGTGCCGGTGAACTACTATTCCGGCGAGGGAGTGACCCACTTTGACGCGGGCCATCCGCTGCTGCTGCGCACGGCGGGCAGCGACTTCTCTCTGCCCAACCTCATGCGGGCGCACATCTATTCGGCCATGGCCACCCTGAAGATCGGGCTGGACATTCTCCAGGGGGAGAATGTGGCGGTGGACCGTCTGCTGGGCCACGGCGGACTCTTCAAGACTCCCGGTGTTGCCCAGCGGTATCTGGCGGCGGCTGCCCAGGCGCCCGTCACCGTCATGGAAACGGCCGGGGAAGGCGGCCCCTACGGCATGGCCCTGCTGGCCGGCTATCGGCTGGCGGTGCTGCAAGGCTGCCCGCTGAACCTGGCGGATTACCTGAAACAGAAGATCTTTGCCGGCTCCATGGGCACCACCCTGGAACCCCGGGAAGAGGATGTGCGCGGATTTACCGCGTTCCTGGAACGATACAAGGCTGCTTTGCAGGCGGAACGCGCCGCCGTGGAGCATTTCTAATCACAAAGAAAACAAGGAGTGTAACTGTATGAAATTCTTTATTGATACCGCGAACGTCAACGAGATCCGCGCCGCCAACGACATGGGCGTCATCGCAGGCGTCACCACCAACCCCAGCCTCATCGCCAAGGAAGGCCGGGACTATGCCGAGACCCTGGCGGAGATTGCCACCATCGTGGACGGCCCCATCAGCGGTGAGGTGAAAGCCACCACCACCGATGCCGAGACGATGGTCAAGGAGGGCGAGGCCATCTACGCCCTGGACCCCAAGCACATGGTCGTAAAAATCCCCATGACCGCCGAGGGCCTCAAGGCCATCAAAGCCTTGTCCGCCAAGGGCATCCCCACCAACTGCACCCTGATCTTCAGCGCCAACCAGGCGCTGCTGGCCGCCCGCGCCGGTGCCACCTACGTCAGCCCCTTCCTGGGGCGCCTGGACGATATCTCCCAGCGGGGCATCGAGCTCATCGAGACCATCCACGACATGTTCCTCAACTACCCCGACATCGAGACCCAGATCATCGCGGCCAGCGTGCGCAACCCCATCCACGTGACCGACTGTGCCCTGGCCGGTGCCGACATCGCCACCGTGCCCTACAAGGTCATTGAGCAGATGCTGCATCATCCGCTGACCGATTCCGGCATCGAGAAGTTCAAGGAAGACTACTGCAAGGTGTTTGGTGAGTGATATGACAAAGGAAGAACGTCTGAAGCTGCAGATCGCAGCCTGCAAGGTGCGTATGGGCGTGATTGAATCCACCCACGGCGCCAAAGCCGGGCACCCCGGCGGCAGCCTTTCCGCCGCCGATATGTTTACTTACCTTTATAATAAGGAAATGCGCGTCGACCCAACCAACCCGAAATGGGAGGACCGGGACCGGTTCGTGCTCTCCAAGGGACATACCGCGCCGGGGCTGTACAGCGCGCTGGCCTACCGGGGATTTTTTCCGGTGGAGGATCTGCCTACCCTGCGCCACATCGACAGCTACCTGCAGGGCCACCCCAACATGAACACCGTGCCCGGCGTGGACATGTCCACCGGCAGCCTGGGCCAGGGCGTCAGCGCGGCCGCCGGTATGGCCAAAGCCGCCAAGTACCTGCACAAGGACGACGTCCGGGTGTACACCCTGCTGGGTGACGGCGAGATCGAAGAGGGCGAAGTGTGGGAAGCCTTCCTCTTTGCGGCCAAGTACAAGCTGGACAACTTCTGCGTCATCATCGACCTGAACGGGCTGCAGATCGACGGCCCCACCAGCGAAGTGATGCCCACCGACCCGGTGGATGCCAAGATGCGGGACTTCGGTTTCCGCACCGTGTCCATCGACGGCCACGACTTTGCCCAGATCGAGGACGCATTCCAGTATTTCCATGCCCAGAACGGCGCCCCCACCGCCATCCTGATGCACACCACCAAGGGCAAGGGCGTCAGCTACATGGAGAACCAGGTAGGCTGGCACGGCAAGGCCCCCAACGACGAGGAATACAAGATTGCCATGGACGAGCTGAACGCTCAACTGGCAGAACTGGAGGCGCAGGTATGAGTGAGGTCAAAAAAATTGCCACCCGCGACAGCTACGGCGCCGCGCTGGTAGAACTGGCAAAAGATCACCCCGACGTGGTGGTGCTGGACGCCGATCTGGCCGCCGCCACCAAGACCGGCGTCTTCAAAAAAGCCTATCCCGACCGCCATTTTGACTGCGGCATTGCCGAGAGCAACATGATGGCCACCGCCGCCGGTATGGCGGCTATGGGGCTGGTGCCCTTTGCCTCCAGCTTTGCCATGTTCGCCGCAGGCCGCGCCTTTGAGCAGGTCCGCAACTCCATCGGTTACCCCCACCTGAACGTCAAGATCGGCGCCACCCACGGCGGCATCTCGGTGGGCGAGGACGGCGCCTCTCACCAGTGCTGCGAGGATTTCGCCCTTATGCGCTCCATCCCCGGCATGACGGTGCTTTGCCCTGCCGACGACGTGGAGGCCAAGGCTGCCGTCAAGGCTGCCTATGAGCACGAAGGCCCCGTCTACCTGCGCTTCGGCCGCCTGGCTCTGCCAGTGTTCCATGATGAAGCTACCTTCAAGTTCGAGATCGGCAAGGGCGAACAGCTCACCGAGGGCAATGATGTGGCCATCATCGCCACCGGCCTGGAAGTGAACGAGGCCCTCATTGCCGCCGAGCAGCTGAAGAACGAGGGCATCCAGGCCCGGGTGATCAACCTGTGCACCATCAAGCCGCTGGACGAGGAACTGGTCGTCAAAGCGGCCAAAGAGTGCGGTGCCGTCGTCACCTGCGAGGAGCACAGCATCCTGGGCGGTCTGGGCGAAGCCGTGGCCGCCGTACTGGGCGAGCAGTGCCCGACGAAGATGCGCCGGGTAGGCGTGAAGGACGTTTTCGGTCACTCCGGCCCCGCCTGGGATCTGCTGGAGCAGTTCGGCCTGCGTTCCGACGCCATCATCGCCGCTGTAAAGGAGCTGGTGTAAGATGATCGCCATCGGCTGCGACCACGGCGGATACGAACTCAAGCAGAAGATTTTGGCTCACCTGCGGCAGCGCGGACTGGAATACCGGGACTTCGGCTGTGATTCTACCGCTTCGGTGGATTACCCCGTCTATGGCAAGGCGGTGGCCCATGCCGTGGCATCGGGCGAGTGCGAAAAAGGCATCGTCATCTGCAGCACCGGCATCGGCATCTCCATCGCCGCCAACAAGGTGCCCGGCATCCGCTGCGCGCTGTGCGGGGATTGCTTCTCTGCCAAAGCCACCCGCCTGCACAACAACGCCAACGTGCTTGCTCTGGGCGCGCTGGTCACCGGACCCGGCCTGGCGCTGGAGATCGTGGACATCTTCCTGGATACACCGTTCTCGGAGGAGGAGCGGCATCGCCGCCGCATTGCACAACTGGAGGAAGCCTGATGTTTGAACTATGCGCCTCGATTCTGGCGGCAAACTTCGCCTGCCTGAAACGGGAAGTCCGTGCCGCTGAATCGGCGGGGGGAGACGTATTCCACATCGACATTATGGATGGCCACTTTGTGTCGGCTATCTCCTTTGGCACTGGAATCGTCCGCACCATGGGCCGACTGACCCAAAAGCCGCTAGATGTGCACTTGATGGTGGAAAATCCGCTGCCTTTTATACCGGAACTGGCCGAAGAAAAGGTGGAACGGGTCTCCGTCCATTACGAAATCCCCGGCGGCCCGGAAAAAGCCCTGCGGGCCATCCGGGAAGCAGGTATGCAGGCTGGACTGGTTCTGAACCCGGAAACCCCGAACGGGGCGGCGAAACAGTATCTGCACGGGTTGGATCGGATCCTGCTGATGACGGTATGCCCGGGCCGGGGTGGCCAGACGTATCTGGAGGGCAGCAATCAGAAGATTGCGGGCCTTCGCTCTCTTATGGACCGTGTCGGCAGTCGGGCTGTGATTCAGATTGACGGGGGCGTTACCCCTCAAAACCTGCTGGAAGCGTATGCGGCAGGTGCGCGTAGCGTTGTGGCAGGCAGTGCCGTTTTTGGCGGGACCGTCCAGTCCGGAGTGGCTTACCTGCGGAGGAGCTGTGCGTTCTGATATTGAAGAGAATCGGAGTTCTCCCATATCCGATCTCGAGTAGAAAAGGCCATCCTGCCAAAACCGCAGGATGGTTTTTGTTTTGCCACCAAAACGAACGGCGCTTTGGGAAAGTTATGCTCTTCTTGATTGTCCCGGGATTCTTGCAAGAAATTCGAACAAAAGTCCAGTAAATCGAACATCAATGACTATTCGCACCGAGGGGGCAGGGAGTATGATAACATCAGGAGTACAGCTTGGTTTCATTTTCCAAGAGAGGTTGCCGCCAACCGGAAAAACGGTTTGCCGGCAAGTATCGTAAGGAGGTATTTACCCATGCATATGCAAGAGTATGAATTCTGGTTTGTGGTGGGCAGTCAGTTCCTGTACGGCCCCGAGGTACTGGAAACGGTGGCCAAACGTGCCGCCGAGATGACTGAGGTGCTCAACGCTTCCGGCAATCTGCCCTGCAAGATCGTCTACAAGGTCACCGCCAAGACCAACAAGGAGATTGCCGACGTGGTGCGGGAGGCCAACTATGACCCCCGCTGCGCGGGCATCATCACCTGGTGCCACACCTTCAGCCCCAGCAAGATGTGGATCAACGGCTTTGTGGACCTGCAGAAGCCCTACTGCCACTTTGCCACCCAGTATAACCGGGAGATCCCCAACGAGGAGATCGACATGGACTTCATGAACCTGAACCAGGCCGCCCA
>ERZ1090860.1921-NODE-1926-length-10390-cov-32.648863_pt1 | contig 10390 bp, 8 predicted proteins | sample MGYA00478483_ERZ1090860 | MGnify/ENA primary metagenome ERZ1090860 (study PRJEB33644, sample SAMEA5815741) | chicken gut metagenome | biome: Chicken; feature: Gastrointestinal Tract; material: Caecum | place: Ireland | collected 2019-01-01 | study: A study of...
GCGCGTGGGGGGTTTAAAAAAAATATTTTATTAATTTTTTTTTAATAAAAAAAATTTACCCCCCCGCTCCAAAATTTTTTTGGGGGGGGGGGGGGGGGGGGGGGCCCCACCCCCCCCCCCCCCGCCGCTGATTTACAGGCCGATCCGGGCAGAATGGTTACTGCATGCCGTTCTCGTAAGCCTGAATCATCTTCTTGACCATCTGGCCGCCCACAGAGCCGGCCTCGCGGCTGGTCAGATCGCCGTTATAGCCCTGCTTCAGGTTGACGCCCACCTCCCTTGGTGTTCCTTCTCCATCTCAAAGGGGTTTGAGGCCAAATTCCTTGTCACTGTTCGACAAAACCGTCATGCCGAATTTGGCTCATCGTCCAAATTTTTGCTCTGTTTTAAGATGGAGACATCCACGGGCAGAGCCCGAATTGCGTCCTCCTGCATTTCTCCGATGAACTTGTAAAAGATGCGGATGCTTTGCCGGTAGGGCTGGTTGCGGTGGGTGGCCTTCACGGTGCCGTCGGGATATTCCTTGGGGCCCACCTCGATCTTCTCCACAAAGGTCAGCAGAATATCCCGGTTCACTTCAGGGATCTGGGTGTACTCCCTGGCCAAGGCAAAAAAGCGGCGGTAGTTTTCCTCTACCTCATGGGCAGGGCTGGCCACACTCAGCTCGGTCAACGTCGCCTTCAGCCCGGCGGACTCCTTCTCCAAGTCGGCCATCATCCGCCGGAGCCGGTCGTCGTCCAGGCGCCCCTCGGCGTTGTCCAGATAGAGCTTGCCCACCATCTTGTCGATGGTCAGCAGCCGGGCCTCCGCCTGCTCCCGCTGGAGCTTCTTCGCCTTGAGGACTTCCTCGCTGCCAAAGCGCTTGAGGGCTTCTTTCACCATCCGCTCCATCTGATCGTCCGTCATGGACAGCAGGTGGTTCAGATCCTGCCGCACCACCTCCAGCAGGTCGGCGTACCGCACCCGGACCCCGGTGCAGGGCTCGGCAATGTCCTGCCGCTGGTGGGTGCAGGAGAGATACCAGTACTTCTCCCGCTCTCCCTTATAGACCGTGCCGCAGGAGCACAGAGAGTAGCCGCACTTGGCACAGACGGCGACGCCGGAGAAAATGCTCTTGCGCACCTGGTCGTAGGCCCGGTAGTCCCGGCTGCCCCGTCCCAGATTCTGCTGGGCCCGCTCATAGAGCTGCTTCGTGACCAGGGGCGGGTGGGTGTTCTCCGTCACCGCCCAGTCGTCCCGGGGGACCGGGACTTTTTTCTTGGACTTCACGCTGACCTTTTTGCTTTTGCCCAGCAGGGTGTGGCCCAGATAGACCGGGTTTTTCAGAATCCGCTTCACCGTAGTGTAGTTCCACACATCGCTGGCCCGGGCGGCGCCCTCCTGGCTGAAGTCGTCCCGGTACAGCACCCGGTACTTCAGCGGTGGGATAACCCCGTCGGCGTTCAGATCCAGGGCGATCTTCCGGGAGGAATCCCCCTTGGCCGCCCGCTCGAAGATGCGCTGTACCACCGGGGCAGTCTGCTCGTCGGGAGCCAGACGGTGCTTGTCCTCCCGGTCCTTGCGGTAGCCGTAGGGCGGGCAGGCGCAGTACTGGCCGTTCTGCCGCTTGCTGCGGAGTACATCTTTCACCTTCCGGGAGCCGTCCCGCAGGTAGACCTCATTCATGGCAAACAGGAAGGGGGCCATGATGTTCTCCCGCTCGGTGTCGAAGTTGTCTCCGATGGCGATATAGTGGATGTCGTGCTCCGGGAAGAACTGCTCGGCGTAGTAGCTGGACTCCCGCATATCGCGGCCCAGCCGGGAGAGGTCCTTGGTGATGACGGTGTTGGCCTTGCCCTGGGAGAGCTGGCGCATCATCTCCTGGAACGCCGGCCGGTCGAAGTTGCCGCCGGAGTAGCCGTCGTCCACGAACTCCCGCACCAGGGTGATGCCGTTCTGTTTGCAGTAGTTCTGCACGATCATGCGCTGATTGGTGATACTGGAGGACTCGCCGCCCTGGGCCTCCTCGTTGGACAGCCGCAGATAGGCGAACCCCAGCGTCAATTTGTCGGTTCTCATCCTCGCCTCCTTACGACGAACCGACCCACAAGGCCATTATACGACCTTGGTGTGCCCTTCGTCAAAGGGAGGATTTTCCGAAATCTGCTTGGCCAGCCGCTCCGCCACCAGTTCCGAAGCGGGGCGGGTTCCAGCGTAGACCCGGCTGACCTGATAGGTGGCCTGACCCAATGTGATCTCTTGCTGTTCCATACATTCGCCTCCGGGTGTAGTTTGGCCCGGACTTTTGGGATTCATTCCGTTATTTCCCATGGCGCTCTCCCTTGGGCAGAGAGGCCAGATAGATGTTGGTCACATCCGCCCGCTCGTGGCCCAACAGCCGGGACACGGCGAAATGGGCGTCCAGGGCGCTCATGCCGCTGCCGGTCAACTCCTTGTACTTCTCCGCTGCATAGGTATGGCGAAGCCCGTGGAAGGTCAAAGGCCGGTCGGAGCCCGCGTCCCGCACCTCGTCCCGGTGTTTCATGATGAAGAGCTGCAGCAGGTTGATGGCCCGGTCGGTGTGCATATCGTCGGGTACCAGCAGCTTATGGCCCCGGGGCGTGCGATCCAGCTGTTTCCTCATGGCGACGGCGATCTGCTCGTTGATGGGCACCGTCCGTACCTTGCCACCCTTGCCCTTGATAGTGATGGCATTCTCCCGGAGCGCCCGCTCCGCCGTGGCGGTGTCGATGCGAAAGCACTCATGGATACGCAGACCGGCGTATCGGCCCAGATAGAGGGCCAGGATGAAGTCATAGCGGTCCTCGGCCAGTGCCTTGCCCAGCATCTTGTTGAACTCGATGTTGCTCCAGGTGCGGTCCACGCCGCCAAAACAGCGCCGCTCCAGTTCCACGGCCAGCTCGTCATTGGTGGGCAGCTGATACTTGGGCCGGCTCATCTTGTCGTGGAAGAACCGGATGGCCGCCAGGTCGGTCTTGATGGTGGAGGCGGACTTGCCGCTCTCCTGCATCCAGAGCACGTAACTGACCAGATGCTTGCCGCTGATATTCTCCAGCTTCTGAAGATGGAATTCGTCCGCCAGGTAGGCACAGAACCGCTTGAACGCCTCGTAGTAGCGTTCCTTGGTGCGGAAACTACCCTGGCGGTTGTGACGGGCCAACTTGTCCAGTTGGCCCACCAGAGTCAGGTAGAGGCCTAAGTTTTGGATTGATTTTGCCATATATGAAAAGCTCTCCTTTTTATCATAGGTCGTTCAGGTAGGCGCAGTCCACCCCTTGGCAAGTCCGTCTGTTTCCGCCGGATTTCCAGAGAAATCTCCAGGGGAGCAACGGCTTGAAGAAGCCGAAATCCTTTGGAACAGAGGCGCTTTGGTGCATAGAGCGATCTGCCGGCGAACGTCTGTCTCTCTTCAATTTTAAGCCAGGTCAGTACGGATGCAGTATGGGGATGGTCCCTGTCGTCGGTTCCAAACCAAATCGAAGCCCGGCGCAGCGGGTTCGATTTGGAGAGGAAGAACAGTGAAGTGAGTGAGTTTTCGCATTCATGTGGAAACGAACGATACGGAACTTGTTTCGACGACAACTGCCGACACGGCCGCTGAACTCGGCTGCGGGCGATGGCAAACGCCATGGCCCGCGTGTGTCGTGTGATCCCTTCGGCTGGAATCAGGAGTGTGCAGCCTCCATGCTGCCGAACCGGCACAACGCCGGAGCAGGGAGGGGTGGAGTCTCTGCCATGACCCCGGTGAGGTTTATCCTTCTTCTCTCCCGCAAAACCTCAAAAGACGAGAGGGACTGATATACTGATATGTTGTATGTCATCTGATGGTTTCCTCTACGACCGCACATCCGGCAGAGATGTGCGGCTGCTCTCAAAGAGCGGAGGTGGTTCATTGGTGCGATAGACGCAAAAAGGGCGCGAAAAGCAAAGCGACCACCTTATGGTGATCCTCAAACTTTTCGCGCCCTCAATGAGTGCGTGAGATTCTTTCCCAGCCACAAACGGCCTGATAACTTAAAATGAAAATGGCGTCCGGGCAGACTCCACCCTTAGCGGGTCAGAGTGCCATAGACACCTGCGTACAAACCTGACAACGTGTGCAATGCGGCTGCCTGCCGATCCCAGGTCAACCACCTGGCTCCGATTTTCACGGAGAGCGCACAAAGAATCAATTATATATTTCTTTTACCACAATATATTGTGGTTGTCAAGGGGTGTATCTTGTCGAAAACACAACGTGAGCGAAGAATATTTGCCCACGTTGATATGAAAGAGGAGCAGTCGCTGCCTGCAATGTGGCCGACAATTTATCGGTTGCGTCATCGCGCTAATGAGTTCCGACCGATAACGTGGCAGGCAGATTGCCTGTCACGTTGTTACGAAAAAGCGGGCCGGCTGGTGTCTCTTCTATAAACATAGAACGTGGAAGAAAAATTTTCGCCAACGTTGTAAGGTAGGGTGTGAAATTAGTAAATCAATGATTGGATTTAGCCGTACGACAATAGCACGGAATTTTTAACACGCCTGTATAGCCTCTTTTATGCGTCTTCCGATTGGTGAAGAGCTTAAATGAGTCTATATTACGTCTTTTGTGCGGCTTTTTATTAGCTGGCTGATAATTTGTCGGCCAGCACCGTAGGTGAGCGAAGAATATTCGGTCACCACTAGATAGGTGCGGAAAATCAAAACGACAAATTGACGTTCTGATCCTGGGGCAGATAGGCGAGCACCGAGGCTTTGAAATTTCGACATAAAAATCAGAACGAAGAAAATTCGTTTTGATTCCTAATTCACCCTTGGCTAAAATTGCACTGGATAAAAACAAAAAATTGACTGAATAGAGTTGTAAAATTCAACTGAACGGGCTATGATAGACATAGCTTATAGTCGAGGTGAGCGTTTATGGATAAGCAGAACTACAAGCCCCGTATCATTGACCGGCAGGTGGAGGAGTACCTGTCCGCTTTTGGCGCCGTCTGCATCGAGGGACCGAAATGGTGCGGCAAGACCTGGACCTCCTCCTACCACAGCAAAAGCGAGATCTATATCGGCGATCCTGCCGGCAACTTCCAGAACCGCCAGTTGGCGGAACTGTCCCCCGCCCTGGTGCTGGAGGGGGAGACGCCCCGCCTCATCGACGAGTGGCAGGAGGTGCCGCCCCTCTGGGACGCGGTGCGCTACAAGGTAGATCAGACGGCCCAGAAGGGGCAGTTCATCCTCACCGGCTCTGCCACGCCCAACCACAAGGGCATCCTCCACAGCGGCGCGGGCCGCATCGCCCGACTGCGAATGCGGCCCATGTCCCTGTGGGAGTCCGGGGACTCCAGCGGCAAGGTGTCACTGGAGCAGCTGTGCCAAGGGAAGTTGACCCCCGCCATGACCGGCGAGGTGGATCTGAAGAAACTGATCGAACTGATTATCCGGGGCGGCTGGCCAGGGAGCCTGGGGCTGCCGCTGGAGCAGGCGGCGCTGCTCCCGGCTCAATACTTGGACGCTGTCATCGACGATGATGTATACCGTATTGACGGGATCAAGCGGGACACTCAGAAAATGCGCCTGCTGCTGCGCTCCCTGGCCCGGAACGAGAGCACCACCGTCACCAACAAGACGCTGATGAAGGACATCAAGGCGGTGGACGACGAGGACATCGACGGCAACACCGTGGCGGCCTATCTGGACATCTTCAAGCGGCTGTTTATTACGGACAACCAGCCGCCCTTCTCCTCTGGTATCCGCTCCTCTGTGCGAGTGAAGCAGGCGGAGAAGCGGCACTTTGCCGACCCCTCTCTGGCCTGCGCCCTGCTGAAGGCCACGCCTGCCGGACTGCTGGGGGATTTGGAGACCCTGGGCTTTCTCTTTGAGGCCCTGTGCGAGCGGGACCTGCGTATCTACGCTGAGTCCTTCGGTGCGCACCTCTATCACTATCAGGACTACAGAAATCAGGAGATCGACGCGGTGATCGAGTTGCCCGACGGCCAGTGGTGTGCCTTTGAGATCAAACTGGGGGCCAACCAGATCGACGCCGCGGCGGAGAACCTGCTGGAGATCAAAAAGCAGATCGAGGCGGACCCCAAGGGCAAGCCGCCAGCGGTGCTGTGCGTCCTGTGTGGGATGGCCAACGCGGCGTATCAGAGACCGGACGGGGTGTTTGTGGTGCCGGTGACGGCATTGAAACCATGAGCGCGGAGGTTGCCATTATGAATGTAAAAGAATTGATCATCAGTCAACCACCAGCGGCCATTGCCGCGCTCTTGCTGGACAAGTTCCACGCCAAGCCGGATGACAGAGAACGGGTCATGAAACGCCTCGTGAAATTCATTGAGGGCTTGAATCAGATCGAACCGGTTGACTGCGGGCATTTGATCCTCGGCATTTTCCATGTGGATGAAGATGGGGATTTCCTGGATCCCTGTCTGTACTGCAAAGAGGAGTTGGAGGCTGGGTGCAGAGCAGATTCCGAACTTGCCGGTCTGGAGGATATAGGGGAACTGGCAGAGGAAGAAATTGAGCGGCTGGCGCATCTCCGAGATTTTCCGGAGTCCTATGCCTTTGAATTCTCTCCCTGGAATGAGATCCTTGGCTATGAAATCGATGTGCGCAATGCCTACGATGTGGGAGCGACTGAGCTGTGCGCTGCTGTTATTTGGGAAATGACCTTCTTTGGGTTCGACGAAGAGCGTGTGGAGGCGGAGCGGCAGAAACTCCATGAGGCCGCTCGCGAGGCAGAGGAGATCCGCAAACTCCCGGAGGAAGAGCAGAGAAAATTCTATGTCCCCATGGAGGAGGTTTTCGCCAAATTTGACATCCCTGAGCGGACGGAGGAAGAAAAGCAGGAGGCCCACCGTAAACTTTGCCGGGAAGTGCTGACGAACAATGTGCGAACCTATCAAGCGCTGAAAAAATATGTAAGGGAGATTTAGGATATCCAACGACGCCATCAGAATTACAGAAATTAGGAGATCGAGGCTGACCCCAAGAAAAAGTCTCCCGCCGTGCTACACATCCTGTGTGACATGACCAACGTAGCGTACCGAAAACCGAACGAGGTGTTAATGGCGCCTATTACTGCATTAAAAATTGATTTGTACAGATTTTGGTACTTGTCATTTGTTATGCTATGACAATACCGTAATACTATACTCTTTGATTTAGATAATTGGACAAAAGGAGGATTGGAATACCATGCTATTTGATGTGCAAGGACAACTAAATAGTATGAATCTTGCTGAATCAAAAGCGTTATGGCCGCTTTTTGAAGCTGTTGTGAACTCTATTCAAGCTATTGAAGAATCTCCAAACAAAGATTCCGGTAAAATTACAATCCTTGCAGAGCGAGAACCATCTACACAGGAACAATTATCACAAGGGCAAAAAAGGATTTTAGAAAAATTTGAGTCATTTACAATCACAGACAATGGCACAGGATTCAATAAAGCAAACTATGAATCTTTCCAAACGGCCTATTCTACACTCAAAATCAAAAAGGGATGCAAGGGAATCGGCCGTTTCTTATGGCTAAAGGCATTCAATGCTGTAGAAATACATAGTGTTTTTTACGAAAACGGCCAATATATGAAACGAGATTTTTCCTTTACGGCGGAAAAGGGAATTTCCCCGGAGCAAGACAATGTTACATCCAGTGACAAAAAACTCTGTGGTACATCAGTAAAATTATGTGAATTTATCCCGAAGTATCGCAATAAAGCACCTGTAGAACTTGATGTAGTTGCAAAGAAGATTATAGAACATTGCCTTCCATTCTTTATTTCTGGGAACTGTCCTCAAATCACGATTCAAGACGGTATTACCACGCCCATCAATCTAAACCAATATTTTCAAGATAACATTCAAGATTCTCTTCATCAAGATCATTTTCAGATAAAGGACTCAGAGTTTACAATATATCATGTCCGTCTGCCTGAAGGAGCAGATGCCCATAGATTGCATTTTTGTGCAAATATGCAGGAAGTTGAATCTGTGGAACTTAAAAACTATATTCCAAACTTACAAAAAAGGATTGTTCCTCCTTCTGAACCAGCAGGCTTTTTCTATGTTGGCTATATCGTGAGCAGTTACTTGGATTCTATTGTAAATGTAACAAGAACGAAATTTGATTATGACGAGAAGGATGCTCAAATATCATTGACGGGGACTGGAAAAGACTCTATATTATCCGTATCTCTGGATGCAATTAAAGGCTATTTATGTGATTATCTCTCTGATATTGACAGAAAGAAACATGAGCAGATTGATAATTTTGTAGCCAATGAACGCCCAACTTATCGGTATTTGTTGCATAAAAGGCCAGAAGTCTACGACAAGATTCCAGCGGAATTAAAGGCAGAGGCACTAGACCTTGAGTTACATAAGCATGTCCAAATATGGGAGCGAGAGCTTAAGCAGCAGGGGAAACAATTAGAACGGGAAGCAAAAGAGGCCGCCAGTGATGCGGATGCCACCTTTCAAGAACGCTTCGAGAAATACTGGTCCGGTGTTACAGATCTCAGTAAGACTTGCTTGGCTGAATATGTTACCCGCCGTAAGACTATCCTTACGATTCTGGAAGACGCGCTGACAATCCAAGATAATGGGCGATTTAAGAAAGAAGATGTAATTCACACCATTATTTGTCCAATGAGACATACATCTAATGACATCACATTTGAGGAAATGAACTTATGGATCATAGATGAAAGGTTGGCTTACCATCGGTTCCTTGCCTCAGATAAAACCATTAAATCTCTTCCAGAAGTGGATAGTTCCAGTACAAAAGAAGTGGATTTGGCTGTATTTGATCGGGCGTTTGCCTACACAGACGACGACTCTCCGCTTAATACCATTACAATCGTAGAGTTCAAGAAACCGGATAATAAACGAGACAACCCGATCAGTCAAATGGGCGGTTACATTGACGAAATTACGCATGGCCACAAAAAGCGGGCAAACGGATTATCTTTTGGAGATTGTAGCAAGACCGCATTTAGATGTTATGCTGTTTGTGACCTAACTCCTAGAATGATTCGCCACTGCAGGGATGCTGGCCTTAGGATAACGCCTGATGGAATGGGATATTACGGTTATCAGCCGGAGCGGAATGCATATTTCGAGGTCATCTCTTATCCTAAATTGTTAGCCGATGCGAAAAAGCGAAATCGAATCTTGTTTGATAAACTTTTTGAGGCAAAGCCTGGTGAAGTGATCCATATTCCGGATGTAAAGGAGGCCAAGTAAATGGCGCGGCCGAGAAAACAACTGACAGACACAGAGAAGATGCGCGACATCGAGACCTACACCCACGATGACAAGAAGCGCACCAACAATCCGCCGGTGGGCATGGCCCAGCACGACAAGGCGGAGGAGAAGCTCAAGACCTACCAGTTCGATCCTCACCTGGACCCCACGCTCCAGTGGGCGGGCAAGGCGGAGGGCATGAGCTTTCAGGTGCCTACCTCCTCCATCCACATCCACGAATCCATCAAGCCGCTGAACATCATCGCCCGGGTGACCAAGGAATACTCCGAGGCGGAGGCGGGCCAGATCGAGGGCCAGGTCAACCTGTTCCCGGCGGAAACTCCGGCGGAGCGGATGCGCCGGCGGCGGGAGTCCATTGAGTTCTATCAGCACGGCGTGGACTGGACCAACCGCATGATCGCCGGGGACAGTCTGGTGATCATGAACTCCCTGCTGGAGAAAGAGGGCATGGCCGGGCAGGTGCAGATGGTGTACATTGACCCGCCCTACGGCATCAAGTACGGCTCCAATTTCCAGCCTTTTGTAAATCAAAACATGGTAAAGGACAGAGATGACGATTTGTCCCAAGAACCAGAAATGATAAAGGCTTTTCGTGACACTTGGGAATTGGGAATACACTCCTACCTTAAGGTTTCTTTACAAAGGCATAATCATAAATCACAACAAAAACCGAGCCAACCTACACTAAAACGTCGCTTTTTTCAAGGAAAAGGCGGCGTTTTTTCATGGCCCGGTTTTGGAAAGGAGTGGTGCTGACTTTATACTAAAACGAAAGGGGGAATTTTTTTAGCTGGCCGGGCCGGGAGGTCTGGCCTTTTTTCATCTCACGAAAAAGGAGGTTAGCCAATGGCAGATGAAAAAGTAAACGTGAGCCCGGAGGAAAGGAAAGCCCCGGAAGCTCCGGCCCCGTCCGGGCCGGGCGATCCGCCCGCGCCGGAACACACCGAGGGCCCTTCTGTTCCTGGTGGGGATCAGGCGGCTCCCTCTCATGCGGAGCCCGCCGCTGGGGAACATACCCAGCAGACCGTTCTCCCCGGTATGGGCGAGGACGCTCCCGCGCCGTCCGGCAAGGTGATCAACCTCTCGGACATCCAGGCCGCTGATAAGGGCGGCAAGGAGGCTTCTGCTCCCGCCCCGG